>Ga0065711_1005674_pt1 | contig 21844 bp, 19 predicted proteins | sample Hoacrofraction12_FD_59098 | JGI IMG/M metagenome (GOLD analysis project Ga0065711, IMG submission 59098) | Hoatzin crop microbial communities from Cojedes, Venezuela - Epithelial fraction 12 v2 (version 2) | ecosystem: Host-associated > Birds > Digestive system > Esophagus > Crop | place... | reverse complement strand
AAAAAAAAAAAAAAAATTCTGGGACTTCTACTCCTTTGAGAGGTCGAATGTGCTGCGAGTTCTCTGCTCGAGTCCCACCCGCATCTTGTCCTGTGAAGGTCAAAGAGCTGCATCGGGAACTTCAGGTGAACCATAGGAGATTGAGTGCTCCCTCAGTAAGTTTGCAGATGACACCAAGCTTGGCGGGAGTGTTGATCTGCTTGAGGGGTAGGAAGGCTCTGCAGAGGGATCTGGACAGGCTGGATCAATGGGCCAAGGCCAACTGTGTGAGGTTTAACAAGGCCAAGTGCCGGGTCCTGCACTTCAGTCACAACCACACCATGTAACGCTACAGGCTTCGGGAGGAGTGGCTGGAAAGCTGCCCGGCATAAAAGGACCTGGGGGTGTTGGTCAACAGCCAGCTGAACATGAGCCAGCAGTGTGCCCAGGTGGCCAAGAAGGCCAATGGCATCCTGGCTTGGATCAGGAATGGTGTGGCCAGCAGAAGGGAGGTGACCGTGCCCCTGTACTCAGCACTTGTGAGGCCTCACCTCAACTACTGTGTTCAGTTTTGGGCCCCTCACTGCAAGAAGGACATTGAGGGGCTGGAGTGTGTCCAGAGAAGGGCAACGACGCTGGTGAGGTGTCTGGAGAACAAGTCTGATGAGGAGCGGCCGAGGGAACTGGGGCTGTTTAGTCTGGAGGAGAGGAGGCTGAGAGGAGACCTTATAGCTCTCTACAGCTACCTGAAGGGAGGTTGTAGTGAGGTGGGTGTTGGTCTCTTCTCCTAGTGATAGGATGAGAGGACATGGTCTCAAGTTGCATCAGGATAGGTTTAGATTGGATATTAGGAAAAATTTCTTTACTGAAAGAGTGGTCAGGCATTGGAACAGGCTGCCCGGGGAGGTGGTGCAGTCCTCATCCCTGGAGGGTTTCAAAAACCGTGTGGATGTGGCACTTCAGGATATGGTTTAGTAGGCATGGTGGTGTTGGGTGGATGGTTGGACTTAATGATCTTGGAGGTTCTTTCCAACCTGTGATTCTGTGATTCAATGATCTCAAACAATCAGAGTTTCAGGAAAGATGCTTTGTGGGCCTGATGCCTTTCCCAGGTGTTATAAGGTAAGGAATCGAGGTGAGATTAAGTATGGAGGGGGCTTTAGGGGAAGAAGTAGTTTGGTTGATGGACGCAACTGCATTCATTTATGTTTTTCATTACGTTCCTTACGAGAAATAATACACATCATGTGAACAATATAACCTATGTATGGTCACTTGAGAAATCTTGTGTGTAAAGAAATTCCTGTGTATTTTCAGGTGAATATCTCTTGTACAGGTCCCTCAGCCTTTGTAACACAGGTACCGATGCCCTGCCTAGGATTCAGCTGCCTGGATTTACCTCTTTTTCCTAACAGAGCTCTGTGTCCCCCACGGTTTCATATTCCATGCCCCGTCACCACAGCCACTGCAGACTTGATTTGTTTCTTATCGATGGGCAGAGCTGTGAGCTGGAAGGGATGCTATTTTTAATGCAGCCATTGGGCTTCTCTTACACACCTTTCTCTTTTGCTCAATTTCACCATCATAGATCTAAGCTGAATTGAAAAGTTCACCCTAATATGTTCCCTAAGAAATATAAAAAATTTTGATACTTTATCATTGCGTTACACCATAGTCCAAGCTAAATTTGTTTCGGTAGGTCCTGCAGGTTTGTAGGGCTGCCAAGTGGGAAGATGTTCAGCCCAGCACGGCTGCAGTCGTGGGAGGGAGCAGGTGCTGATCCCAAGGTAGCATTTTGCAAGCTTAGCCCTTGAATTTGCAGTAGGCAGCAAGGAGAGCAAGGCTGCGTTGGGTTTGACAGCACCGGAGCTGCCAGCCGTGCTGGGTCAGGCTTTGCCGCGGGGACAGATCCCCCTCGGGAGCAGATCCTCACCCAGCGAAGCACATCAGCGCATGTTGGAAATTTGGGCGTCGAAGGAGGTGTCTGAGGGCTTTTCTGACTCACAACCGTCGTGCCGCATCTGCCAGAACAGTTTGTAGGGCTGAGCCTTCTTTGGGTTTAAATGAGAAAAGGTTTTAAGTTCTCAGGCAGCACATCGTGGATGGGTGGAAACGCAGTTCTTCTGGGATTTGCTGAAACTGTTGGGTTTTGAACGGCTTCTTTTCATCCCCAGGTGCCTGTGCGTCAGCTCCAGCTGACAGCAGGGGCAGCTTTGACTCGGTCCGTGGGCCCTAGAACATCTGTGCTTCCTCTCTCCACGTGGATCCTTTCTCAAAAGCAAGGTTTCCTATGGCCCAACACATTCAGTGGCTCCATGTTAATTAAAGGCTGCACGCCAGAAACGATGGGGAAATCATAGAATCATAGAATGGTGAGGGTTGGAAGGGACCTTAAAAATCATCTGGTTCCAACCCCCCTGCCATGAGCAGGGACATCTTCCACCAGACCAGGTATCATGTCGGTTTACCATGCGCTCCTGCGGCAACCCTGGAAAGGGGAGACCTGGGGTGACCAAGTGCTTGGTCCTGCAAATACAAGGGTGTTTCCAGCTTTGTATCGCTGCAGATGAGCAAAGCACGTAGGTATCAGCCTGCGGGGCAGGTTCACCCTTCCTTCCGCCATAGGAAGACACCCCTTCCCCTCAGTGAGATTTACCATTACGGACTGAGGGTGATGGCTGATCCCCACATCTTGGGTAAAATGGTAGAGTTTCAGCAAGTCCTTTTGCAAAAACAGATGGTTCCGATCCGAGGTTGATGTGAATCACTCCCGGGATCTGCTCAGTTTAACCCAGTCAGGCATGGTTTGCTGCTCCTCTTTTAGTCTTTGAGACCCTCAGGGAGTCCCGAGCGCTGTGCCAGAGCAGGGTCACCCTGTCCCTGTCACTAATTCTGTCGCTTCCTCTCACGCTCCTTCGTACTCTGCAAATTGTTTGATGCCTCTTACTGTACTTCTGTGAAACCTTCCTGCTGGATTGCATGGATGAAGGATTAGGTGTATAAGTACCGTAGCCAAAGATTGTGCTATACGTAAGTAGAGCCTCTTTCAGAGCATGACTGATATTGCTATGTTTGTAAATTGATTTATTATGATTATTTCTTTTTTAATAATACTGTCTTTTCCTTCCCTTTCCAGGGGCCTCTTGGTTTGGATGGCAAACCAGTAAGTAGCACCGAGGGCCAAATATAAATGTGTCTTTATTCATGCTGCTCTGCAATAGATAGGCAGAATCTCGGCTGTTACTCATTTATTACTACATATATAACAGTTTAGGAGACGAAATTGTATTTAGGAAAATTATTCTGTGGTCTGTAAGGCCAGCAAGTTTAAATTCTGAGCCAGGGCTGGCCAGCACAGCTAGAGATGAGCTTTTCTTTACCTGTCAGCTCGTCTCGGCTGCTTCTCCCCATCCTGCGCCAGCTCGGCTAGTGGAGACCATGCAGATGGGCGGCAGCCAAATTTGGGAAATAAACCCCGGCAGCACCTTGGAAGAAGCAAAGTCAGTAATCTTGGTTGCGTCCTCCTGGCAGTGCAAAATGGTATCATAAAAATAATTGTTCCCAAATTGGTTTTATTTGCCTCCAAAGGAGCCCAGGTGGGAAGTGCTTGAGAGTGCCCGATGTCCATGCAATACTTTATGGAACAGCCTAGACTTCCTTTTATTAACTGTTTGCTTGACTTCATTTATGCTTGGAAGCCCTTTGGATACTCAGGTGCTTCACTCTTTTCTTACTTCTTTTACAGAAATGCAGACTTTTTTATTTTTATGCTAGCTGAACGCTAGCCAGCTCCGATTCCTTCGGCTGGACGGTTGCTACGGGAGGTCACAGCTCTCTGTTTTGTGTCCAAATCCCACTCCATTCCACCACGCTCACTGGAGGGCACCGTCCGAAATCTTTCAAGCTCTGGTCCTAAACCAACTGTGATTTTCGAAGTGGGCAGAAGTCATTAAGTCATTGCAGTCAAAAAGTTACTCCAAATACTTATTTCTAGCCAGTTAGGGAGTGTTTTGTTATAGCTGTACATGGCTGTGGTTCGTTTTTATCCAGGGAAAATCTCGACGAAAAAACCAAACTTCTCAAATGGCCAAACTCCAACCAGGCTGTTCACGATCTCTTCCACGAGAGCAAAGGGCCATAAAGCCTTGCTTAGAGCCGAATTAGCAGCGGGAGGAATGCAGATGCTGCCGCTGTCGGCCTCTCTGCTGACCTTCTCCCACTGCATCCCACTGGGTCCCGCTTCGGCAAGTACCGGTAACTGGGCTGAACCCCAGGATTCAGTACTTTCTGTGCTGGAAGGAGGATGCGGAGCAGGCTGATCAGAGTGTTGCTCTGCAGCTTCTCTTTGGGGCTGCAGCGTGTCTCTGCCTGCCTGTCTTACCGAAAGCTGCTTAGAGGGAAGATGACTTATGCCTGCAGCAAATAGGCCAAGGGAAGCCGCCCATCCTCCTTGTTTATTTCAAACAGATGTATAATTGTTGTAATGATATGCTGAGCATGTGTTTTTCTAGAAGTGATTTAATACTTCAAGAAACCTCTTGCATCTATTTAGAGTCACGTGTTTGCGAGCGGCTGTCACGCTGCCTGCCCTGCCCTGTCCTTCTCCGGTCCTCTGTCCTGGCACGAGCAGGCAGGACCTCCTTGGCGCTGTTCAGTAGCATGCTGCTCACGTGAAGCAGCGTATGACTTGACATAGCACGTATAACTTATAATAACAGTGAACATGGCTCAGGTTTGTGAATTGACGAATGCAGTCGTCTTGGTTTTGATGTTGCATGCATTGACGATTCCGCTGTTTCCTAACTGGGATCCTTCTTATCTATTTCCAGGGACCTCCAGGACCAAAAGGGGAGAAGGTAAAGACTGCATTAACGCATGGCTTTTAGGGAAGCAGCTGTATGTCTTCCTTCCGCTGTAATTCTTTCAGTTCAGGTTACCCCAGTATGCCAGCGTGACATTACCACTGGGTTTTGTTGGGACGTGGAGCCATGACAGCAGGTTCTCAGGTTGCTTTTGGATGCGCCCTGGGAAGAGGAGGGCAGAAAGAATTTGCAAAAACATAGAACGAATAAGTATGGCCTTAAAGTTCATCCATGCTGTAGGGCTCCTGGTAACCCCTTAAGGGTTAGGAGGGTGGCATACAACACTCTTCTCGCTTTCCTCCAAGAGCAAGGCTGTGGGCTCCATCGCTCTGTGTTCGCATGACATCCTCCCATGAAATTAGAGCAGCCAAAGAAGGTCATTACTGTACTGAAAGTGATGTTAATCCTCGCATGTGTAGGACATAAGCAGTTGCTAGGGGAGCCTTAGAGTTGGAAACAATCTGCTATTTCTTATTTATTATCTGTTTCATCGCCTGCCAGGGCAGAATCATTCCCTATTGTGTTGTCTCGAGCCCTTCTCCTCCCTGCTTTTGAATACGTTAAGCAACAGGACTCTTGCCATTTCCCTTGTGTGCCGTTCCCGCGTCAGCTGACCCTGCGCTTGGTCCTTCGTGGTTGAAATTTGAACTCGAATAGCTGACCCTTGCTCTTTTGCCTGACACACAGGGTGAAGCAGGGGACATCGGCCCCAGGGTAAGTAGTGACACGGCACGTTGATGTACTCTAAAATCTGGTTGGGTTTGGTCAGCACATAAAATGAGGCTTCACGCAGCCTTGTCGCTGCAAACTGAGGTGTGGTAACAGTTCTGGAAATGTTTAATTTTGCCATTGGAGCATTTTATGGGGCTGGTTTTCCTAGCTTTGACTGTGGGAAAACAAGAGTTGGAGACCTTGAGGTACCACATGAAGGATTTTGGTTTTACTGGGCTTTTCTACCCCCAATTCCCTCTTCTAGTGTCAGAGACAGGCTCTGTGTTTCTTTTGAAGCTGTGCTGCTTCTCTGTTGGCATTAGGGCACCAGTACACAGTGGTAAGACCTGGTGTCCCAAGGAAGGGCCTGGCACAGTGTTGTGCAGGATGGAAAGTTCCTCCTCTCTGGCTGAGCTACCCGCTCGGGAGCATAGGCTGCCTTTGATGGAAAATCAAGGGTTTAAAGTAACTGCATGATGAAGGAAAACCATTTTGGTGATGGCAGTAGTAACACGAAGTCTCCCGTGTTGGGGATGAGACAGGAAGGCTCACCACGAGGTCTGTGGTATTTCAGAGGTGGGCTCCGTTGCGGTAACGGAGGTGTGGTTTGCCATGGGTTACGGGCACTTGCTGGAAACCCCATGGTGGGGATGTGCTGGGATGTTGGCATATGGGCCGCGTGCAGAGGCTGGGTTTGGAGCTGGCACCCAAGAGTTGGCTGGTAGGTTTAGATGTCATTGCTGGAAACGTAGCCAAGACCTCAGTGGTCAATGTCACACAGAGATGCCTCAGAGTAATTTTTTCTTTTTTTCCCTAGAGACTGTTAAGTCACTTTTTGAAGTTGGTGTCATTTTCTGAAACAGCTTCCAGCCATCTTGGGTGCCTTTGGAGATGTCACCCTTGGGCTCTGAAAATTTCTCCAATAGATTTACGCCCTGCATGGCTGAGGGAGGGGCTCGGCATAAGGTCTCAACCTTGTCCAAGTGCCCACCCACATCCTCAGAAAAGGCTTTAAGAGGTGATTCCGTGGCACGTGGGTGTGAGTTTTCACTCCTTGGCTGGGGCTGTGGGTGACTTCGGGGCTGGTGACTCGGGCGATGCCGGAGGAGATGCTCAGGCTCCAAAGCCCTGTTGGTCTGCGCTGTCAGATAACGCGGGAACGCGGCTCCTGTTTGCGCTGCAGGAGATGCTCTGGACTCGCAGGGGCAGGTGCGAGCACCCAAGGTAACGCTTGGCCTCTGTTTTAATGTACCGATAAAAAAATTTGTGCTTTTTTTGGTCCTGACCTGCATTTGTCCAGATTTTGCTTTACTTTTAGGTTTATTTATGTCTTTTTGCACAAGAGTAAGAAAACGGCTCAGAAACAATCTGGGAGGAAAGGGGGACAAACAAGGCTGGCAGAGCCATGCACAAGTAGGTCTAACAACTGGTGCCTGGCTTTGAAAATAGCTTCCTTTATGTCTCCAGATGCTCGGGGTTGTGGGCTGGATACGAAACTTCTTCATACCATCTGGCCCAGATTATTTTTTATTTCTTAATTTAATCTATCGTCTTCCTCTAGTTTCAGTAGTGGCTTTGTTTAGCTGATTTTGAAAGATGTGTCACAGCAAGTCATCGCATCAATGGGAGGATAAATAACTAGGAATACATCCACTGCTGCCTGCCTCGTAAATGCATGTGTCTATGGGAGGTGAAGTGAGGATTGTGTGTGTCAGTGAAGGCAAAAATATTATCATTAGGAATGATAGATTAAAAGAGAATAATTCTTGGGGCGACTGTCTGCTGTGGAAGTGAGGTGAAGGCAATGAGGGATTAGTTACTGAATATCTTCATGTCTGCACTGCTTCTCTTTCTGTCTCTAATAAACACCTGCCAGCATGGACAAAAAAGAGATTATTGCACATGTGAGCGTGCCCAGCGCAGATGCTGGAGGATGTATCTGGGGAGCTGAGGAAGGACTTCACATCGTGTTGTCTTAGGCACTGAACACAGTGCTTGGAACGGCATCACGGAGGCTGTTGCGCAGCCTCATCTAACCAGGGTGGAGAACAAATGTGCTCAAATACACTGACAAAATGCGTGTAAGCGTATTTATAGGGAGAAACGAAGAGTAGATTCCCTCTGCTCTGGGAAGGAAAGAGGGAGTCGAAGCAGGATGCTGCCAAGGCTGGGACTGCTGTGCCCTGATATTTCTGCTTGTACACTTCTCTTAACATCAAACATATCGCTACACCTCTGAAGAGGACTGTTTTTATAAGCCAGACTCGCTCCCTGAGCCGGCACTGGGATGACCGCTCTGGATTTACTGCCTTAGCTTGGGCGATCTTGTTCTTACTGGCAGTTCAGACATTTAGACAGAGGATGGGATTGATGAATTTTTGCATATCTGGGCTAGCGGATGCCCAGGGCATGCGGCAGCAGCGCTGGGTTTGCTCTCGAGAGGGGGAAAATGGGCTTCAGGTTGTGAGAGAAGTGCTCTTGTCTCCAGTGGCCAACGCATCGTGGTCCTGCTCAACGGCCGGTGGGGATGGCACCAGCAACGCCTGCACCTGTATCCTCAGCTGCTGTGGGACTGAAAGCTGGCGTGGCTGAGCTGGCCCTACAGCAACCGGCCGGAGTTTCGGCTGCAGACTGAAAAGTAGCTTTTTTCTCTCTTACTTTAAGCACAAAGAGCTTGCTAAGCTCATGTTGCAGATAAAAGCTCAGCATGGAAAGCATGCTGCAGAGCTGACAGTCACAGTCAACAGACACACCGATGGATGCTTCTTTTTTATCTTATTTATTTGCTTATTTTGGAACATTACATTGAAATGGCTAAATCAAGCACTCTAAAGCTGGAAATTGCCAGCATTCAAGGCTTCTGTGCTCTGTGACTCCATTGCTACACAGGGTCAGTCCCAGCGGCCAGTGCCCCGTGACCAGATGCATCAGGAAGGTGTAAATACGGAGCAGGAAAGTGTAACTCCATCACACTCAACTGCTCTCCTGGAGCCTGGCTGTCTATGGCCTGGAGGTTTCTTGGGCCAGAGGTGATGTCTCTGTATTTAATAGCCCTCGGGGCTGTTCACCTTCATGGCCCCATCTGTAACAGGGATTGCTTAAAATAAAATGTGCAACAGCTGGATTTGGTGGGATACAGTGTGCTTGGCTTCCAAGCAGATGCAAATTGTCATTTCACATGGAAAGAGATAGGGTTGGGCTTGGGAGGTGTTTATTTGGATGGTGCTCAGCAACCTGAAGGGATGAGAAAAGTTTCTGTTCCTGTCTTGCTCCTTGGACTCTTCTGAAAATCTCACTTAATGCTCTTATGTATCTTCACGCATGTAAGAAGCCATAAAACTTGGTCCTTGGGTCTACCACGAACCCTTTGCTCGCAGCAGAGCCTTTTTGGTGGTTTCTGTAGTATCTGGAGGGCCTGGCTGAGCACAAGGGCTCTGTGTCCCCATTAATTTCAATGCGGCATCGTCTTGGCTTTTGAAAACCTCAGGATTTCAGCATTGTTCCTCATCAAAATGGCTGTATAAGTGAGGGCTGAGCTAAGGCCTTTCTCTACAGCTTCAAAAAAAAATCCTTTGGGGGTTTATTTTCCAGGGTTGCTTAGTTTTTTCTATCCAGCTTTGCTTTTCCCCGCCCTTTCTGAGATGTCTGTGTTAAAACAGTGGTGGTTGATGTGCCTGTGCACACCTGGTGGGCTGGCCTACGCAATATTGACCCCACAATTGAGGTTTGGGGTTATCGGTTATTCGTGCAAAAGGTTTAAAAGCTCTGGGCAATTTGGACAAGGAGGTTAGTTCCTTAGAAACCTTCCAAAATCCTCATGGAGGATGCGCTGCGTGTTCCCACGAGGCTTCTCGTGGCTTCGCTCCATCCCTTTGGTCCTCCTATGGATCTGCACGGGGAGGGGTGGGGGAAAGGAAATGTCTTACTACAGACAAATGGAAAGGCTACAAGACAATAGCAATGACTACTGACATGGGCTGAATACATTGTTTTTGCATCATATAAATCCGAGAGATTTATCTGCATTTTGCAGGCTGGGGAATACATCAGTATTCATTTTAGCCTCTGAAAAAAAAAATATAATATTTGGTCTCGGGAGAAATGCTGGGCTATATCCCTGGTGCGGTTTGCTGGAATAATGCTTTTTATTCTGCAGAAAGCCCTGCAGTAGGGGAATCCTCTGTACCCCAGCTGCTCTGAGTGTCCTATTGTGCAGTAAACTAATGAAAAGATACTTGTTTCCCTAGGTCTGTCTGCTGCTTACCAAGCCCCAGCGTATCCAGAACCTTAAAACAACCGCTGTTGGCTGCCTAGACTATTTCCTCCTCATGCATCAATTAATTATGAAAGAAAAGTTGTTGTCTGTTGTTACAGCTTTTTAAACTCATTCTTCTGCTGTGTTTTCATCTTAAATTCTTGCTCTTTCTTCCTCTGCCTCCCACTTTACCTGGCTAGATGGTTTTTCCCCGGCTCAATCACGGATTTCTGGCTAACGATCAGCTTGTCTTTAGCCGGCGAGTGCTCAAGGTAGTTGTGTCAGATCTGCTGCTGCTGGTTTGCTGTGGTTCTTGGAGTTGCTTTTGTTTCTTCTTTCCGGCTGACAGCGCACCATTGCTATTTTAAGTTGTCGCTACCGTGGCGAAGTTCAGAGGTGCTTGCTGGGAGTGCGCTGGAGTGAAACCCCATTGGAATTTAGGGGGAGTTTTGTCAAAGTAGAGAGACATAAAAGTGGTGGGTTTGAGCATTTGGTCCTTTGTGAGAACTGGGAATCAAGCAGCAAAGTCCTATAAATGTTGATGTGAACAGTGCTGGTATTGTAAAATAAAATGCATTAAAAATACATTAAAATGCAAATGGATTGTCTAAATCCTCGTATTCTAAAAGTGACGTTTTAATTAGGGAAAATTCAGTGGGAGACTCTTGACTCAACATAATTGGATGCATTGTTCAGCATTTGCAATAGGATTTTTTAAAAAACTATGCAAGTGATTTAGGAGCACAGATCTTGTTGAAAGGCCGTGGGATTTGTGCTGCTAAGTCACTTAAGGACTTCTGAAAATCCCACACTCGCCCCTGATTTGAGGGTGGACCACATATTAAATACAATCCTCACACTGCCGCGGTGGTAACCCTTCCAGATGTTGCGAAAAGATTTACGAGACGGCCTTTCCGTGAGGCTTTCCATTGTGCAGCCACACGGATGTGCCCGGCCGCAGCCCCGGGGCTGGGCTGCAGTGGCCGGCGGTGGGTCGGGAGCCGGTAACTGGGCGGTGGAGCCCCACGGGTGCTCTCCCCTCCGGAACGGGCACCTACCAAACCTTCACTGTCCCATGGAGGTACAGCTGCTGCTTTCTTCTTTGCATCCAAGCAATGCCGGGTGTGAGCTACACTGGTTGTTAATGTACGACCTTGACTGTGTTTAATGGATACTACTAAGCTCTACTTCTCTTTTTCTTTTTTTTTTATTTTGTGGTTTTTCTGGTGTGGTGCTATGGAAGTGTGTGCGTGGTCCATGCCAGCATGTTGTTGGGTCTGGGTTCTTTCTGGGTGCTGTTGAACTAGTGTCTTCCATACGGACAGTCCCTGGATAAGGACTTAATGAGATAAAACCTCGTTGGAAGGCATTGAGCAAAACCCTGGTTAAGGGACCAGACCCAAAGGGCATGAAGCGGCCATGAGCTCCCAGCCTTCCCAACTGGCAGGTGTAATTAAATTCCTCCGGGATGGCGAGGCCAGGGTGCTGATGGCCCAGGGATGCAGTGCATGCGTCGTGGGCACCTTGTGCCCACTGCTTACCAACGCCGCTTCATCTCACCATGTCTGTGTGAACTTCTTCCAGGGTGATCAAGGTCGAGATGGAGCCACTGGCCCCCCTGGTCCACCAGGACCCCCAGGTGCCCGGGGGCCTCCTGGTGACACAGGAAAAGATGGCCCACGAGGACCTTCAGGCCCCCCTGTAAGGACGGGAGATGCACAGCAAGCACACGCCGGGCAGTGCCCACCCCAGCGAGGGAGAGGAGGGTGAAGGGTGTCCCCTTCCCTGGTGCTGCCACCCCAACCGCTGGGTCCTCAGCCTGAGGCAGCGCCGGGCTCTGATGGCTGCTCATACAGCAAAGCTTTGGGGTGTGGGGCCAAGGGAGAAGGAGGGAACCTTCCATCTTCGGTTTTGGAGCAAAGAGCTGGACCTGGAGCGTGTATTTGTGAGTGCTGGTCGTAACTCCGAGAGCCTGGAGGAGATCTGTTCCCTGATCTGTAGCCTTCAGGTGACCTGTTGCAAATCTCCAGATCACTGGCAATTCATTTAATTAAAAAATAGGCTGCAACACAATGCTACCGAGCGTCCTAATGATCGCTGAGCATTTTGGAGAATGAGGGATAATAGTTTCAATGTCAGCGTTTTTATTTTCGCAGGGTTTCAAAGGCGAGCCGGGAGAGGACGGCCTCGTGGTTAGTATTGCCCAGCAGCGCCCGTGTGCGCGTCCCCCTCGCTTCAGATCACCCTTTAGCACCCTGCAGCAAAGGGTTTTGTGTCAGCGCTTATGGGAAAACCCGTGGGAGATTGTAGGTGCCCTAAAGCGGATGTTTGTCCAGAGGTACCTGTGCCAGTAGGGAGACAAGACGCCACTCTTCGTCCCCCTGGCTCCTCTGGAGGGATGTGCTGCTCCTGTATCCCCGCTTCTGCCCCGCTGAAGCCTCTTGGCATTGTAACTCCAACTCACTGAGGTCTAGGTTGGATAAAAAGGTGCTTACTATACATAAAATACACAAGCCATAAAAGAATATTTATTATTTACTGGGAGCGCACGTAGGGCTGTATTTGTAAGGGAAGATGAGAAATTGGCATCTGTGTAATTTTTTTTTTTCCATGGGAATTAAAATACCCTTGGAAATGTTTTTATCCTGTTAAACTCTATTGTCAAACAAATATACCAACTACTCTTGCATTCAACAGGGTGCCAGGGGACCTCCAGGACCAAAGGTGGGCGATAAATGATTTCTTATCTGTTTAACACAAATTCTTGAAATATTGCTGCATGGGGGGGGATAAACATCTGTTTTACACTGGACTCGCACTCATCTGTGTGTATCGGGTACAGAATTTCTAAGGTATCGTGTTAGCCATTGACTTGGAGCTGCAAATGTCTGAAAGTGTCACCTACACAAAAAGCACAAACGCTGCCCATGTTAAAACCTTGGCATGGGGTGGAGGGAGCCACGGGGGGCTGGAAGCTGGTGTGCTGTGGGAATGTGCGTGGTTGCATTTTGGGGGGGATAAAGATGATCAATACAAGCCAAGTATTTTAATTTTACAATTAATTTGGACTGTCCATACAATTGGTCTTATTTTCTGCTATGTCTCTCAACTTCTTTCTCTTCTGTGTTTGTGGCTGTTGAAGGGTGAGCCTGGCATCGAAGGGAAAAAGGTAAAACAGTGATTTTTTTTCCTTTGCTTTGCTCTGAGCCCTTCTTTGTGTTCCCTGGGGTTTCTTGCCCACGCGACCCCGAAGCATGGGCACGGCCGTGCCTTCAGCCTGGTTGTCATTACCACAGGCAAGCCAGAAGCTGCACTCACATCTGCCCAATAGACCAAGAATAAAGTAGCAAATGCCAAGCAAAGCAGCAGGTTCTGAGCCCTTTTGCTCCAATCATTCAAGCTGAAGCGGGAGGCGCCTGGGGGCTGTTACCTGCCCAGGGGCCCCTGAGATGGGTTTGAGGTTCCTGGGACGGGCATCGCCGCACAGCACCTCGGGCTCGTGGGGATCGCCCGCTCTCCTGAGGACAGGCACACTGCTTGGGTCGGGCGTTGAAGTCTGTGGGAGATTCACGTGTCCGAGCTCTCCGTGTTTGCTTCTGGTGGTGCCGTCAAATGGTGGATAAATCACTGCCTTCAGCTGCAGCCAAGGCACTGGCAGGGGTCAGCCTTTGCTTCTTACCTCTTTGCCCCAAAACAGACATGGCCATGGGTGTTTGTCAGGCTGGAATTTGGCTTAAAAAAAAAATTTCATAACTGGCCAGTAAAATTAACCTCTTCAGCACCTACAAAGTGATTTTACTCAAGGAGAAAAATGAAGCATGATGAGTGAAACAAGAAAATCTCCTCCTGGCAGATGGGAGTGCTGGTGGCTTGTGATGAAGCCCATGAGGATGGGTGGCAGCTTGCAGGAGGTCTTTGGGACCCAAATAGCTAAACGGATTAAATACTGAATTTCTGTTAAAGGTGGGAGAGCACCTTCCCCAGGGCCTGCAAGAAGCAAGTTGTGGGAGATTCCCATCCACCTGCCCGGGAGCAGGGCAGGCAAAGGAGGCAGAGGCAGCACTGGCTGGGAGCAGGGGACCACACTGGAGCCTCCTGGGCTCCTTGCTGCAGCTTTCCCCTGGCCTCCTGCAAACCTGAGTGGCTCTCAGGTCTGTGTAACACTCAGTGGGGTTAAACAATGTGTTGGATCCTAATGATAACTGCATACAAGCTCTTTGTGTTTCACTTTTTATATTTTATTTCATCAGGGTGACAACGGGATCCCTGGGGAACCAGGGCTTATGGGCCCTAAGGTATGTTCTGCTCTGTGTCCATCTAATGTGTGTGCTTGGCAGCATCTATTTTTCTCTGTCTCTTGCTGTCTGCTTTCTTGGCACAGCACCACAACTGGAGCAGGGTGAGAAGCGCATTTCTCCTCTGACATGGAAAAAGAACCAAAAAAGTGAGAAAGGGAAGCGTAAACCCCCTCCCCACCACGGCAGCTCTGCCCAGAAGAAGTCTGCAAATGCAACTTGTTGCTGTGGCAGAGCGTTGCCGTTTAGAGGCTCCTCTCGCAGGAGTAGACTGGGGAGCGTTGCCGGGGACGGCCCGGAGCTGGCATTTGGGATTTGGGTTTGCGGTGCCCAGATCAGGGTGCGGCGGGCTCTCTGCGGGAGCCATCTCCAGCCGCTGTGGTTTTGGGGCTAACTTCATGGCTGAACATACCACCCACAGCCAAACTGTTAAGCCTGAAATCTTCATTTTTATCTCAAAAACTCCCCTTTTGCACCTAGGCAACGCAGCGTATGTCAGGCTAAAAGCAGAGCTTTGCTCACTCATGTTTGTAAAAGGAAAGATAAAGCAAGAAAATTATAACCTGAAGAAATCTATTCTCCATCCTACCCGTATGGCATTTGTGGGAATTGTCTTGTTTTCAGGGAGAAAAAGGAAGCGCAGGTCCCAAGGGAGAGAACGGCACAGATGGCTTGCCAGGAGCCAAGGTAAATAGAAGTCCATTAGCCGGGAAGCTGGGCCCAGAAACCGAGGCCGAGGGTTTCAGCCGAGAAGGCGTTTTACGCATTTGCCTTCCAAAAGGCTCATAAAATGCCCAAAGTGAAACGAAGCAGGGGGACGTTAAGAAGTCTTTTACCTTTTCCTGGTGATTTAATGAAAGCTGGATTCAAGCAGAGATCAGTATCAGAGTTTTTAAAATCATCTCCTTGCATGTTTTTCATTGAGTTGCCTCTTTTTCCCAAGAGAGCTAACCCTCTGGCCACATTTGATCCGATGTATCGCTGGCTGCGGCATCGCTTCACAGCCCGGAGCGCTTGCGTGCCGTCCTGGTCCGCCGACCTTCAGAATGCCAGGGAACGCAGTCAGGCAGTCTCGATACATTAAGTGGTGATGACGAGACCCCGACGGCATTCGTGGGCCGCTATTTCCCCCCTCAGCTGCTTCTTATTTCGTAGGATCTGTATCCAGTCGTGTTTTCTGTATCGAACAGCCGTGGCTCCTTGTTGGGCAAGAAACGGCGTATCATGGACAACTGTGGGTTTGTTCCCCCTGGGATCTGCTGAGTGGAGTTTTTCCCGATGGAGAGTCTTTGCGTTTATACCATTTTTTATTTTTTGGAGGGCTTTAATTTGGCCAGCAAATGGATTTTGATGGGTACAGTGAAAGGTGTATTTTTCGAACCCTGAACTGAATTTCAGGCCATTGCTGTGGGAGTGCTATAGCTTTCCAAAACTTAACTTTCAAAAAAAAGAAGGGGGGAAAAGGGAAAAGAAAAAAAAAATGGGAGGGAGGGGGAAAAGAAAAATTTGGCACAGCCTGTTTTCTTAAACTCACCCTCGAAAATGGTTTAAACATGTCCGCTGAACCTTTCCACATGCGAAATTCAGCCTAAAGCAAAGCGAGAGCCATGCGAAACTCCAGCAGAAAGCGCCGGCGCTTGGCACGCTCGGAGCAGCGAGCGGGGCCGGGGAGCGGCACGGCCCGTCGCCGTTACGGGGAGCTCAGCCCCATGCGGGCTGCTCTGCTCCCCCTGTGACGAGACCATTTCTTGCCGTCAACTAGCTTGCACTGATGTTATTCTTTGCAAAACGTAATTGCTCTGAAGTCAAATCCGTCTTTTTGCTAGAAGCAGCAGCTCCTTGTTGGTGCCATACTTTTTCTTAATCTAAAACACATCTTGGCATCTCATGCAGTTGCAGTATTTTTACTATAAATATCCTATCTTTTCCTTGGTCTCTTAGAACAAAAAATGTGATTTTGATTTTCAGGGCGAACCTGGTGAGAAGGGAGGAATCGGCTCCATCGGACCCCGGGTATGGATGGTTCAGGGTTTTGCTTTTTTAATTTGGAGTCACGTATTTGCCTCGACCCAAGCCGTTCCCCATCACCTTTTTCTGCTTAGTATGTGGCTGAATCACTTCAGGGCGACTTCAGTGCTAGAAAATAGAGCTGGTGCATATCTAAACAAATTATTACGTAGGTGCCAGATGCTGCTGTGGGAGATAGCTCTGGGAAGTGCAGTTAAGTCCCATTTTCTTATCAGCGTGACCACCCCGTGACCCTTTTTTTGCAAGAGGGAAGCTGTGAATAGGGGTAACTAAGTAAGGATTTTGATGCACTTTTCAGTTGCGCAAACCTATGCTCGTTTGAGGTTTGGTTGGGTGACAGTTACAGCTGTCAGACCAGGAACTGGTTAAACCGATGGAGTTTGTAAGGTGATAATCCTCCCAAACACCTGGGTGTCAGGTCCTGGCTGTCAGACCACCCGCTTCTCAGGTGCTGGAAAAACTAAACAGGATTTGTCCCTGGTTGCAGGGTCCCCCCGGCCTGAAAGGGGAACAGGGTGACACCGTTGTGATCGACTACGACGGCCGAATCCTGGATGCGCTCAAGGTGAGCCCTGCACCACGGCTGGGTTAATGGGAAGGGGCTGAAAAGCTGCTGAGCTGTGGCACGGTGACGTTGTGGCACCGTGTCTGTCCCTGTCCTGCTTCTCCTTCCCGAGATCTCAGTCTCAGCACAGAGCTGGCCGGGAGGGAAGGGCTCATTGCCTCTGAGGGCTGAGGATATTTAGGATGTACCAGTAAAAACGGCGGCAAAACTCGAGGCTGGGAACTCAGGCCGGGTACCAGGCTCGCGGGATGAGGATGTGGGATGTGAGTTCATATTCTGCAGGTAACAGCAACCCAGTGCAGCCCGTGGCATAGAAAGAGCTGATGCAACGAGTGTGATCAGCCAAAATACAGCTTAAACGCTGCGGGCTCTGCGGGGTGTTATTCCCACGGCGTGGTGTGGAGCTGCGGGTTTCACCTCTGCAGCGGTCGGGATGCGGAAGGGAAACGGTGCCCGAGCCCTAACCTGCCCGACCGAGCAGCGCCCTGCCATTTTCATGAAGATGAAAGAAGCCGAACAGAATAAATGTTTAATTACAGACGTATTTGAGAACCATCCTAATTGTTTTGTAACAGGCTGCAGGGATACACAAAGTGCTGGTAATTACCGTTTGCCTGCATGGCATGCAGCTTTGCGAGCGGAGTTGGTGGAGCGCAGTGGTTGGAGAGGCTCCATCAAATGTCTGGAGACTTCATCTGCCGGGCCCAGACCCTCTCCCGTGTGCTGCATGTGGAGATTGCCGAGGGGCACATACTGAACCTTGCTAACTTTGCCATTTTCCTGCTTGTGAGCTGGTTCTGGTGTTTGCTCACTGACCTGCCTCGTGGACGGAGCTTTGGCACGGGGTGGCTTCACACGGCTCCCGGTGTGATGGAACGTAACGGTGTTTGAGTGTGCGGTTACGGAAGAAGGTGCTGGGGGATGTGATAATGGTTTGGTTTTTCAGGTGAGCGAGACCATGAGCTTTGCTGTTTGAGATAATTTGCAAGCTGCAAAATGTTTGTTCATCTCGAGGCGGTTGATGGTCTCAGCACCCAGCAGTGCCCAGGAAAAAAGGCTTATGGAAGTGTGCAAGGTTTTCCTGCTGTTAGTGCTCACACGAACTCCTCCATTTCCCCTCTTTAACTACGCTTCCCCAGCCGGTTATCGCTGTTTTCAGCAGGATGCTTCTCCCCAGCTGGCTGGAGAGAGGAGAATGCAAAAAGAGGAGACCAGGCTTGGGGCCACACCTCTGGCTAAAGGCATTTTGCCTCTTAAACACGCGTACGGCCAGACCTGCGCACCTGGCTACCTCCGGCTGGGTTTTCTTTTGCATGAATGTCTCGTGTGCCGGAGGGGCCCTCGGGTCGCTTGGCGTCAGCAGAGCTCATTGCGGCGTTTGGGCAGCCATGGGTTGTTGCAGATCGTGGTCAGGACCTGCTCCCGACTCCTCCCTGGCAGCACATCGACAGTGTGCTGCATTCATACCAGTCACGCGTGCGTTTGCTGTGTTTCAGGGTTCGCCGGGTCCCCCAGGGCCGCCGGGTCCCCAGGGTGCTCCAGGTCCCAAGGTGAGCCCAACCTCCGCCATGCAGCCGGTGTTTCCTAGGGAGCGATGTGGGCATTGGCAGCTCTCTGAGCAGCGAGTGTCTCCCGAGCCAAAATACGGCAGGCGGTGCCGGCTGCGGGGCTTGAGGCAGCACGTGGTAAAGGAGATGCTGTTGAACACTTCCTTGGGCCGAGAAAGGAGGTTTGCACACCAAAGCCAAACTTTTGTTGACCTGGCTCTGGTCCCCAGCCTCTTCCAGAGGATGCTGTCCCAGAAACAAATCCACTCCCAATCCCACACTGATGGGTGAAATCCCGGCCCCCCCAGATTTCCTCATTGCACGTGGCGGGAGGCAGAAGTGTATGGGAGCAGCAGCTGCGAGGAGGGGCTGGTGGTCCCCAAAGCTGGGCCAAGCCGCCCTCCATCCCGCCCTCCCCGTGCACCACGTCCAAGCGGGGACCACGCTGTCCTCCCGCTTCACAAGTAATAGCCAGTAACCTACAGTCAGAATTTAAATTAGATTAAATTTTTTAAATTAAAGAAAGAGCTTAACTTGCAGAAAAGCATCTCTTGGAAGAATGGGACAGGGCAGGACTTTGCTGCCCGTCGAGGTCTCCGTGTCACCCAGATTCGGATGAGCCAGTAATGCTGGCACGTCACTGAAACCTCCCTGCTGCTGCTCCTGCGCCTGGCGGTGCCAAGGCCATAACCACAACAGCCAATACGCATTAATAACTCAGTGTCTTGCAAAATGCTTTCCCGAGGTGATTTCGTGTTTTAACTTACCATGGGCTCCCCTTTCCTTGTGTCGCTTCAGGGAGAGCTGGGTTTGCCAGGTCCACCTGGACTGGACGGTGAAAAGGTGCGTGGGGCATGGCTGGACCAGAAGCCAAGTTCAAGAGGAGTTCACTGTGTATCTGTGAGAGCTGTCGCTGTGAAAAGCAACTCTCAGCTGGCAAGCTCTCTGCCCCATAACACTCAGCTGCATCTCCCTGAATTAACTGCCCTGTGCTGAGCCCGGAGTGTGCAGATGCTGCTCCCGGCCGCGTCCGCCGAGCTAAAGGGGCTCTTTCTGCGAGTCGTTCCTCAGACGCTGTCTCAAATTTTGTCATTAACCTTCCCCACCCTAAATGGCTGCAATCCCTGCTACGGCCCAGCCAAATTCTGCTGTGCCCACGAAATGGGCATGTGTAAGTTTTCATGTTAAAACATGTTTTTGCGAGCTCGTGCTGCGATACGGAGAGGAAAAAGCAGAAAGGCAGAAATGGAGGGGGGGGATGGTAGGTGTTTTAACAGTTTTCTACTAAGCAAGTTGTTTTCTGTAAACTTTCAGGGTCCCAAAGGAGCGAAGGGTGACCAGGGCAGCGCGGGGATCACAGGACAGAAAGGAGAGACAGGAGAAATGGGCTTATCGGGTCCACCGGTACGTCCCTCTTTCCCTCCCTGTACGTCTGCTGCTTGGTGCTTTACCGTACCGATCTCTGCAGACGCTCAGAACGCGGCCGGGTTTGCTGCTTTAAGCGAGGACCCATCCACGCCGTGTTACTGCAGAGCTGGAAGATGCGGGAGCTTTGAATTTTATTTGTTAAAGTTGATGATAACGGCTTAGAAGGTGATCTAAGCTGGTAGCAAGGAGGAGAAAATCCCTTCTTGGAGTCCTCTGGGGATGAACATGAGCTGTGCTTCAGCCAAGGCTGGAGTTTAGGGGAAGGCAAATGCTTTTTTCTCTCTTGCTTTTGCTTTGCTGGAAGGTGCACCCCATCAGCGTTACGTTTTTATCATTTAGGGAGCAGAAGGGCCAAAAGGAGACAAAGGAGAAAAAGGAGACACCGGGTCACCGTGCTTGCAGAATAATCACGTAAGATCCTGGCACTGCAAAGCCTCGTCCACGACGCGGGGTCAGGCGATGTCGGGGTGCGCAGGCTGGAGCCGCTGGTCCCGCACCCATCCGCGGAGCGGAGGGGGGGAAAAACCCAACTGTTTTCCACGAGAACTTTCAGATGCATCTAAATGGGGTTTATTTGCTAGGGAAGAACAGTTTGCAGGCTCAGCACTGCACAGGCGCACTTTAGATTTTGCATTGATGGTTGAGATAGTGGATGCTGCTGTTATAATTATGTTCTGTTCTCAAAACATACCGGGCTCCTTGCAGTTTTATAGAATTTTTGCATCCTTTTTTCCTTATTCATGCCTTTTGCTTAAAAAAAAAAAAGTGGTTGGTTTTGATAGGTTTTTTTATTAATGACGTGAGAGCTCCAATTTTGTTCTGGTTGTTGTTTTTTTTTTTTTTAATCAAAGACTGGTTTCCTCTGGTCCCTGCAGAAAATTGCATCATTTTCCATTACACCCCTTTTGCAGCTGGCAAACGCACTGAGGACCGTGGGTCACGCCTCTCGTTTCAGAGGCCGGCTCGGTTCACGTGCTTATTAAGATTCATTTATTTATAAATCTAACAAGCAACTCTTTGACTAGCAGGTATTTTGATTAAAGCCATTAAATGAGAGGGCATTAAATCATGATCCTGGATCAGGTGAGGTTTCCATTCCAGAACAGTCTTCTCTCTGTGCCCAGCCCCGTTAACACGCTGTTTAATTGCCTCCTGCAGATCATACCCGAGCCTGGACCCCCCGGATTACCCGGCCCTATGGTAGGACTCCGGAAAGCAGCTTGTGCAATTGAGCATTGCTGCAGATTCATTTGGCAGAGTCATTAGTTAAGGACGAGGGTGGTTTGCTCTGTTTAATTGTTGTGAGCTGCTGTGAATCTGGGGGAAAAAAAAAATCAGGGAAGAGCTACAGCATTGGGTGCTGTCTTGGGAGAGATGGAAGCACCTGATTTAGGAGAGGGTATCAGCGTTTGTGGCACGTTTTGTAAATACCCAAGTTGTTTCTTGGGATGCGAAAACAGTAAAACCTTACGGGATGGGAAAACCTGTTCCCCCCATGATGGTGTGCGTATTCCCCCAAATTTGCCGAAGTCGGTAAGGTATTCTTGCCATCAGCTGCAGTGGGGGAGGAAGCGGGTGGTGACGAACAGCCGAGTGTTTCTAACGCACATGTCTGAGGTGTTTGGTACCTACAGTGCTCCAAAATGCTGAGGAGCTGTCAAGGGCATCAGGAAGGTCAGGATGCCTCTGCTGTGTCCAAGATGCCCCTTGGGAGACTGTGCTTCAAATCCAGGCAGCTTTTCACAGAATCAGAGAATGGCAGGGGCTGGAAGGGACCTCTGTGGGTCATCTAGTCCAACCCCCCTGCTGAAGCAGAGTCACCTACAGCAGGCTGCACAGGACCTTGTCCAGGCGAGTCTGGAATATCTCCAGAGAAGGAGACTCCACAACCTCCCTGGGCAGCCTGGGCCAGAGCTCCATCACCCTCAGAGGGAAGAAGTTCTTCCTCATGTTCAGCTGGAACTTCCTCTGCTTCAGTTTGTGCCTGTTGCCCCTTGTCCTGTCGCTGGGCACTACCGTCCTCCTGACACCCACCCTTGAGATATTTATAGGCATTTCTAAAGTCCCCTCTCAGCCTTCTCTTCTCCAGGCTGAACAAGCCCAGCTCCCTCAGCCTCTCCTCGTAGGAGAGATGCTCCAGTCCCCTCCTCATCCTCGTAGCTCTCCGCTGGACT
>Ga0065711_1035777_pt1 | contig 21845 bp, 19 predicted proteins | sample Hoacrofraction12_FD_59098 | JGI IMG/M metagenome (GOLD analysis project Ga0065711, IMG submission 59098) | Hoatzin crop microbial communities from Cojedes, Venezuela - Epithelial fraction 12 v2 (version 2) | ecosystem: Host-associated > Birds > Digestive system > Esophagus > Crop | place... | reverse complement strand
AGGGAGGTTCTCCTTCCCCTCTACTCTGCCCTAGTGAGGCCCCATCTGGAGTACTGCATCCGGTTCTGGGCTCCCCAGTTCAAGAAATATGAGGAGCTACTGGAGGGAGTCCAGCAGAAGGCTACGAGGATGATGAGGGGACTGGAGCATCTCTCCTACGAGGAGAGGCTGAGGGAGCTGGGCTTGTTCAGCCTGAAGAAGAGAAGGCTGAGAGGGGACCTTATAAATGCTTACAACTATCCTAAGGGTGAGTGTCAAGAGGATGGGGCCAGGCTCTTTTCCGTGGTGCCCAGCGACAGGACAAGGGGCAACGGGCACAAACTGAAGCGTAGGAAATTCCACCTGAACATGAGGAAGAACTTCTTCCCTCTGAGGGTGATGGAGCACTGGAACAGGTTGCCCAGAGGATTTGTGGATTTTCCTTCTCTGGAGATATTCAAAACCCACCTGGATAAGGTCCTGAGCAACTTGCTGTAGGTGACCCTGCTTCAGCAGGGGGCTTAGACTAGATGACCCACAGAGGTCCCTTCCAACCCCTACCATTCTGTGATTCTGTGAAAAATGTGTGCTAGAAATGCAAGGAAAAAGAATATCCCTCTGGAAGACTAACTATTAATGAGCGCCATTAATAATAAACACAACATTCATGGAAAATTAGTTTTTTACTTAAATATCACAAAAATTGAGAAAACTCAGCAAAAGAAAGTTTTCAGTGTATTTTAAAATTTGGTCAGTCAATAATGTGTTTTAGTAATTCACAAATATAACTTCATGCAGATTCTTTTTTAAGAGTAAAAATGCACAAACTGAAGTGCATTGTTCTTCCATTACCTGGTGGTATTAAAAACCCTGGTTTTGTTTCTTCTTTAACTGAGACTTCTAGGTGCAATAATGCCTTCATTTGCTATCATGGTAAGTTTGTTAGAAAATGTGGGAAAAAGAGCAAAGATGGAATATGGCAGTTGGAACATTAACAGTTGTCTTTTGACAAATAATGAGTAATGTTATTTTTTCAAACAAAAATTGAGCAAACTTGTTCAACTCTCGTAACTTAAGCACAAAAGTCCAAGCCCATTCCTGAACAAGTATGCATAACCTGAACGTAAGCTAGGTTTTGTCTCCCTTCCCATTGAATCAGGTTGAAAGGAACCTCAGGAGGTCTCTAGTCTAATATCCCACTTAAAGCAGGGTCAGCACTAATTTCAGATCAGCTTCCAGTCAGGTCTTGGAAACCTGGAAAGGTGGCGATTCCACAGTCTGTGGGTAACCTGACCCAGTGCTGAATTATCTGCCATGAAATCTCTTTTCCCTTATATCCAGATGAAGCCTGCCTTCGGTTTATGGCAATCAGTTCTTGTTTTCCCACTGTGTATTTCACTAAAGAGCCTGCTTCAGTTTTCTCAGTAACTTCCTTGTAGGTATGGGAAGATTGCCGTTGAGTCCCATGAAGCCATCTGTTCTCCAGGGTGAACCAAGCCCTGTTCTGTCACCTTCTCCTCATAGGTCAAGTGCTCCAGTCCACTGTCCGCCCTGGTAACCCTGTTTCAAACTTGCTCCAATTTACCTTCATCTTTCTTGTACTGAGAGGTCACAGCTGGTCACCGTATTCCAGATCTGATCTGATGAGCACTGAATAAAGCGATTCCCTTGACCTGCTCTCCTGTGACACTCCCACGGCACACTGCTTGACTCCTCTTCAGCTCACTGAACACCAGGAACCCACCTCCTTTTCAATACAGCTGATGCCCAGGCAGTTACTCCCCAGCTGGTACTGGTGCAGGGGGTCAATCCATTCCAGATTCAGAACTTTGCATCTGTCACTGTTGAGTGTCGTGAAGTTCATGCTGACCTATTCCTTTAGCCTGTCTAGATCTAAATAGCTTTAATGTTAACCCTGTCTTAAGCGTATTGACTGCAATCTCCAGTTTGACCTTGTCCACAAGCTTTTGATTTAATTCAATTTAACTGCTGATTAAAGCAGAACTTTCCAGAAAGAAAATGTTCACCTTTAGGGTTAATCCAAACATTGAAAAAAAAAAAAATTAGAATAGAAAATATTTTTGAGAAAGTCATGAGAAAATGTCAAGTTGGATGAGTATGGAAATAGGAACTGAACGTGAACTGTTGCATGTCTGCTCACACCCATCATAATAACCGGTTCTATTTTAGAAGAGAAGAAAAGCCTACTGGAAGAGGAGAAAAAGAACAGAATACATTTTATACAACTGTAGACAAATCTGGCCTCAGGAGTTGTTTTAATTCTCGTTTGTTCCATTCCCAAAACCATACCTCTGGTTTCATAATCCAGGTCACGCCTTAGGATTATTTCCATTATATCTATCTTAGTGATAAATACATTTTATCAGAACTTCAAACACTTAAAATCATTGAGGGAAGAGCTGTATTGTGTAATGTGATACTCTCTAACCCAATCACCTCAATGAGTAATACTTCATTGCACTTGCATAGGACCTTTCATCTGGAAATTGTAACGCTCTTTACAAACATTAATTAATTAAACTTCAAACACCTGGGTGAGATAGGGAAGTATCCGTACAATCTTTGGAACCAAAGTTGGAAAGACTTGTTAAGTCAGGCCATCAAATAATACTACCATAAAATTATAATCCAGTGGTTTTCAAGCTCTTTTTTTTTTTCTTTTCTTCCCTCTGTGCTGCTCCAGAGTCTCGTAGGACGTTTTCTCATTCCTTTTTCTTCATTAGCTTGGTAAGACGTTTTCTCATTCCTTTTTCTTCATTAGCTTGAGAACTCGCGTTGTAACTCCTCCCGTCAGGTGCTAGCAGTGCCCGTTTTAGCTCTTCGGCACAGGCAGCCACCCTGCTGCCGGGCAGAGGGGTAGGATGGCAGAAGTGCTGCCCTTGCCTCTCTTCTGAAGGCAAGTCCTGGCAGAAGCTAAGCTGGGGCATGCTCCACTCATCCCTTGTTCCACATAGCTTCCCTGCCACCGTGGCAGCGGCTTCCCTGTCCTGTCCTCACCTTAGAGGGCAAGGGCCTTTTGTCTAACTTGCATCTGCAGCTCACCAAACCCATCCGGGAGCAGCTTGGGGCAGCCAAGAGGCACCACTCCCAAGACTTCCAGTGGGATCTCATAAAACCCCTATCACCCACTCCTCCCCCTCCTCTCTACTCCCTTCTCCAGGCTGAGCAATACTTTTTAGAAACTGTGTTTTTGCAGAGGGGTAAACAGAAACGTACAGAAATTCAGGCTCACCCAGGGACGTAGTGGATCAGTAGCAAATTAAGTCTATGCAGCTGACAAGAGCCTGATGGAGTTGTTTGTTCTATATGCCATGCCGTGGTCTCTCTGTAGGAAAGCCACAGAGTAGTCAAAACTTGTACATTTTCCAATGACAAGGATGTTTCTCCACAGAGACTTTTCATATCAGTGCAATGTGTCTTTGAAATGGAAACTCTTTATGCAAGCAGAACTTCATCTAGTAATTAAAAACTGTCATTCAAATAGGAAGTTTTCCATTAAGAGAATCATGGGAAGAGATTTGATTTATTTATGGGAAAACCTGTTGTGGTTACATTCTGAAGTGACTAACATTCAGCGTAACAATACAATGTACCTGACAGCTAGACTTGAGTTGTTTTTTTGGTCAGTAGAAAATTACTTCCCAAGTCTTTACGGTGAGCCTCCCTTGTTCAGTTGTTCCCATTTTTCTGATGTTACATTATGTTTACAGTGGCGGAACATCTGAGCCTCATAAATCAGGGACCGTGTTTCACGCACTGTAGATATCTAACCTCAGCAGGGCAATCAGTCCACCAGGAGTTGGTGTAAACACCTCGAAAGCAAAGGGGAAGCTCTGGAGGGAGATCCAGGCAGTTTGCATAGTGAAAGGGGAGTCACCTACAGCTGGACAGAAAATGCGATGCAGCAGACAAGGCCTGAGCACTTGTCTCCCTCTGCAGTTCTGGTATCTGACCCAGTGTTGCACGTTAGTATCCTTCATTCAGTTGGAGATGAGGCAACGGTGTTAACAGACAGCTAAATGGACATGATAGTTATGGCAGTGCTGCCCTTCCTTAGCATGGGGGTGACGGCACTCTTCCAGGAAGCGCAGAAGTCTGTGTTCTGCGTTGTCCTCTGTCTGAAGAGGTCTGGACACAGTGCTCCCCATTCCCAGGAAGATGCCGTACCCACCAGCATACGCAGGGCGGTCGGGTTAAGGCCAGCCTCCACCCTTCCCTTTGAAGCCCTGTGCTGCCAGAAACGCAGGAGTCAGGGAGCTAGAGGGAGGATAAGCACACGGGAGTCTGGATCTGCAGCCCAGTGAGATGCAGAGGTCTTGAAGGAGTGGGGAAGCCCCAGCTGCCCTGCTGATAGCTTCACGTGAGCTTTCACTGCAGTGGGCCAGCTTCAGGTGGAGATGTGGAGAATGTAGGAAGCTAGTGGTGGTACACTTAAAGTTGTAGTACTGAGTTAAAGCCATAAATGCTGTGGTCTATTGGCTCTTCTTTTCGTGGCTTTTTTGCCGCTTATTTAAATATCACTGCTGGAAAACTAATGTGTTTTACAGTAAATTGTAGACATTCTGTTTAGGGACAATTAAGTAAGTCACAAGATACAGAAATGTGCAGTCTTAGTTGTAGAACAGTTCTTTGTGAAACAGTTCTTAAGTGTTGACTGTCTTTTCTGTATGTGCGTGTAGGACTGTTTCTTTGGTGGAGAGCTACCTACTGTCATGTACGGGCCCTCAAGTGCAAAAGATGTCTAAAACAGGTCAGCTGGCAAGACCATAAATTTTCCCAGACTCTGGGATGGTAAAACATGAAACTTTGTGAAAAATAGAATTAATTAGGGGTGCGTCCAGAGCTGTTGTTCAGTCCTTCCAAATTCTAAAGTAGGACAACTCCAAGAATATAAAATGGGTGGGTTTTTTTGTTCTGTAACACAGAGCTGAAAGGGTTTTTGACCTTGTATTAGCCCAGTGTCTGGAGTGTGGTGAGATATTACTGGATATTATACTTGTGCTGTTGAAGTCTTTTCTGTTAAAAGAATATAAAGGGACCTTACTGGATTATAGTAGCTTGAATTAAAGCCTAATACCCAAAACAAGGAATCAGGTCTCCAAGGATACTTAGGCACCTAATTCTTCATAAAAACCTTAAACTACTTTGTGGATCTGAATGCAGTAATTCATTGTAAAGTTGCTACATTCATATTTGTGTACCTGCTGTCATTATTGAAAAGGAACAGACATTAATAGAACTCCTTTTTTGTCTGAGGCTCTGTCTTGAAAATACGGACTAGGACTATATTAGAACTAAATTTATTATTTTTTTATTCAACTTAAGAAAAATCTCAGGTGTGTTGTAGGACCAAAATCTCTTAGGTAAAGAAATGTGAAGATAAAAATACGAATCATAGAATCATAGATTCATAAAGGTTGGAAAAGACCTCTAAGATCATGAAGTCCAACCGTCATCACAACACCACTGTGTCTGCTAAACCATGTCCTGAAGTGCCACATCCACACGTTTTATGAACACCTCCAGGGATGGGGACTCAACCACTTCCCTGGGCAGCCTGTTCCAATGCTCTATGACTCTTTCAGTGAAGAAATTTTTCCTAATATCCAATCTAAACCTCCCCTGACGCAACTTGAGGCCATTGCCTCTCGTCCTATCGCTAGTTACCTGGGAGAAGAGACCAACACCCACCTCACTACAACCTCCTTTCAGGTAATTGTAGAGAGCGATAAGGTCCCCCCTCAGCCTCCTCTTCTCCAGACTAAACAATCTCAGTTCCCTCAGCCACTCCTCAAAAGACCTGTTCTCCAGACCCTTCACCAGCCTCACTGCCCTTCTCTGGACGCGCTCCAGCCCCTCAATGTCTTTCTTGTAGTGAGGGGCCCAAAACAACACAGTACTCCAGGTGCGGCCTCACCAGCGCTGAGTACAGGGGCACGATCACCTCCCTGCTCCTGCTGGCCACACTGTTCCTGATCCAAGCCAGGATGCCGTTGGCCTTCTTGGCCACCTGGACACACTGCTGGCTTATGTTCAGCCGGCTGTTGACCACCTCAAGGTCCTTTTCTGCCAGGCAGCTTTCCAGCCACTCTTCCCTAAGCCTGTAGCATTGCATGGGGTTGTTGTGGCCTTGTTGAAACTCATACAGGTGGCCTCGGCCCATTGATCCAGTCTGTCCAGATCCTTCTGCAGAGCCATCCTACCCTCAAGCAGCTTGACACTCCTGCCCAGCTTGGTGTCGTCTGCAGACTTACTGAGGGAGCACTCAATCCCATCATCCAGATCATTGATAAAGATGTTAAACAAGTCTATCCCCAAAACTGAGCCCTGGGGAATACCACTTGTGACTGGTCACCAGCTGGATTTAACTCCATGCACCACCGCTCTCTGCGCTCAGGCATTCAGTCAGTTCTTTATCCAGTGAAGAGTACACCCATCCAAACCATGGGCAGCTAGTTTCTCCAGGAGGATGCTGTGGGGAGCAGTGTTGAAGGTCTTACTAAATTCTAGGTAGACAACATCCACAGCCTTTCCCTCAAGGAAAGGGATATGAAGGATAGGGAACCTGCATAGAACAGAAGATAGAAATTAATGGCGATAGGTGAGATGCCTTGCAGAGAAGAGGTGGAAGAATACTTGGTCTTAGCATACCTGAATATCAGTATGTACACAGCAAAAACATTGCTTCTGTACATGTGTTCGGTAAGATGACTGGTAAATTGTGTGGATGTCCAGGTTTTTCAGGATCTGGACAATCAAATGTGAAAACTTACGGACATTCTCAACACTTAACTATAAGGGCTGATAAAATATTTCAGAGAGACTCTGGAGTTTTTAAGCAGTTCCACCAGATGTTGGGTGCGACTAATGCCAACCTACCTGCTTGGCTCTCGGCTGTGTTGGAGCCTATCTGGCCAACTGATGGTGAGCAGAGGGCCTGGGAACTGTTAGGTTTCTCCTTTCATTTGGTAACTCAGGACTTACAGAGTTTCTGGAAGAGCTGAGCATTTAGCAAGTGATTTTTCAGGAATGATCATTTTGTTTTGAATCTGAACAAAGGCAGCTTCCACTGTTCCCTGATCTTTTGAAACTGGGTTCATGTTTAGCAAACCACAAGGGAAAACCAGATCCTTCCACGTTCCTTCTTGGAATTTAATGAACAAGTTCAACCAATATCAACAGTGAACATAATTGTTTTCAAAGCTTAGTAATTTATGCATCTTTACCATTAGGAGAAGAAATTACATTGATGTTTAGGCCAAGTTTTCTGTAAAATAACGGCTGTGTGCTATGGTCATGTATCAGAGTAAGTGTTGTGAGCTGAGCTAGTGTCTATGACAGTTGTAAATATCACACCTGGCCCAGCTGTCTCTAAAATGAGTCAAAATCCCAATGAGCTTGAAAAGATATTAGGATTGTTAATTCTCTTAGCCAGTTTTAAGCCACACCTCTCCAAAACCTTGGCATCTTTGAGTTCTTAAAAGCTGCTCCCAATTTCCAGAGGGCTGCCCAACAAGATTCTTCTTTTGCCTAAATGCAACAACTGAGGCAGTATTTTAGCTGGGAGCATTCAAATGGAGAGCTGGATTTGAATTATTGCAGGAAGTGAAGCCAATGTTTGATGAGCCTTGATCTCTCATTCTGTCAGGCGTTTGTGAGTGAGTGTGTTTCCATCAGTGTAAGGACAGGACGGTCAGGTCATGTTTCTTTAAACACGATGGTATGGAATCCAGACCATGCTAGAAATACTAACACATCTTTAGAGAATGATTTTTTGTGCTCCCAGAAATACTATATTACTGTTTAAAACCAAATTAGCGCAGGACATGCTGGTGGCTGATGCTTTGAGCAGAGAGTTTCTGGTAACGTAAAGCTGTGTGCGTGGCAGCTCAGCCACATGTTCATTGTCATCAGACACTGATAAAACCAAGAGACAAGCCCAATCATCTGCAACAGTATCCCTTACCCTCTTGAAAAGTAGAATATCCTTGTAGCTTATCTGACTTCCTAAGACCCTCAAAAGCCTTATTAAAGAGTGGGATTTCTTAAGCTGAAGTGTATCTCATATCACTTCGGGGCCACATTTGAGTCGTTCTGCAATCCCCATTGAGAAATGTGGCTTTACAGTGACGGAAGCAGTCATTACTGATTGACCAAGGGAGAGTTTTGTCAGCATGTACAGCTGTTGGTAAGAACTGGCATGAGGTCCCTTCGTACTCTCTAAGGGAAAGGTTGAACTTGTGCTGGTGTATCAGATGTTTTGAGGTGAGGAAACTGACCAATACAAGAAACATCTGCAGTGACTGGTTAACAGGCTTCTTTCTTGCAACAGGATAGAGAAGGAGTTAATATCGAATGATGTAGAATAAGACTTATTACTACATATATAATTGATATTTTTTCCCCCAACGTTCCAGCCAGCTTGCAGTGGTGTGGCCAACAGATGGAGAAAAAAAGAAAAGAAGGGTAGATTTTCAAGCCTCTGCAAGAAAAACGTAGCTAACTCCTATGTGGAACAATTTACCAGCCAATGTTGCATGCTCAGTTTTCCCTGAGTTATAGCTCAAGAGTAATTTCAGTTTAAAGAAATCCACCATTTCTGGTTACAGAACAAGATGTCTGAAGTTGCCTTTTCTGTGAAATGGGTAAGGCAAGTAGGGGGTACGTGTCAAATCACAGTGACCTTTGGCAGATTTGGCATTGTTACAGCAAAATTAAGTTCTGCTGAGGTGAATTATTTGGAAAGTCTGGAAATGATAATTCAGTTATAAGAAGGTAAATGCCCAAGTGTGCTCTGCTTTGTTTGTACACATGATATACGAAATGTACATTATTTGATACCAAATTTGTCTGGGGTTACTGGTAATTTGTCTAGGAACCCTGAAGGAGCTTGGGGAATGCTTAGATTAAACCTGAAGACTAAAAAAAAATCAAAACAGAAAAAACAAAAGACAGCCAAACAAAGCTCCACCACCAAACATTTTTAAAAAAGGAAAAAAAACAAAAGTAAAAATCCCTTTAAAAGCAAAAAAAAACCCCCACCAAACTTGAAAATGGTTCCTGAGTGATATTTGCAGCCTTCTCATTGTTCTTTAGTGTTCACAAACCTGTTCAGATAAGTTGATATTCATAAATGATTCTTCAGAGAAGTATGTACATGTTTCTGATCTGTTTTGACAAACCATGTTGGACGGAGGAGACAGAACATGCTTGCATCTGAACTTAATGCCAACTGGAGCACAGGCTGTTGACTCTTTCCCACAAAGCTATGTATTGTCTTGGGTAAATATATTTCTTATAATGTGATGTAACCAGAAGCATCTCCTGAATATTCTCCTCTTCCCAGGACCTCATTGAAGATCATCTTGATGTGTGCTCTCTGAGGAAAACATTGTTTAAAGTTGTACTCCTAGCAGAGTTTTGAACTTTAATAATAATTTTGTTGTTTGGTGATGTCTTCTCCAAAGTCTAAATTAAATCAGATGTATTCCCTAGGAGATAATTTGCTTGAATTATTTTCCTTTTGAATAGGAAATAAAAACATTTATGATCAATTCTTAAATGTCCCATTTTCCCTCTGGCTTTATGGTGAAGATGAACGTGAATAGGAATACTAGTCATTCCTCAATAATAATTGTACTAAATTCTCATGCCCCCCTCCTCTGTAGCTGAACACTTCCAACCTTGGACTGTTTTTTTTTCTCAAAATGTTTTATAACTATTGTTCTCTTGGTTTGTCTGCTTTTGTTGCTGAAAGTTAGAAAATGCAGGATTTAGAACTTTCTTTTTGTGTCTGTGGATAGCCATAAGTACAGGCTCTTTGTTGCAGCTTCTTTAAGGGTCTGTGTTCTTTCTGGGGCTAATGACACTTCTTTTACTTATATTAATCCCCAAAGAAGACTTTAAATTCACTTACAAACTGAATATTTGCTTTTCCAAAGTCCTGTGCCACAGAACAATGTAGATTAGTTGCAGGAATCATCAGATAGAAGTGATGCTGTCCTGGTTCTGCTGCCTATGTCTCTGCTGGAGCCTGGACTATCTTTTTGTAGTGTCCTCGTACTTCATTGTCTTGGTTCTCTCTTTTCTTTGTGAAACAGATCTCTGATTTCTTTTTCATCATTTTATGTTTTCCTTTTTGTCTTCTCCCCTTTTTTTTGACATGGTTAATACATTAAACTATAAGGCTGTGGAATGGAAGTACTGCAGCCTTTGGGGTTGGGGGGGACGCCTAGACAGAGTGGAGGTAGATACCCTGGTGGGATACAGATGAGGCAAAAATGGACAACTATCTCGTAGTTGCCAAAACTTACACAAATTTAGTTCAGCAACGTTTTTGTGGCATAGGCAAGTAGTCCTTTGTGCTAGCTAGCACTGGCATACACAACGTATGTAAGTGGCTAATAACTCCATTTTCATGTTTGCCTTTGCAGGTCAGTCAAATTCAAATACTTCTTTTGTGTTTCTCTACCCCTTCCCTAACATGTTTTAAATCCCACTCTTTCTGTGTTACTCTGTGCCTCCACATGTCAAAGTGCTGTTCAAAAGTGTGTTGCCATCTACCCAACATAGTGCTTATCCTGCTGAAAAATTCACAGCTGGGATGAGCAGTCGCTGCCTGCCTCGGACTGTTCAATCAGGGTGAAGCATTAGAGGGAGCGGAATTAGTTGGCGTGAGAGGATTTAACTCGAGAAGAATACAGCATTTAAGCCCTATTTAAACATAAAATGTCTGAATAATGCTGTCTGAGTAAGGGTGGGTTGGATAGCTATAAGAGCAATTTCATCTCATACAAGGAGGTCAGCAAATTCCGTTGAATAAGAATTTTCTTGCGTGCTCTTTTGCATGATCATCAGCAGCCAATTTTGTAATTTTTGTTGTGTTGGAGTTACTCTTCTGCTTGAGAAAATCCCAGTGTGGTCATAAGGATCTGACTAAAAGGCAGGAAGAGTGCAGGCGAGGTAAAAGAGTGCCCATGAAAGACAGTGGACGATCTGGCCCTGGTTTGCATATGGCTTCTTAGATTTATACAGCTTTTTTTTGTGTTTATTTTACTCTGAGCTGTTCAAGTACTTCACAGGCACTTAACTCCCACAGGATGATTATGAGGCTATATTTGGTGTATTTTACAAAAGGTTGGACCAAGGAGCTGCAAAGTTGAATGTAATCTCCCAAATCCCCCTCTCTCAATATCTGCGTTAAAGTCTGTAATGAAATCCCAGTCTGATTCAGAGTCCCGTGCTCCTGCGCGTGTCCTCCGTAATCGTGGTGCCGATCTGATTTCGCCAGCTACAAGCTTCTCTGGCTTTTCTGTGTCAAGTTCCACTGGTACAACTGCCTTGGAACGCATCTGAGTTCAATTCGGTCGTATTATGTAGTGATAAGCGTTGTGTGCAAATTGATCAGAAAATATGTGGCTAGTAAACAGCAGATTCCGCCTTTCCTGAATGATTAGCTGGCTTTTTGAAGTCCTAATGATTTTAATTTGGCTTGGAGTCAGTGAGTAAGAGTATGCAAAGCCTTTGCCAAAGTACCTACTTATTTATTTAAATTTTATCAGCACGTGTTTCTCCAGAGAACCTATCTCTTTGTCTAAGCGCTTTTTAAAAAATGTATAACTACCAAGTAAATGAGCTTAAATTGTCTCCTGTCTCGTAGATGACAGCAGTTAGTGTAGAAACAGTGTTTTTCCTTGGTGAACAGAGTTTGTAGAGTGTTCCTGACTTCTAGGAATGATGTTGTCTGTTCAGTTTCATTCTTTTTTCTTTTTTTCCAGATTTAAAAAAAAGAAAGGAAAGAAAGTAACACAGCTTGTTTTCCCTGTGTTTGTTCTGTCTATTTTCATAACACGTTTGTTTTTATTCCCCAAGAAAAGGATATGAATAGATTAATAGTTTGTTTAAAATGTGAATGGAATTTTTCTGGACACACAAATCGCTTACTCTGTCCATTCATCTTCTGGACTTGGCTGTTTAAAACTTGTCAAGGAAGACTAAATGTTTCCTTTTTCCCTCCCAGGTTCTCTGGAGAGGAAGGATTGTCCATGTTTGTGGTTGTTTCAGATATTTGCAAAATTAAAATTCAAATGCCACAGTAATGTAAATTTTTTAAAATCCTTGACTTTTATATTGTAGTTTTTTACTTCAGAGACACATTTAATTAAGATGCTTTTTGTTCTGTTTCTTAACGAGTGGTTACATAATCTAGTGCTATGCTGAAAAAAACCTACGCTTAATCAAGGCGCCAGAGATGTCCTGTGCTGTGGCACCCCATTTTAATTATTATGTAGAACTGTATATGATAGATTAATTTATTGCATTCTTAAAGAAGCTGTCCTTACCTGTGACATACTGTAGTAAAAAAAAAAGTAATAAAAGATGGGAATTAAAATGGTATTTGTAATTAATCCTTACATATTCAAATTAAATGGGATAGGACTAAACATACTGAAAAACTGACATCTGCACAAGCATGCCTTTGCAGGTGGAGCACTGCATCTATAGTATATTAAGTGACTATACATTGTGCTATGCAGTATTACTGATACTTCAAAATTTTTACACAAGCACTTTATTCCGCTGCATGCCAAACAGTGTCAGAAATCGCCTGCAAAGGAGAATCATGGTATAAGCTGAGTGCTCTAAGATACGAGCTTTTGAAAACAGCAGATAACTTCTTGTAGGTTTCTGCGCATACAGTTTATAAAATTTGACGTAATTGTGCGGTTGTTGTTGACTGAGTTATTTTCATTTCAAAAGCCATGTACTTAGTTGAACCAGAAGCAACGGAGTGGGCGCCTTTTTCCCTGGTGCCGGGTCCCTGTTGTCAAACAAGCCGGCAGCCGCCTGGGCAGTGTGTAATTTTCACGCCATCGCAGGCAGAGGGATTAGCTCAGCTGTCACACTTCACAGCGGGTTTTGTCACTGACAGGGGGCCAGGCCACCTGGAGATGATCTGCCCAGCTCTTGGCCATCAGGATGTTTTGCTTTTTAAGGAGGTGCACAGGCAAAGCGCACATTTGAATGTTTCCTCACAGGACTTTGAATTTATCTACAAGCTTATTGGAGTTTCTTCCTTCAAACAGAAGTTTGAAAACTATTTTTGTTATTTTGGAAGTTGTCCTTATAATATCTTTTATTAATTTTTTAGGTTTTTTTATTTTGCTTACAAGTGTGTACACCACAGTTATGGCTTGGATTATGAGTCCTTGAAGTCCCTCTGTTGTGGCAGTATATTTTTCAGTTGTGTGCCCTGAGTATTCATTTTTTTATTTGTATAAGAACAAAAATATTTTCTGAATTACTTCTCTTCTACAGCTGGACTAAAGCACTGAGCTTGTAGACTGATACCCAGATCTCTTTCTTGAGTCAATACCATTAATTTATAAGCCAGTTAAGTATTTGAGTGCATTGCATTTGTCAATATTGACTTTTCCCTGCCATTGTGTTTCTCATTCTCTTAGGTTAGTTAAGTGTATCTGAACCTCCTGTGGTCTAGACTTACCTGCATGTGTTTGTGTCATGTGCAGGTTTGTCACTTTTCTGATAGCCCCTTTTTCTGATGACTAACACATACGTAGCTACCACATATGCCAGAATGGTGTGGTTCTCACCAGTTCTTACCTGTTCACCTTTCCACAAAGAAAAATGCACGGTTTATTTCTAATCTCTGTTGTCTTTCCAAGTTCTTGAAAAAAATTTGTCCCTTGTAGCACAGCTATTTAGTTACGCCAAATACCTTTCTGGAAATCCATATAGACCATTTCTGCTTTAGTTTTCTTCTGGTGCATTAAGAATTGTATCACATTTGTGAGGTACAATTTACTTTTGCTAAAACTGCGGAGAGCAAATTCTACCTGTGATCTGTGTGTCTGCTACTTGTGTTTTAATGATTGCTTTAACTAAATTGCTGTCTTATCTCAAAATATATATGCTAGCCTAAAAGTTCCCTGAATTAATCCCATAAAGCTTTTCAAAATGTAAGTACAATATTTGCTACCATGTAGTCCTTAAATAGAGTCACTAGTATGAGCATATTTTCTTAGAGGTTCAGTCATCTTATTTTTATATTTTTTCTGATATTTTGACTGTATATATCCTCTGTGGCTTGCTGACTTAATGCCTGTTTAATTTCTCTGTTGTTTTTCCCTTCTCCCTTCCTCTCTTTTGGGTACCTATGTCCCTGGTGGCATCTCATCCTTTTTTATGTAGAAAGAATAGGTTCAGGGTAAGGTATCTTTGTAATGTAGTTGGCAGAAACTGATGCGAGAAGTTGTTTATCTTTTCAGCAACACCCTCATTTTCTTTAATTACATCTTCACCTCCGCTAATCCAAAAGACCTACTTGTTCTCCCCTTAACCGTCTTGGTGGTTATCGCGTGGTTTTTACCCACAGCCGTTTACTTTGGAACCCATTTTAGGCCTCTCTATTTCTTTCTTACACGGTGAATCTTATAATCTGCTTTGTTGGCTTCACAGCCATTGTATTTCCGTATTCTGCATAACTTTGCATTGGATTCCTATAGGTGGAATGGCTGTAGGGCACTCTGAAATCATACGACAGGTCTGTAAACTGAAGAAGAGCTATGCTAGTTTGAAGAGGACGTATTTAATTTTCAGGATACAAAATTCATCTTAGCACTTAAAGTGCATACATTCCCCACGTTCTTGTAGTCTCTAATATTTATTTTTTAATTTCTTATGTTAATATGTTGGTTTCTGCTGCTTTAACAGGTGTTAGATGCAGGAAGACTGAAAGAATATGGTGAACCTTACATTTTGCTGCAAGAACAAGATGGCTTGTTTTACAAAATGGTGCAACAAGTGGGCAAGACTGAAGCGACTTCTCTGATTGAAACAGCGAAACGGGTAATTTTAGAAGAGAGGATAATCAAGTTTGTCTCTGCAGTTTGTTTACCTCGTTAGCATATTCAGTGTTACAGTAAGCCTTCCACAACAGAATCTGTCGGCTTTGCAAGGCTAAGCCAGCATTTTCAGCACTTCTTTTAGTGGGATATACACAGACTTCCAGATGATAAGTGTATTTGTATACCCTGAGTTGAAAGACTGTTTGGATTTCTTGCGTCGTTCTGTATGTACACAGAACGGTTAAGTGTAAATAATGTATGACATGCTCACCTGTGCTGGGCATTGATCTTAGAGACACTTGCTGTAAAAACAAGTTAGGGTTGCGGAGTCTGGCATTTATGTGTTATTTCTATATTTTTAAAAGGACCTATCAAATTCTAGTTTGAGGTTGAGTACCTGCGCGTTATATTATGGTCTCTGGGAGTGTGGTCGCATTCTGATTTTTGTGCTTTCTCTTGCTTTGTTCTTGTACCCTTGCTCTGATCTGCACAGCTGTTGAATGTTGTGTTCCCTCCTTGTTCCTTACAAGTCTGTGTGCCTGATTTACTGCTTGCTATTCAAATCCTACTCTGAGTACAGAATTAGTAACGTAATTGTGAGCATTCCTCTGGCAATCGAAGTGTTTAAGAAACATCAATGGATTAATTTTCGTAATACGCCTCTGAGGTGAGGCTGTATCATCTCTGCTTTTCAGATGGAAAGCTGAAGCAGAGACAAAAGAAGATAAAGAAATGACCTCTGATAGAGGAACTCATTTTGACTAGCTTTTGACTTGATTTCTTTTTTCCTGACAATTTACCACACAGGATGTCCAGAGCAAGGTTTTATTTCGCTCAGTGCTCCTGAAGTTTCAGCGTTGCCTCAGTTGAGACTGCAGTGCTCAGTTTGGCAGCAACTCGCTTCATTTTCGTGTAACTTTACTTTCATCATGCAAGTAAGGTGCCGATATTTAGCATAGAGAGACCCAAGAGAGCCTGCTGAAGACAAGCAAAGGTCTTGCCTCTAGCCTCCATGCGTTCCTCTCCTTAAGCTGCTGTATGTGTGGAGCAGAGCTAGGGGAACACCAACTCTAAACTGTTCCCTGGGGAAACAGGAGGGCAACAGGCAGGAAGCAACACGTAAAGACAGGAAACAAAATGGCAGGTGCCCGGCTATTTCCTAGTAAACACAGACGCATCGCCACAAGTTGTTAAAAAAATGATAAATTGTGCTGCTGTCATGGAGGTTATTTTACTGGACCTTTGGAAGATTAGGGAAGAGATTTCTGTATCTGTTCAGATTCTTAGGATTTTTTTTTAGAGTGACTAAACTTCACTTTTTTTTTTCTCTTTTTTTTTTAAAGTTTTTCAAATGAAGCTTTGTGTAGCTGAGAGCTTACACTGTAAGTTCATGTGTGGCACTAATCGCAGAACTGAGGAAACAGCTTTGTCCTTAACGAGACTATGTGATGAGTTGTGCTGTCCTTCTCCATTGCTGCAGTGTAGCTTCTTTTGCTTTATCACTAGAAATGAATGAGTTAGCCGTGTTTTTTTGTGTTGTGTGTATGACAGTTTGGAGGTTATATAAATGGTGTTTAAAGGGATAGCTTCAAATTCGTATGGCCACTGTTTGTCTGTAAAGTGAAGGTCAGCTTCCTGAGGCTTGATCCTTGGAATGGCAAGAGGTGAGGCTGTCCGGCTGTCATCTGTAGAGATTTAGCTGTGTCGTGCTGTCTCTTCTTCCTTCCCTGCAGCCCTCCCCAGTTGCACAATTGCGTTCAAAGATAATTCAAAATATATAAAAATGATTGCCTGATGTTACTTGCCCATATAGTCATCTGCAGTTACCACATCAACGTTATGTGATTTTGTACAGGAAGGGAAGAGATCCAGGAACCAGTCTCTGCTGAAATGTGGTTTGATGAAAAAGTTTGCTAACTCCCAGGCTAGAAGGCAGATACAAGCCTTAGCATCTGCCAAGAATGCAAAGTGTCGTGCTTATCCACACTCAGCCCAAAAATACGGGAATCGAGAGACTATATCTCCAGTCAGCAGCTACCCAGAAGCACAGTTTACCGTCCTTTCTGTTTGAAGGACTTGGAAATTAATTCAAGGTTTTCGGTATTGCTGTCCCTTGTGCTTCGTGCATACTTTCAGAGAAGTTTCTTAGTCAGGAGAGCTGATTGTGATGGCTTTTCTTTCTACACTAGTAGGTCTGTTACATGTATTGCTGTTGGTCTCGTACATTCCTACTGTGGTTACTAAGAACTGTTTTTATGAAGAACAGCTTTTTTCTGTTGTTGAAAAACAGCATGCTGCACATAAAAAAAAATGGTAATATGGCATATATACATACTTTTCAAGAGGCGTTACAGTGGGTTGCTAAGTAAAATGGTTTGGAATGTGGCCATGCTTTGGCAATGATTATTTGATTTATTGCATTTTGGACCTGAATCTTGCACAGAACAAACTTGCTGCAAGAGCTTCTTTCAGTAAGGTGAGATTTTAAATGCGTTTTCTGGAGCAGTATGGATTCTGCATATATCCTTTAAGTGCAAATGAAGAGGGACTGCACACCTTAAATTGGAAGATTACTTTGGACATCTTTGAAGACACCTAATTTTCAAACGAATCTTGTGGGCATCTTGGCTAAGCATTGCAAGATTGAGCTATTGCTGGAACCTTAGCTCAGGCTTCCGAACTGATCCAGCACTGCTGTTTTTACGTCTCACTTGGTGACTCGATATCCCCGTTTTCTGTGCAAGTGTCAAAGGAAACAGCACAGGCGCAGCTCAGAGTGGAGACTGCTGAGTGTCTGTGAACTAGCCTGTGAGCCTGACTGCGACAGGGTTGGGCTTGGCATTGGGAGACCGTGTTCTTATCTTTGCTCAGTTTACAGGAAGCTGTTAGGAGAAAATCCTGGTGTGTTCTCTGCGCTCTGGGCAGCGTTGAGAGAGGATTTTCCACAAGTTTTGGTGGCGTCCGGATAGGATTGGTTTTCCGTCAGTCAGTTTTTGAGTGCTTTGAGGAAAAAATAAGGGTGATTTTATTTTAAAGCTATGACAGATGTAAATATTAAATACTAAGTGTTATCTCACCTTAGTGATGCCTTTTAAAAAGGTTGCAGCTCTGTTGGCAGTGGAAGAAGCGAGTTTAAAGACTTGAGCATTTAATATCTTGAGGGATTGGGCTCAGGGGAAGAATTGCAATGAGACAGTTGAAAAGGAGCTGCCATTTCATTACATCTCTAGTAATGTGCCAAGGTTTTCTGGTTAACTTTAAAAAAAAAAATTCACATTCAAAAGCTGCATTAAAGGTACGCCAAAGTTTTCTATTTTAACCCAGGAAGGGGATGGGAACACGCAACTGGTGCTGCCGTCTCTGCAGCGTGTGTGCAGGCAGGTGCCTGGTTAACGTCACTCCGTTGCATCCGGTTGTGGCTAGTTACTGAGGAATGCCTCTTAACAGGGCTTCCAGTTCTTTTGTTGATTCAAATCAGACCTTAATATTCTGTGAAACTGGTAAAGATGCATATATCCCACGTTAGCGTGTGCGCACAAAAACCGACAGTGGTACTTACAGGAATGTTTTTATAGAATGACTATTTCTTTTTTATCCCGCGTGTCTTATACATGCATTCATATATATGAGAAGGACATTATTATCAAACAAACTGAACTTTGTTGACAACCCTCCTGAATATAACTTGGAGAAATGTTTCATAAGCCGTAGTCAAAGCAGTCTGACTTGGCTATGAGACCTGACTCGTGACACATGTCAGCTTCAGAAAGATAGTGTATTTTCTGTTTTTTAAGACTCAAACAAAACTTCTCACATTCTTCTTCGAAAAAAATGCATTTGAAGTCCTTTTTCACCCAAACACATTTTTAGATAAGAGCACACAAGTCTTGACATTATTTCATTTTGTTATGCGCATCTGTCATGGAACAGAGATATGATACAGCTACTAAAAACTGATGATTGTGGAACAGTGAAACTTGACAGCATTTCATTTCCTTTATGTTCTGATTACACATTTATCAGGAAACCTGTATCTCTTCTAGTTGAGCTAGAAATTGGTAGAATTCAGGAACTCAAAGGCTCGGCAAAGAACTGTCCTATTATTTGGTATCATCTTACATTTTAGAGAAGTTGCCTGGTTGAGTCATTGTTAAAGCTTTTGCTTCTTCTTTCATTATTGTGGCTCACTATCCAGAGATCACATTTCTATAGGCCCTGTAACTGCTCTGCAGCACAAATTAAACGCTGGGATATTTCATACATATACCTCGAAGTTTCAATGGTTGTCAATCATAGTTTGTAAAATATAGGGATTACAACCTGATATTAACATCCAAATCCATTGTGTTCATTTTATGTGTGAAAATGAGAAACCCTTGTGCAGACGCAAGATTTCACAGCTTCTTTGTCATCCTGTTTTTAATTTATCTCCATGTTTTGAGCTAGTAAAATGATTTCACTTATCAGTTTAATGTGAAGTGATAAAATATATCTATTTATCTGAATTACCAGAATTGGAGTGGATCTACAGGTTGTGTGGGATTTTTCTCACACTTTGTTGTAATGTAAGATCCTATAGTAATTTCACTAATTTTTCAGTTACACAGAGTTACTGAATGCCACTAACCTGAAGCTCCTGTTGGAGTTGCTTAAGGACATGTGTTTGTCTCTACCGTATTTATCTCCAGAAATTTTATTTGAAACTGAAAGGTGTTTGAGGCATAATTACTCACAGAATCTGGTGTTTTTCCTAGGTGTACTTCAGTAAGAATTACCCAGAAGTAGTTCAGAATGGTCAACTTGCCACAGACTCCTCCTTGGATCCTTCCACGGGATTATGCGTAACTGAAACTGCACTGTGATTCTTAATAACAGTAACTGTTTTCCATAGAGTATAAACCTGAGATCGTCTAAACTCAGTCACAACGTTTGCAGGTGTCAGCGGGAGAGGAAAGGGAGGGGGTGATTTTTTGCACTGGACATCCTTCCTATTTAATATTGAGAGGAGAATTTTTACTGTCCCTCTTTCTTTAATTTCAGTGCAATATGTTTTCCTTTCCATCTAATTATGTTTGTATTGCTAAGGAAATTAGGCAGACTCAGTTTTTATTTGAAAGTTATGTGGTAGAGATGTCTTTTATTTAAACAGGTGCAGGACACCTAGCAGGTCTAGGGTGCATATTTGGAGCTTATTAAAAAAGATGGAATGTGCCCATTTTCTTTTTTGGAAATATTTTGAGAACAAGCAAACCCAAAATTTTTCCAGTGTCACTGTAGCATGACAGCTGTGTCTAAACAGCCGATTTGGTAGTGTGCAACTGTCTTTCTGCCTCTCACAAGTAGCTCTGCAGGTTGGTAGAAGAAAGAATTGAACAAGCCAAAAATACTTTTTCTTTTTGATAGCAAAAAGTACTATATACTTTTTTTATAAATGGTTCAAATAATGCTGTTCAATATGTAAATATTAGTTTTATTTTGCTAAAATCCAAATGCTGAAAAATCAATCTCAGTCTTCTATACTTTAGAAGAAAAGTACCACATTTGCACTGAAGAAATATTTAAATAATTTAACATACATTCCTCTTTTTATCCAGGTTATCAAAGGAAAAAAGGTATTAAAATAACTTTAGGAAATGTTTGAATGACATGTCATTATACCTAAATACTGTGTAGTACAAAGTTATCTTCAACACAACACATTGAAATGTATACATTATTTGCATTTATTGTGCCTTAATATTTGTGCCTTCAAGCCAAAGCTGTAACTGCAGGGTACACAACAAATTCATTAAATGTGTGTTAAAAATATGTAACCTTAGTATATTTAAATTTTTGCGTCAGGGGTTCTGTTGAACTGGAGCTGTTTGAAGTTACCATCCTACCGGAATAGGTAGGAAAGTGCAACCTGCAGTTCTGAATGGCTGTTGCAGATAGTGAGGGGAGTGCAGTGAGAGAGAGGGGTTCGGTCTCCGTAAGCCATGTCCTGATTCAGCAAAGCACTTTAACACAAAGGCACTATTCCTGTGCTTAAAAATAAAAGAAAAATAATTTAAAAAAAAAAAAATGAAGCAAGTGCTGTGCTGCTTCAGGTTTTTTCATGTTTAGTGAGATACCTACTTTTTGAAGTCTGGTAGAAAATAAATCTGTGCATCTTACTGTTTCAAGAGCACAGAAGAGACTAAAAGGCAATGAACGGATCTCTTCAGGACATGGAAAATACTATGCTTTTAAGAAAAAATACTGCAGATGCTGGCTATTACCTTTGTAAGACAAATGTTCTTTACCCCATGTTTACCCAGAGGCCTAAAAGTACAGCAAAAACAAATCTTTCTCATTTAAAGCAGTTCTACAAGCAAATAACTGATTCAAATATAAAATTACTCTGTCCTTGTTGAGAAGCGAATTGAGGCCAAAGCCTGTGCCTCAGCACAAGGGCTCGTCTGGAAGGGCTTTGTCCTGCTCAGAAGTCAGCCCAGTGGTGAGAGGCTGATGAGAGGCAGAATCCTTGTTTCCCTGTGGCAGCATCTTCCCTGCTGCGAGTCTCAGGGGCTTGCTGTCCTGCTGTGAGATCCCAGGAGAGAGGGCAGGACCTCTTGCTACCTGCAGTGCCACCAGCCAGCTTCCCCAGGAGGGAGGGAAGAACAAACATCAGGCATCTGGTTTTGCAGGTGACATCCTCTGCTGTCATTAGCAGGAGGTTACAGAACGAAGTGCTCTTGCCCCTAGGTGTTTTTCGGCAGGTTCTGACTCTTCTTCTGCATTGTGTAGCCCCTTACACTATAACAGATCCCACAGAGACCAGAGGAAGTGAATTTCACGCAGTGATGCACGGCGTGAGGTCTGTGCTACCTCGGGTGCTAAATAGCAGACGGTGAGGGACAGCTAGCTGTCCCCAAAGCCGCATGGCACAGATTGGCTCATGTGTGCAGTGCTTGTGGCTCGTCCTGCTTAGAACACACCAGCCACATCCACTGCTCT
>Ga0065711_1035776_pt1 | contig 21846 bp, 14 predicted proteins | sample Hoacrofraction12_FD_59098 | JGI IMG/M metagenome (GOLD analysis project Ga0065711, IMG submission 59098) | Hoatzin crop microbial communities from Cojedes, Venezuela - Epithelial fraction 12 v2 (version 2) | ecosystem: Host-associated > Birds > Digestive system > Esophagus > Crop | place... | reverse complement strand
TTTTTAATGATACGGCGACCACCGAGATCTACACTCTTTCCCTACACGACGCTCTTCCGATCTCTCTCCTCTCCTCTCCTCTCCTCTCCTCTCCTCTCCCAGTAAAAATCTAGTGATCCACCGCTATAGACTTAATTCCTTTAAAAAAGATTATGAGATGTTCTAACAAGCATGTCTTTCAGTCTTCAGTTCTACACTGATTTTTGCATAAAGGGATTTTCCTGTGAAGGCGATATCAGAAGAGGTTGCAAGTATGAAGAAGCACTCACTTTCAGACTGCCTGGGAAATGTGATGGGCCCACAGCCACATTTCCAAGGACCTAAAGCTCATAGGAAGCCACAACTGCTGTTTGAAGTGCCAGTCTTACAACTTCTTCTAGTTAAGAAGAGGTTTCTACATGAGCTTGAGGTGTACCTCACTGCAGCTATTGTTCTTGTAACACTCAAATAAGCCATGCAGATCCTTCTCACATCATGCTGTCCAGACCCAGAAAAGTGCTATGTCTGTCTGACCTTTTTATTATCTCTGATCACTGACTTTGGACAGTTGCACAGCATATGCTGTGTGCAAGTTACTTCTTTCCCTGTGAGGTTCGAACACTATAAATTATTTGGAACTGTTGTGGAAGAACCTCCTGTTAGAGCTATGCACAGCTATGGAGTATTCCCTTCTTCCCATTTTTTAGGCCATGTTAAAATATACAGCAAATATAAAACTGCACAGAACTCCTCAGTTCTGATGGTCATTTATAAAGAAATGTTAGTAAGGAAGAGATCCCCACACGTGGATATGCGGTCACATATGGCTCTGATTGTTTCTCCATATTCTTTGGTGCGAATTTCTGGTGTTTGGTGTTGGTCACTAAATAGAGTAGCAGAAGCCGCGTACATCATGACTGATCTTATTGATGGGGGATGTGATCTCACATTTGAAATTATATTGTTACTGCTGATCCTGTTATCAAATGAGAATCCATCACCTTGTTTTGACTAATGTTTTCTTTAATTTTAGTTATTCTATGTCACAGCTTGGTTATTAAGTTATATGGTGGCTTGCTTTTGTAAGAGCCAGCACTGCTGTTATCCTGTCAACACCAGGTTTCAGGAGGAATTCCTTTGGTGAGTCTACCTTTGGTGCTGTGTCCCTCAAATTTGCAGTGCATCACTGAAGAGGGTTGTCTTGCTGGTTCAATGTCTGTGTTTAAAGCAAGACTTTGATTTCTGTTGTTTTCCTAATGTCTTCTGCTTACTGAACTACTGTTTTCTTTAGAGAGTGCCCTGGGAGGCTATTTGAAAAGAACTATTTTTAATAAATATGTACACAGGAAGAGAGGTGTAGAAAGAGAGACAGAGACCCTATACAGGGATCTAAACTAATTTTTTTAGTCCTACAATACCTTTGAAGAAACTTCAGAAAAAGACATTTAGTGAATGATTGTTCCATGCTGTAGATTTAAAACTAAAACGTTGAGGAAACAAACATTTTAGGAAAAGCACTACTGTCTCCTTAAATAATATTATCGTACATTTGATATTGATTTATGCATATTGAGCACAAATAGTTTCATTGTTGCAAATGAGCAGTTACAGTATATTTTGGAGCTGTTACAAGAACTGCTAAAGTGAGGGGGTATTAGGAAGACCTGAATAATTTTCTTTAAGCTTTACCACTCTAGAGTAACCTGACTATATCACGCAAGTGTCAATGTAGTCTTCATGCCAATCTACACCATGTTATTAAGTTATTTTTCCCTGCCTCATCTAATCTAGTTTTCAGCACATGTACCAAAGCCAAACAGCCATGATGAGAGTCTCAAGGTTGGAGAGGGAGGGGGTGAAAATTACTTAAGCCAGAGAATATTTTGGTATAAAGATGGTAAGATAGATCTTTGTGAGGAGCAGGTCATATAGAAGAGACTGGCACAATTTCTGCGCTCATATCCAACAAAACTGTGCTATAACCAGTTGGTTTCTTTATGTAAGTGAGAGGAAGCTTTGGCTGAGCATTTATTTAATGGGTTAAATGTAAATACAGTCCAGTAGAGAACTATATTTTCCAGACTAATCTGAATTACTGCTGGGAGTTAAACTATGTGTGTCCCTTTCTTATATTAAAGAAAACGAGTAGAAGAAATGTAATCTAATCACTTGCTGATATTTCATTGAGGTGGGAGTAGGCAAAGGCTTTAGGTTTCTTCAACTGTTTATTCTACTTTATTTTTCTTCTGAACATGATTCTCTCTTCTCAGGAAAACTGCTGTTTTGGATGCAGTCTCACTGAACCTCTGCCCAGTGCTTAAACCAAACTGAATCTGAGCCTTTTCCAGGAAGACTGGGAGGAGATGTAAACATTGTTTAGAAGTAAGATTAAAAAAATAAATGTGGTGTCTCTGCACTGCTGCTTTAACTTGGGATCTGAACTCAGGTCAGATGAGTGATCCTTACCACAGCTCCTAAGAGGACCCAGCCAGGAAAAGTTCATTCTTAGGCTGTCAAAGGAGACACAGGCATTTAATAAGTGACCCTGATGTCAAATTCATCGATCTCTTGCTCTATTGGTCCTTTAGGGCTAGATTTGGAAGGAAATTCTAGTATGGCAGGGTAGGAGCAGGAGAATTCTGGCCAGGGTCCTACCTGTCCCACAGTGGGGCCATGAAAACTGGACCTCTGCCTGCCAGTGGACTGTTGGCATTTCTTAAAGGAAGGATTGTGAGATTACCTAAAACACAACAAAACCAACACCTGATGCATCTCTTTGAAATGCACATGAAGACTTAAGAGGTACATGAGGATTCATCTGTATTTCACATGTCAGGGAATAGATTCAACTAGACCAGACTAACAAAACAGGTGTTAAAGTAAAAACCCAGTTTCACTGTTCAAAGGCACAGAATGGACTGTAAGTATGAACGGATTTTGCACAGTACTAGAGTGTGAAATTGTAAAATTAGTGTATTTTTCCTGCTTACTATTTTTATCTGTCCATATTTTAGCTTAGATTTGTAAAATAACTGAATTGGGCTTGGAGGGCTTTGTGTCCTTTGTCTATGTAAAGATCAAAAACAAAAGGTTTGCTAATAGCAGAAAATATTTACAACTATTTATAGCTGACAAATCTAATGTGGCCAATAAAGAACACTTATACTCTAGCCTACCTTGTAAACTATATTTTTAATTTCATTTATGGTGCTCAAATGAATATAGGAGGATTGAAGTGAGACACACTATGGCAGGATTTGGCCTGTGCAATAACATTTATTCACAGTAAAATACCTTCTTTTTGAAATTCCTTGGTGTATATATAGTGTTGAATATTTTCCATAACTCCTCTAGGTCTAACAATGACTATCATTATTTAGTTGGGGTAGCAGTGATAAGAGGCAGATCTCTCCCTGGGTGCTGAAAAATTGCCGCATGAGCTCTCTCTCTCAAGGGACAAAGAAATGGTGAAAGGCGGAGGAGAGGGAGTAGAGAGATGAGTTTTCTGTAGGTCTCATTCCATTCTAAGTAATGCAACAAAGCAAACACGTGGGTGTTAGCTGGATGCTTCATAGAGAGAAGAATGTAAGTTCTTATTCCGCTTTGCTTGTAGAAACACTTTCCAAATCTCTTTAATGCATTGATTTATTTTTATGCTTTTTCCTCATTTCTGAGCTGGATAAATCCAATTTAATTCCAACTGAAACAATTTCTATAGACACAGAGCTCCTCTGAAGTAAGGTTCTGCAATTAGAGGTTGAAGAAACCTATCTAGGCTATGGATTGATGAGTCAGTTCAGGACAGCAAGAGTGATTTGTAAAACATTCTGGCAAATATCTAAAACTAAGTAACAAACCTTAAGATACCATTAAAATCTTTAACTGTAGCAGTTCTCTCCCCACTCCTCACTTGTTATCTTTTTAGTGCCTTCCTATTCCTTGGCTAAATTAGTGAATTACAAGAAAGTGTCATGCATTTGTACATTTTTATCAATGTAGAGTGACACCATTTTACTTTTCTTGCTCATGTGCCTTCGTGCAGCTGAGTCACGCTTAGATCTGTTTAATGTCTCAGTAAAGATCATACTTATCCCCTATTTTAGTTGTTCATACAGACCATTAATTATGTTTTTGGTGTTTTCAGCATTGTTGTCAAGGTCTGGTTAAGAAGGGTTTCCTTCTTCAGATAGGAGACTCCTGCCTCTAAAGAAAGAGAACACAATCCCTCCTTAGCCCATCCTGATCCCATTCTATCTTCTCCTCTGCCCACTTCTGCTATGAGGAATCTGCAGGCATGTGGAGGAATGTTTCTTTATGTTTCTGCACTGAATCCCTTTCTGTCTGCTTCTGCAGGTTATACCAAGTAAATAATTAGAACTCAGAATAAGTTAACCTCAACCATATTAGCTTCTGTCTCTCATTGATCTCAGTATCTAGAGCAGACTTACCAGTGGTAGAGAGCTAGTTACTAATACTTTCAAGAATAAATTCTAAGATCCCTTGGTTTTAGTTTTGATTTTGAAATTTGGGGGGGAACTTTGTACTTCTCTTTTAATTCAAAGTTGCCTTTTTGACTATAAATTATCAAAAGGAGCAATGATATTATTAGATCTTATTTTAAATTACAAAAGACTTATGGTTTCAGCAACTCAGTGGAAACAATTGGATTTGGAAGACTTCACATAAAAATGGGTTAAACCAAATGAAAGCCAGGTCTAGTGCCAAGTACTTATCACTCTACCTATGACTGTGAAAGCAACAATACTGTCAAAATAAAGAGCAGTACCTCAGCAGTAGATATCAGGGAATACTGTGGCTTTTAGAGTTAATCTAAGCTGCAACTGGTTTATATACCATACAATAATAATAACAATGCTTAATAAAGAAATAATGATGACTTCTTTTTGTCTCTTTAGGTGGCTTTTCACTAAATGCAAATTAGATTTCAAGCTAAATTAAGATTCTTTAAGGTGAATTTTCATGTTAAGCAATTGTCCCATGAATAGCTGGCGACTAAGTTTGTTTTCCACACTTACCTTCACAGTGTTCTTAACTCTGTCTCTGATTTTAATATATACTCTTGGCATGTTGTTAAGATACAGCTTCTTAAAAGAGGCATCTTATTACTGTGTTACCTTCTTCTGTGTCTACATTTTTTTGTTTGTAGATATCAGTGGACCATTTACTCCCTTCAGCTGAATCAACTATTGATCCTTGCTTTGGAGTTTATACTGTCCAAGAGGGGCTTGTAATTTCATCCATAATGGGCAGAAGAGAACGAAGAAAGGATTATGTTTCTCATTTTGTGTATATTAGGGTTTGGATGGAAGCACAAGTTGTACAGCATGTAGAGTATTGCTCATATCTGTAGATTCATACATATGGTACTATTCAAATCCTATTCATGATGAAGACTGTTCCAAATTTTATTGAATTTTTAAATGAGTTCTCCTCTATCTCTAGATGGTATTGAAATCTCTATCAGAACCAGACTGAGCTTCCCTTCTTTTCCACTAACTCTCTTCAAAAGACATAGCCAAGAATGCTTTCTTCCAGAGTGAAAAATTTGTTTATCTTACTAGGATAAATTTCATTTTGTTTTCACTTCATAGTCTTCTTCAATTTTGAGCTAAGTGTGTTTCTTCCTGATTCACTACTAGCAAGCAATAAGGCTCTTAATTTCACACACAATTTAAACGTTTATCTCTTTCATACCTGTATGTGGAGACTTACTATCATATACAGACCACCAAGAAGAACAATTTACATATTGTAAAGACAGTTTGCAGAAGAAATCCCTTACCTGTGACATGGTCTGTTTCCAAGCTAGAAAGGTGTGAAATGAGACACTGAGAACTATCTGTATTTGGGGAGTCTGGTGTGTGCTGAACAGGCAATAAACAGAGCCTCAGTATACCACTCTATATTCTAGGAGGTGCATATGTCCTATGTGCTCTGCACAGACCTTGTCCAGCCATCTGAGAAAAGATGTACAAACTGGAGTAGGGTCAGCAAAGGATGTCTGAAAGTGTAAAAGAGCTTCCATACAAAGAACAGCTTTTGTAGATGAGGACTTGTCAAGCTGTAAGAGAGATGACTGAGGGGGTTTGGCTGAAGCCTGTAAAACTGTGAGAAGAAAGCAAAAGTGATCATTCTGTCTTTTCTAGTGCAGGCACAAATGAAGCTATCAGCTTACAGGCTAAAACTTGACAAAAGCAGACATTTTATATAACAAGTAACCAAGCTGTAAAACTACTCACCAAAAGATATCACAGAGAGTCCACTAGTGACTGTGAGTCACATACAGCAGGTGAGATACACACTCAGTGCTACGAATGTTAATTCCAGATTGTTAAATTCAAGGTGGAGTGACAATGCTCCTGTGGGGATATCTGCCTACAGCAGGAAATCAGCATGCATCTAACATAATTGGCTGACACTGGGCACTTGGCTTACCTAGTTTCTGCCCGTGTGCTATCTGGTTTTGTATAGTGCTATTCAGTTCCTCAGAGCTCTGAATGTTTAAAAATAAAACCAACTCATTAAAAAACTTAAAGCAGAGATTTTTTTTTTCATTCTGCCTCTACCAATTATCTCATTTGATGAAAATATTGCATAAAATAAAACCTTGTCGTAAAATGGTTGTTAATCTTGTATATCAGCAAGCAAATACTTATGTCACAGGACCTATGTCCAAATTTAATCACAGTATTTTTTTTAATACTTTCATTAATCTTCTGGCACTGCTTTATCCAACACGTCTATGAGTCTCTCTTACATGGATGTAAGAGAATCTCTGTTGCTGACTGACATGAGATCTTCATTCCTTGTTGGTGAGATAAACCTCTCCCTGGAAAACAATATGGATGAAGGTGAAACTCACAATTTTTCTTGCTTCTCCCCCGGAATTCTCTCTCCTTTATAAATGAAATATTTCCCTTCAGATCCTCCAGTTAAATTTAAGATAAGGATTTGCATGAGCGGTGGTAAATGGAAACAACTGGAACAGATTTTAAGTTTCATTACAGGTAAATTGGCTATGGTAACTTTACTAGATAAAACAGTCCTAACTTTATCAAAGATGTACCAATAATACAAGAACACCTTTTGCCTCTGGCTCTCAGTTTTAAGAGTTGCAACAAGCTATTGCCTGATTATAGAAAACAAAACATGCTGTTAACCTTTCCGCATCACTAAGTAGCTTCACTGGTATGGTGAAACCATACTTTTGAAATTGTGGGTTCAATTGTAAATGATTTTTTGTGCTTTAAAGTCTTTTCTAACCATTGCAGTGACTAGACAATTACGAGATTCTCTGTAGTACAAATTCCTCCACAATGTTTCAAGTTGTTTGATGAACTAATGTGGCTTTCCATGAGCAGCTATTACGCCTTATGAAAATGAGAGAAGATGCAGAAATTTTTCTGTTCAGATGAAATCTCCATTAAACCAAAAATCATTTAAAAATCCATCCTGAATGATGCTTTCTGATAAACTTTACCAAAACTACATTGGAACGATAGATGAATAATTACGTGCTGGGATTTCTAAATCTATGGCAACTATGAAAACATTGTGTCTAACATTTACATAGAGGTGAAATACTGTCATTAACACACAGTGTTAAAGCAATGCTACACATCGCATTTTAGTACTTGTCACTGGCATAAATTTGAGTTACTTAGAGAAGCATGTGCTGAACAAGTTGTCAATTTTGTTTTTCTCCTACTTCAGGATCTGTTTCTTCCCAATGAAAGTTTGATTTCCTTGATGCCTGCCATACAGAAGCTAGAGCATGTTCCTAGGACATTTCTCTTGCAGCCTGCAGTTGTAGTTGCCACACTGTATGTACACAAAAGTATTTTAATGTACTTGTTAAATGTATACTTAGAACACAAAGTAGGGCTTTGTTCAAAATGAAGATGCATCTCATTTTTAGATTTTCTGCACTATTTAAGACAGTTAATCGACACTGTCAATAGTTCCAGTGGAGAATAGTGCTAATGTTTTGGACTGCAGCATTCTGAGCTCATTTTTATGTTTTAGGGTGTTTTCCAACTTGTAATGGTGTATTGCAAAGAAAAACGATATAATAAAAACATATAGTTGTTGTAGCCAGCATCAACAAGTAAGTTTCCAATTTTTCTGGACTTCAATGTCTATTTAATTTTATTGTAGGCAAATGAATTGGTCCTTCATTCTCCAGGTTCTGAGAAGTGCAAAGAACTACATGAGAATGAGATCATTGCAGTAATGAACACTACCAGTAGAACTGGCCTAATGTGAGAAAAGCCTGATCATTTGAAGAAAACTTAGGCCAAACCCAGGACTGAAAGCCTGGGTGAGAAAACATTTTCATTAGCAGCACAAATACAGTCTCACTGTCTATTAGCTCTTTCTCCATTGAAAAAACAGGCCAATCGATGATTTTAGTGATAACAGCTCACTTTCAGTTGCTGTAAATCTGTTGGTAAGTCCAATTATTAAAACCAGATGAGAATTTAATTGCATACCCTGTTCTCTTCAAATGCTTGGATATTAAATGTCTGTAATAATCATTACTTCTTACACTTCAGAACTAGGGTGAATTTGGTGCTTAGGAAAGCAGAATAGAAATCATCTCTGGCTGATGTTTAGGACTGGTGCAGGTGTCACGCAGTATTTACCCCTGTGCCTCTCCAAATCTGACTTGTGTTGACCTATTGATTGAAAATAAATGCTAGCAAATTAAAAGGTGAGTCTGAAATTTTTGCAATAGCTAAAGATGATGATGACACCATTGCATATTATGACACATTATTTAATGCTTCTTTGGATGTCTTTGGTGAAAAGATAAGCTAAATGGCCTCTTTGTTTCCAGCTTGTTGTCCAGAGTGGTTCATAAGATGAACTCTCCCTGAGTGGATGTCTCTTAGCTGTTGCTGACATTGCTGACATTCATAATGAAAGCAATGTGGCAGCTTTAAGCTATGTAATAAAATTTGTTAACATCCTCCAGAATCCGGACAGGTAGCCCCACTGATATAACCATAACGAGAACACAGAAGATTTACTTTCTTTGTCAAGGAGTTAGGCAAAACTACCCCGACAAGTAAGGGTTTCGGATGTTGTAGACATAAACCTTTACAAAAGAAAATATTTAGACATCACTCCCAGCTGCTCAGGAAAGGCAAGAGAATTAATATGCTTTTTGGACTGCTACTAGTTCAAATTTAATATCTCTTCTGATTACATATGTCTATAGGAATTTTTAATATCTCCATCCCTTAACATTATCGAGAAGCTGACTAGAGAAATGGCTGCAAGAGCAGCTCCTTGTAGCTGGAATTAAAGACCTGACAGAAGGGAAGACGTCTTACGCAAGTGAAAGTTAATTCCAAAATATGTGAGACACGTGTATGGAAATAACAGTAGAGATTTGAAGTATAAACCTAATTTTAGTTGTCTCTGGTTACACCTTATAAATACTGGGCACCTTCTAAGTAAATGACAAGTTTTCTGAATGGTGAATTAGCAAAAAAAAGAACTGTTTGGTCTTTCACTGAATTTTAATCCTGTGAGATTTTTTCTTACTACCTTAAACCAGTTCTTCCTAAATATCTGTGTATCATATGCATCCCTTCAAAAAAAGTCATTGCTAGATGTTTGTGTATTAGGAAACATCAGAAATTACAAACAGCCCTCTAAAAAAAGGCACAGTAAAAGACAAAGTAAGCTAAATAGCCTTGTGCCAACAAAACAGAACTAACACTGTTTCTGTGGTCTTGGGAATGTCATTTCCCATTCCCTTATGGGAGAGCCCACTACCCCGCTTCCTTATGAAAGTTAAAGTATTGGTCATCCTTAAAGCTACTGCCAAGCTGTTCCTTTGCCAGCCTTCACGGCGACGCCTAGAAGGCTGGTTTCATCCCTGCCACCCCCTAAAGCCAATTAGTTATTTCATATCTTACTAGATGTGGCTGTCTAGGATAGGCCCGCAGGTTTCCTGCTGTCACAGGTTGTACCAAGGGGATTTTCTTTAGATCCCAGTGTCTATGGGTAATTCCAGTCACCCAGCCCTTATTTCGGTTGAGACCCAAGACATTTCTGCTTCAGTACTAAGCCTTCAGGTCCCAGCAGCCCTGCTTAATTCACTGGTCCCAAAGAGTGATTCAGATTTGCTGTTTAGTTAAACCAGAATCCCACGATGGAAACTTAGGCAAGCAGCTATCATTATAGCAAGGAACAACAACTTTTTCTGTAAAACAAACCAGCTTTCTGGTAACACTACACAAAGATAACAAAAACCTTCAGAAAACAAGGCTCATCCAGATTTTATTGAAGTCATATAACAGCAGAAGCAGGCGACCTTTCTTTTTTGAGTTTCTGTTGTTCTCTCAGCTCTTCCCTGAAGCTGTCGTTTGCTGGGTCAAATACTTCAACTGCAATAACAACTTGACCACTCAACTGAACTCTTTGACCACTTGTATCTGCCCCATGTCACAGCTTCCATTTCAGGTGTGCCAACACAGTTGTCTAAATCTGTGCTGTGATCATGGAAGTCAACTGGGTGCTGTCTTCTGGTTTTGTTTTAAAAAAGAGGAAAGAGGATTTTTAACCATTTTAGTAAAGCCTAAGCCAGGGAAAATACATGGGCTATTTTGTTGATTCTTCTGAGAGAAAAGTGTATTGGCTTGATTCCAAAATGAGATTCTCATTTTTATTGTGTGCTTCTTTTCCTTTAGCTTCCTGGCTACATTTTACTAGTAAGACAAAATCAAACGCTGCTTTTATTGTCAGTAGGAGCGGGGTTTTGCTTCAAGTACAAATCAGTAAGAATATCAGGAAAACTTTGGAAGACCTGGTTAGATCTGAAATTTCCTGATGGAGTATCAGAAGCCTGGAGAGGGAAAAATTAATATAAGAAAAATAGAGTGTGCTATTATAATTTTGAATATATGCTACCTCCTGAAAATCAAGCCAATAGAATAATTTTGTTCATACATGTCACAGGCCTTTCATACACTAGAATGAAACTAAATACGGGCCATCACTTTAACTTGGAGCTGAATTGCTGCAGTATTTTCAGTACAATCTTGAAACACTTCAGTGTAGCAGCAGCAAAAATACTCCAAGCCTCTGAAAGCCAGGGGCCGTTCCCTCAGATGAGGTGACAGTAATAAATCCAAGCCTGGATTTCAATCCTGCCTCAAGTAATGAGCAAAATCAAGCAATAGGTCACCCCAAATGATTTCCAGACCAAATTGGCTAGATATGCTGTAAATCTGCAGCAAATGTAAAGAATTTTACTGTTTTATTACCAATGACAGTTTATAAAATGGAATAGTATTGTTATAATAGTACAATACAATGGTTTATGGTTGAAAGATTAAAAGCAATACCTTTTCCCCTCATTTTAACAATAACACCTAATTCCATTAGGAGCGGCTGCACGTGGCTATTTTTATCTCTGTTGATAACTGAAAAATCAGCTTTTTTCCTTGACATCCCAGCCTTTTTGAACTTCATAACTAGAGTAAAATGCTGTTGAATGAATTTTAAGTATTTGCCTGCAGTTAAATTCACATTTAGATTTTTTTTTCCAGGGAGAAATTTCTCAATTAGATAGGGGTGCAAAATGAAGTGCTACTTGCAGAAATTTAGATTTTTAAGAACACCTGAATGCCCTCATAATTTCAACAGGAAATCTCAAAGCCCTCAAAGCCAGCCAATCACCTGAAATTAAAAAAAAAAAAGAAAAAAAGCAAGGATACGCCTGCTTTTTGAAGTGCATGGAACAATTTAATCCAGAATCAATTCCATGAAGATAACTGAAAATCTTGTGCTTTTTTAATCAGTTTGGACCAGGTCTGTAGTTGCTGAAGACTAGCAAATAGTTAAATACCACGAGTTCTTAAGTATCCCTAGCTCTGTGTGTTGTAAGAAACAATGAAAGCAAAGTCTGATGACTTTGCTAAACAAAACTGAGCTTGGCTGCCATATAATTCTTGACTCAGTATCATTCTCCACAACATTCTGAAATATATGATAAGGTATTGTAAGTTATGTGGACATTTTATATAAAATATTCTGAAATATTTCAAGGTGAAAGAGAATATATAGTGCAGAGAACTAGAGAAAGTAACTTAACATCTTAAACTCAATTTTTTTCTCTATCTTAACAGAAATGTATGGCTCCATAACTTGGCAATGCCAGTGATGTGCAGACGGACAAGAGGTCTTCATGTTCATTAAGCAAAATGTAAGGTTTGGTGCAGATGTACCAGTGACATTTCACAGTCTTCCACAAAGTATAATCAAGGGCCACTATGAATTAAATAGGGTAAACATTGTAAGACAAAACTGTAGATAAGTGGCGTAATTAAAAATGTGTCATATAAAAAACCACCAGTTTGAGGCATTACAATTTTTTATACTGTTTCAATACTGTTTCCTACTGATCACTCCATGAAACATGAATAAAATAAAAATTAAAAACTGACTTACCACTAGTAAAAATCATACATAATGAGCTTGTAAACTTCAAAGTAAAACTGAAGTTATATAAGGAAGATAACATATTACTTGTTATCTTCACTATTGTAGCCTTAGATGTTTCATGGGACATTGGATAGTGTTCAAGCGAATAAATTATGTAATATATTTTTATTTCTTATTTAATGTTTTTACCTTTCTGTTTTAACTAATAAACTGGTAGGGAAAAATCTATTTGGATCCTGTTTTCTATGGTCCATTTCTCAAGCATATTTTGATATTTTTTACGATTTCAGTCCTTATAAATTTTAAGATTGATCAACATGTACTTTTCAAAGCAAAGACAAAAAAACTAAAATAAAATACTCTCAGGATCTGAGTGAAAAAGGTTTGTGGTTGTGATGATGAAGAAGAGGTGTGTAAGGTAGTGTAGTACACACCAACTGCTTTACACAAACAAAAGTATGTGTCACAGAATTAAAAAACTAGTTTAGTGTGGACTGAGAGTATAGTACCTTAGCCCAAAATATTTTAATTAGGGATGCAATTTCTCCCCAATATTACAATCAAATAGACTTAAAAACATGCAGGATCAATTAAAAAAACAATTTATATATTAAACTATGCTTAAAACCAAGGTTTTCACATGATTCTTTTATGAAGGCTTTCTAAGGGTTTCTTCATTTAAGAGTGATTGCCAACCAAAACGATTTTGGCCTTCTCCAGTTAAAAACAAATACTTAACACAGAGTATGCAGTTTAGCCAGATAAAGCACAACCAAGAGAACATTGGTATGAAATAATTCTTCTTTTTAAAAAAACAACCCTTCAGTTAGGATTTTGGCCCTAGTCCTGTCCTCATTAAAACCAGTGGCGAACATCCCATTGCTTTTAATATAAAAAAGACTAATGTCTTTATGACATTCTGGTAATACTGGAAAATAAATTAATCTCCCTAGAATCTCTGTGACTGATAAGAAGGAAGACACATGCACAGACTTTGTTTTATGATGCTCAAAATCATTCCTGGTTCTCAGAATTAAAAAAAAATTTCAACATGCCTGTCTTGCTGAGAGCCCATTCTTTCCCCTGTAGTGAAACAAGGACCCAGAGAAGATGAGAGATCTAGGGAATCTTTTGATCCTAGTAAACTCAAACTAACCGTCCAGTAAAAATTAATCAAATACTGGGTGATAGGGCTGGTGTCCATGATGTCCAACAGTAGAAAATTTCCTGATCTTTAACTGTTCCTCCAAAGTATCTTTAAATGTGGCAAGAGGGCTAAAAAAACCTGGGGAATTTAAAGCTGGAAGGATGGAGGCCAAAGGAGCAGACAGACTATTCTCTTTATTGCCTGCTGTACTGGGATTAAAGCAAGTTCCTGGAGGAGGAAGCTCCTTTGGGCTGGGTTTTGGAGGAGCTCTGGAGGGGTGGGAGCATGGCGGAGCTCTTGTCCTCCCTGCTCTTTGCTAACCCGACACAGGCCAGCCCTGGCCAGGAAGACATCCAGTAGTGTCCAGCTGCTCTGTTTCCAGTTTCTCAGCTGGAAAATTTGGGCTGGATTTAACTGCCCATTAATGCGACCTCTGGGTTTGTAGAGGAAAGCTGAGTCACATACAGCTAGTGCCGACCATGGGCAAACTGAGAGGCACCCACCTGTGCAGGGCATGCCCTTTGCTTCCCACGACACCCAATGGAAGTTGAAACAAATTGAATAATCTTTAACTTTATAAATAAAACAAATGAACACAAGGAGGAAGAAAGGAAATGGAACAGTGTCTTTTGTTTTTACCTTGGACCATGGGTGATCTTAGCAAGAACCATACTGACTCATATAAGTACAAGGTCTCATGTAAGTACAATGTAATATACAGACATATTTTTGAAATAATTTCTTGTGAAGTGTAAGCAAGTATATTAACATCAATTTTAAGATGAGTTTACATTCAAAGTATGCCTTTAGGAAAAGCAAATGTTTCCTACTCTGTTTTAAACTGTTGACGAGTTATTGCTTTCATACAGATGAGAGAAAATCCCTTCTAGTTTTGGACTAAGTTGGGGATACTCTTGAAATCTGCCTTTAGTATACAGCAAAGCTTGTGAAAATATTTCACCTTGACCACTTCTCCATGAAAATGACAGTGTATAAATATACACTTGTAGACAAAAAGGGGAATGTTATAAATGAGCTCTGACAAAGTGACTTGAAAACTGAAATGTCCAGACGTGAATCTGGACATGTTGTTTAATCCTTGAGTTTATAGCATTAGTCTTAGCTAGTAATAAAAAAGTTGTCTAATATCCTGCTTGACTGACCAAGTCCTTGTGGTAAAGTTCACAGATATGAGGTTATGCCCAAGAACTCAGAATCATCATAAATCAAATACACTAAAATAGGTTGGGAAGTAGCTAACAAGAGCTTGTTTTACTGCCACACTTAACTCTGGCTATGTTTAACTCAGAAGCTCTGCATGCCTAGAACAGGCTTAATAAAATATACTGATCTTTGTGATAATTTCAAAGGACCAATTTTATTTTTATTGTGGATAGGAAACATAATGGAACAAATAGAAAAATAAATGGAAGGATCAACTTTAAAAGAAGCTGTTTAAACACATGTAAAAAATTTGTTTTAATCCTTTACCTGAAATAGATGTAATTCTACAAGTCAAATGAGCTGTTTTCCAGAGCTGGATGAGGTAACATAGTCAACTTAAAGAGTACATCTTTCATAAAGCTGTCACAACTGATGTTTGCTTTGAAATTAAAACAATCTTCTTTTAGCTATACAATTTCCTTTTTTACCTTGATTTTGTTTAATGTTAGTAGACATAATACATTTTATGCTGTAATCTTGATAATTTACGGTTTATATTCACAGTCATGGGATATGCCGTTGCACGTAGGAAGTTGTTAGCCTGAGCCACCCATATCAGAGCTGACAGTGACTCCCCGAAGTCCATTAATCCACTTTGGTAACTAACACAGTTCCAGTCACTCCTTTTATAGCATATTCAAACTCGCTTACAGGAGCGGATCAAGCAGGGCTTAATCATCCCATGGAAATTACTTGGTGTCTCTGACAGAACTATTTCTCTACAGTAAAGGTTTCAGGGTAATAATTTCAGTGTGCCAGAGACTTCCAGTAAAGTCTGAGGAAAACAGGCCATTGAAGTCAATAAGCCCTGAATTAGGGCCTTTGGATTTGATTCATCTCTTATCCCAAGGGTAAAACAAGAGTACTTCAGAATAAATAAGTAGAAGTCATCTTTTAAATTAGAACAAAGGGTCAGGGCAAATTATCTTTGGTTCTCCTGTAATGAGTACACAAAGTTTGCCCAGAGCTCTAATGCAGAAATAAAGATTATCAGACAAAAGTTCTACCGTGTTTGTCCTGAGATACAAGCAAATGTGTGCAGTCATTGTGATCTCCTCTATGTCAGCTGTTTTTGTCTTAATCAGTCTAAAATGTTTTGGTCTTGTTCAGAACTTTTGTGTCCATGCAGGCAAAAGAGAGAAAGGGACATCAAAAGTGTTGATATCTAGAACTGCCTTACATTCGCTTATTTCCGCTGCTGTCCAGAGAATGATGCCGTATGCTCAAGAAAATACTTAAGGACCTAAGGCTCAAGGAAATTGGTTTGCCACAGAAAACTAACAACAAAAAAAAATCTAGCCATGTATCTGCATGTTGGTCTGTCATCTCTTTTCTCCCATCACATATGCTGTATAACTCGAGTTTGCAAACTGCGATAAGTGAAATGCCTTGCGAGTAGAGCCAGCTTGCGGCCTGTCTGTCTGCTTGCAGCAGGGTCTGCCTTCTCCCGTGCCCAGATGCAATGGGCTTTCCTCTTCTCTGGTCTCATCCTGCAGTGCTGGAGAGGAAGGACGTTTCTGCAGATTTCCCTCACCCAGCTTTTTCCCTCAGTCTCTGGTAGATGAGGAAACCTCTATGTCCACGTCAACTTGGCATAGCATTGCCAGGGGTTGTAGATGGATTGTGGATCTGGGATTCACGTAAAAGGGCAAATACCTTGGTCAAGGGAGTCTAGTGTAAGACAGAGGTGCACAAATTCAGACCAGGCACGAGCAACTGGGGGAAGTGGAGATAGTATCTCGAGGGCTGGCACATGGGCTTGGAAAGGAGGACAGATCTGTGGGCTGTGCGGACTCAGGGGACACTTCGTGGCTTGAAGAGCAAGCAGTGAGTCTGCGGGTTAGTTGCATATACGGGGGATGTTTGTAGGGTCGGCCTGGGGAGGTGACAGCTGAAGTGGTAAACTTCATTTAACAGTGACATCATCTGCATAAAAATAGATTGAGCCCACTCTCACAACCCATTCCTTTTCATGGATTTCCCACTTGGAAATTCTGCTTTTGCCTGCACAGCTTAAGGTCTGACAGAACTACCCGCCATACTGCTAGTAGCCTCAAATAGAAATATATAGTTTATATAGACATCTTAAAACAACAGAAGGCTTTTAAATTTAATAATTAAATGCAGCTGCATTGACCACACAAGGAAACAATGGAGATGACTTGCCATCAACATGGATTCATAGTGTATCAGCAGGCCTGATGATGGAAACAGTGGCTTCTGTAGCAAGAGGCCAAAAATAATGACTTCCTATTCATATAGAATATTCCTGTAATAACAGAAAAAGTTATTTGTGATCAGAGAATGCTTAGAAATATTATTCTGAAATCTTTCTCCCAGAAAATCCCCATGAAAAGAGTTAGTCTTGAAAGGTTTCAGCCATCCACCTTGGAACAGTCGGTCTTCATTAAGTCATAGAGGCCTCAGGTTTCATACTGGCCAGTCTGGTGTTTGTGTGTTTAACCAGAGTCTTGAGAAACCTCGACTTGAATATTAAGATGGAAGAGAGCAAAATATGTGTGTTGTTAAGACATTAATTCTGGATGGCGTTTCAATGTCTCTGATATCCTTTTTCTGCTCAGATGACGACTGAGCTCTGACCCAGTAGAAGTCTTTGGATCAAGCACTCTAGAAGGGAAAATAAAAACTTAAGTATATGTATTTTGGCTAATTTGATTTATTCTGTCCACATCATTTTTTCTGTGAAATATTTGAGTCCATATACAACTTTTCTCTATTGGATTAATGTGTTTTTCAGTATTCCTGTAGCATAAATACCCATCTTCCATATTTTTCTTATGTCTATATAATATTTATGGATACATATTTGTGTACCATTATTGATAATCTCTGTCACATGGAAAGCACATGAAAATGGTTCCCCAATTCTGTTCTGTTTTCTGTGCAGTTTTTTGAAGACAATGGCAAAACAATAATCTGGCTGTTTGCAAATTTACCGTATGATTTTGATAAGTCTCTCGATTTCTTGTTCTCTTAGTCCATGCTAACTAATAACCTACTTAACTTTAGTAATGTATAACATATGAGAAGAATCTGAATCAAAGCAGATCCAAATAAGTGAAATCACTTCTCAGCCCTAGAGCTTTTGAGTCTCTGTCACCACAGGGAAATGTGCTAGAAATGCTTGCTTTGGGTTTTCAAAGGTTGTATTTTCTTCTGCATCCATAAAAACTAGAGATTTCTCTCTTGAAAATGGAAAAAGAGATAATAATGTAAAAAATGTAAAATAATTGTCAAATGTTTCCAGTTTTTCCTCGTGCCTACCCTAATTTTTGGGCTTTACTCCCACAGAACCAACAAAAAAGGAGAGAGTGTAGTCATCTATTTCATCTTGCATTTACTGAGGGAGATCATGTGAACAGATTGTACAATTAGGTGAGAGGCACTTGCTATAAACAACATTTCTAAAAAATATGGACAATTATCATAACATTTTGGGGCTGGATTGAAAGTCGATTTATTTTCACCTATCTGGCCATAGTACAGGCATATGAAAGAGTAACATATGCAGATCAACCACTACTTTCAGAGCAAAATCTTCTGAATTCAGATACTCTCTTTAAACCCAGAGTTTGTCCTTCTGGGTGAAGATTACAAAGTATCAATGAGAAAGCATGACAAAACTGAACAACACCCACTGCTTTAGTACACAATTTTGATGGGAGAAAAAATTGGGGCATGATTTTCTGAAAAAGGTAAAATATGCTTCTGAAGCATAGAACTAAATTTAGAATAAAATTTTGCCTTTTGCTATTGATCATTCCTTTGAACTCCAGGAGCTTTGGTGAGGGAGTACCCTCTGGATATTAACAGACAGCAGTAAGAAAGCTGTACTAGTGAAGATCTCCCAGTATCAACAAAAAAGGAGAGGTTTGGAAGGGTTAACAATTTGGATTTTAAATGATTTCTTCACTTCTGTTCTGTTTTTTATTTCCTGTTTGATGTTTTTCCTGAAAACATTTCACTTGGTTACAAGTTTTTCCCCAGAAGATCATTCTTTTTGGAGGTCAGTTGTGTTCTCAATGGCAAATAAGAATGAGAGGTCTGTGGCTGAACTTGTCTTCTGATGTTTATTTTGCCTTTCTGTAAGCCAGTATCTTTCTCCTGCCTTTTTGGATCATTCTGCCCCTTCCTTGGTAGTCCAACATAGGTATTTAAGGGCCTAGCCTTCCTCAGCTCAGTATATCAAGGGACTCTGGCAATAACTGGGTGATAGATTCCCTACAGATAGAGGATTCATGCTGTTATTTTTTTTAATTTGGAATGGACTCTATTCTTCTATTAATAGCATAACAGATTACTTGCCTCCTGTCGCGTGAATGCAATGGAAGTCTCCACATGCCACCATCTTCAGCCTGTACGAATGGGCTACAGAACTGCCTTTGAGGGTCTGAGGTAGACAGTTAATAACCTAATGACAATTTCATAGCCAGTTAGTTGTCAACTACATATCATTAACACACCATTAGCACTAATCTTCACATCACTTATTAGAGCCCTTTTTTCACAGAAGGATGTCACTTCGAGTCACACCTCCTTCTAAGAGTTCTTATCTCTGTTTCTTTTATTCAAAGTACCAAAGTTAATCACTTTAGAAAAGTTGGACACAGAAATGCAAAACCTGAAGCAGACTTAAGGTTGCAAAAACAAGTCTTAGTTTTTTCTTAGGCTTTAGTGGACAATTTTAAGATACGAGTGTTTTAAAGATGTTAGAATTTCAGAAGCTGAGTACAGAATTCACAGCCTTAAAATGAATTGCATTAATAGTGTCACTGCATATTATGGCTGTAACTCTAACTCTTGGAAGTCACCTAGACGTGCCCAGGAGATATGTTATAAAATGTATTGGTGATATGAAGATATGCCCTTGATTTTGCAATTCTTTGCTTTTGTATTTGGTGCTTTTTCAGAAAGCCATATTACCCAAACTGTTTTGTAAATGCAAGGATCTCGGCTTTAATTTGCAACAAGAGTAGTTCCATGGTTTTGTCAAAAACTGTGAAAGCACGACCCAAGTGTTATCCACAGCTTCAAATAAGGAAAACAGTATTTAAAAGATCTCAGGTATTTTGTTTGCCTGTTTTGGGGTTTTTGTCTACTGAATTCTGGGGACATGATTCTTTCTATTTGAATGCTTGGACTAGCGGTACTAGAGATGGGCTGAGGTAATATATTTTTGAGGCACACTGAGGGCTTTGTTGGGCAAAATTCTTAGTTTTATTTCAATTTGCATGGTTTTCACAAGGCTGCAAATGCTCTAGAAAACACGATATATAAAGTTTACAAAGCAAAAAACAAATGAGGTGGTCTGCAGATATGAATGATCCTTTGAAGATCACTTTCCAGCTATTTAAGATTGAATTTGTTGGTCAGAGGGCAACAGAAGTTCCATTCATTGTTGAGAAAATGATTTTATTCTATTTAATATATCAGCATTTTTCCTTCATTTATAATGTAATTATAGGGCACTGAGAGGTCAGAAAACATGCACGATAAGAAAAGCACTTATTTTGGCTGACAATGCTTTAATTTGACAGGGCATACATTTTTTCCTGTGCTTCACTGCAGTGATTCATCTTCCCTGATGATTTAAAAAACCTAACTTTCTATTTTGGTGGTACTGAAGATTACTCTGTTCTAACAGAAGGAGTGTCAAGAGTAAATAGCTCTGGCTGATGTGGAAAATACATCACTTGCAAAGAATTCTAAGCAGAGGTGTTGATAAATATGTCACTATTTGGCCTTCTTTCCAACACCTGTCCAGAGATTAAGTAGAATGTAGTTTGTGCTTTGTCACTTACATTACAGATGAGTTTGGCCTTCCAGTGCAACTCAATAATCTTAAAACACACAGTAGTAGATAAACACTAAACACCAGGCTATCAACAGTTTTATTCTTAAATGGATTATGACATGACAGGACGCCAATATGATAATCAAGCCATCACTAACGCTGGTTATTTTATTTCCAAAGTAACAACTGGATATAATTAAAAGCTATGATTCTCTCTTCTGTCAAGTCTAGTCAATTGTTTAGGTCTCAGCAGAGTAATAGGGCTTCTCGCACCTCATCTCCTAGGTAGCTATTAGAAGTATGCCACTTCCAATTGCCAGATGTTCCTGTCATCAGCCTGACCCTGCAAGAAAAATTTAAACAGAAAGCTGTCTCCTGCGATTTCTTCATTTTCCTGTACGGTAGAAATAAGAGAGAGTGATGAGTGGTTTATAGGTCAGAACATAGGAAGACTGTCAATTTATGACTACTGCTTTCATTTGAAATTTGCAGCCTGTTCTGGAGTTGTTAGGTATGTCTGTAACATTTCCCAAAACTATGCATGGATAAGCCTAAATTCTGCTCCTCAGACTCTGTAGGAAGGGCTCATGTTTCAGCACAGAAACCAAATCCAGGGTCCATTGAGAGTTGCCAGAGCTCCTTGTATTGTCAGTACAGGGCAGTAAGCGCAGTTATACAGGGCAGCTGAGCTAGGAGCCCAGCTCACTGCTTCTATTACAAGTCGTTCTGGAACTCCCCTATTTGCACTGAAAACTTATACCAATGTATTTGTGTAAAAGCGACTGAGGTTTCCTTCCCCTCTACTCTGCCCTAGGGAGGCCCCATCTGGAGTACTCTGTCCAGTTCTGGGCTCCCCACTTCAAGAAAGATGAGGAGCTACTGAAGAGAGTCCAGCAGAGGGCTAAGAGGATGGTGAGGGGACTGGAGCATCTCTCCTACAAGGAAAGGCTGAGGGAGCTGGACTTCTTTAGCCTGAACAAGAGAAGGCTGAGAGGGGAGCTTATAAATGCCTATAAATATCTGAAGGGCGGGTGTCAGAAGGATGGGGCCAGACTCTTTCCAGTGGTGCCCAGCGACAGGACAAGGGGCAATGGGCACAAACTGAAGCAGAGGAAGTTCTGTCTGAACATGAGGAAGAACTTCTTCCCTCTGAGGGTGATGGAGCACTGGAACAGGCTGCCCAGGGAGGTTGTGGAGTCTC
>Ga0065711_1004937_pt1 | contig 21846 bp, 11 predicted proteins | sample Hoacrofraction12_FD_59098 | JGI IMG/M metagenome (GOLD analysis project Ga0065711, IMG submission 59098) | Hoatzin crop microbial communities from Cojedes, Venezuela - Epithelial fraction 12 v2 (version 2) | ecosystem: Host-associated > Birds > Digestive system > Esophagus > Crop | place... | reverse complement strand
CCGCCTGGACAAGGTCCTGTGCAGCCTGCTGTAGGTGACCCTGCTTCGGCAAGGGGGTTGGACTAGATGACCCACAGAGGTCCCTTCCAACCCCTACCATTCTGTGATTCTGTGATTCTATTGCAGTTCTTGACTGTGTGTGTACTTCTCCTTGAACCATTGTACAGAGTAGCTTGGAGTATAGAAGCAATAAGGAGTGAAGTATACTTAGAGTAGAAATTTGGGTGCAAACTGTACTAAATGCGATGTTAAAGTACACAGACTATTTTTTGGTTGTTTTGTTCATTTTATAGGGATTTTCTATCGTATGCAGATTTTGTGCACTGATTCTTGAAGACAGTAAAATGGTAGATAAAATTTAATGTAGATTAACATGAAGTGGTGCATGCTGGGCAAAATGATCTTTATGTCTAAATGATGGTAAGCTTACTGTTACCAGTCAGGAATGAAACCCCGGGGCTGATAAAGCTGTGAAACTCCTTACTAAAAGGGTGTTGTAAGTGCAAAAAGTTCTACATGCGTTCAAAGGGACAAGCGGGGCAAGCACTTGGAAAACTGGGACTCACTAACTAGGGTAACTGTAGTTTACATAAGAAATCCCCTGACATTAAAGTAGTCTGTGGCTAGAAAAGTGTTGGGGAAAACATTCGATATGCTTGTCCTGCTTGTCCTCTTCTCTTGGCATAGACTAATAGCTGGTGCTGAAGACAGGATATTGGGCTAGACGGATCCTTAGCATGAAACAATACAATCATTCTGAGTTTTAATGTTGAAGTCGACTTCTCTGCAATAAGGATAATATCACTGCTTCAACGGATGGTAGAATATCACAGTTTAACAGTTGTGACCCCTGCCTCTTCCTAAAACGTGTTCATGACTAGATCATCTCTCCTGAGCCCCTTCCTGCAGTCACCAGAAGTTTAGATCAGGTAGTTTGCATGGAGTTGTAAACCACATATGAAGTCAACTGAAACATTTTTTTCAGACAGTAGAATTAAAACAGTCATAGTATATGCGTTTTTTAATATCTTGTGTTTGTTAGGCTTCACATATGGAATAGCCTTAGAATAAGTTCTAGGACCTAGTGTGCATATATATATTTTGCTTCCCTGGAGTGAAAATAATGCTCTTGCTCTACTGTCATAGTGTTGGATATGAATGATTATGTTTGAAGACCTAATGAAAATCCACAAGACTAGCCTTAAGTCTAAATACTTTTGTACCCCCTCAGGCAATTGTGCTCTTTAATGTCCTGAAAAGGGGTTAGAAATTTACTGATGGAAGAAAAGATAAGTATGTAACAGCTAAAGCGGGGAGAACTAGGGAAGATGGACTCATCAGTAGCACTGTCAATAGATTATCATTCAGATGAAGGTATAAAAACACACAATGAAAATCCCTGCACTTTTTGATCTCCTTCATAGTTTTATTTGTGGCTGTTAAGTGAAAGATGTAAGCTAGGAATAAAAATGAGAAACCCAGACAATCTTATTCACCCAAATGTGACAATATATGCATATGCTTTTAGATGACTGCAGTAATGGTACATAATTTAGCTTTTAGTTTAAGGAGTGGCAAAACACTTCAAAACTGGGATAACCACATGTTTGTATTTAACGAAGAGTCTGCAAGGGTTGTCTTGAATGTGAACCTGCATTAACAAAAAATATTTTCCCCATTTAATAGTTTAAATTTTGAATTCTCTAAGAACATTAGAGGTAGGTGATGGTCATTTCAATGCCATATTTGGATATAAAATAGATGGACAATCTGGAATATGGCAGTAATATGTTGCCTTGGAAATACGCGGGCACTGAACTATGCGCTAACAGCACTTTGATCTTTAACTGTTTTTTTGATGTCACTGGCGCTGATAGAGCCAAATAGAAATGATAGAACTGATAAAACTTAACACTGCTTTGTCACCGTGGTGAAAGCCAACCTTATGCTCTGTTACACTGGCAGTCACAATACCATAGTGACACCGGTCGTCAAACACCTCTGTTCTCTTTCCCAGTACGGTGTGGTGGCCTTTACTCGCTTTAAGGTGTTTTCAGACTATATGTATTTTTAACATTTAAATTTTCTGTGTATAACCCAATTCATTTAAATTCTACTTTCAGATTTTTATGTGTCTCTGAATTTGTTCAGATATTAACTAGAGTGACATACTTAGTGTGCTACCAAACTCTTAATTTGCCTCTTGTCTCTTCATAATGACAGCCTGTCAGGGAAGACAATGCAATTCACTTTAATATCTCTTTCAGTTCCAAAGCTGAAATATTTACTTTGAAGTAATTTAAAAAACAAACAAACAAAAGCCCAACAAACCCACCACCATCTGGAATCGAACTCCTGAAATTTCCGCTGCAAAAAGCTTTCCAGATTAGATCAGTTGCTTCTCTAAACATTGACTAAGATACTACCTTTAGATTCGGTTTCATGAGTGCCTGTTATAGTTTGGCTGCGGCTGGCAACAAAAGGGCCACGCGGCCGCCCCTCCCCCCACTGGGGTGCGGAGGAGAATGGAAAGAAACAGGCAGAAACTGGTGGGTCGGGATAAGGGCAGTTTAACAGAACAGCAAACGAAGGGAACAGTAACAACAACGATACTGATAAGGAGAAAACACAAAACAAAACAGCAGAACGCAGAGAGCCACTCTCACCGCCCGCCACTGCTGCGTGCTCCCGAGCCGCGACTCCTTCCTGCCGCCCAGCTTCCCCCCAACCAGAACCCAGCATGACGGCACATGGTATGAATAAGGGTATTCATTCTGTATGGCCAGGTTGGGGCAGCCCATCCGGCTGTGTTCCCTCCTGGTGAATATTAACCTTGTCCTGGCCGAACCCAGGACAGTGCCAATTTACGTCTTTGTATTTTTAACTGAAGTCTGTAGCATGGTGAAAGTATGTGTACACTTTGACCTTTATATGGGAATCACTCCACCAAAAAACTGCAAGAAATGAAAAATTTTCTTTTCCAAACATCTTTTTAAAGCTACAGCAGATATTCTTAGAATTTTACAGATGAAGTTTTGTCATTACTGTGTTTCCAGAATACATCATCTGAAAATAAGTATATACAGTATTATTGGGAGGGGGTGCATCAAATAGGCTCTATGGCTTTTAAAACTGGTAATATTTTGATTTACTCTCCTGAACTTTTTATGGAGTGCCCATGTAGGCAATGTAATTAAATTTAAATATAAATTAAAAGTGTCTGGGATAGGGAAAAATGGTCTGTTTTCATCAGCACCCATACTTCATTAATTTAGGAAATTGAATAAATCTGAAATTAGGTACTCAATTTTGTGTCTCCGTTAGTCTACTTTTTATTGGCAGATTTGTTATTCTTTAAATCCCTTTTATGAGGCATGTGATTAAAATCGAACAGCATTTAGCATTTGTGGTTTCCATTCCAGCCATGGTAAACTTCAGTTAATTTCAGGAAAAATAAGTGACAGCTGATCATTTATATTTGATTTGTGGTAATATTTGTAAAGGTCAGCAGAAGGTAGATTCATTAGTCAACTCTGAAAATAGGAATTAGGATTTTACGTCACTTTCTTGTCCAAAGTTTGTGGATTCTTCAGTCTAATGGCTGCATTTAATTACCTTAGTTGGAAAAGAATTTCTTGAAAATCCCAGATCAGATTTTCTCTTCAGCTGAGTCCTTTTGGACAAGGACAAGACGCGAGGCAGGGGCTCTGGTTTCTGCAGCGCTTGGGAGAGCAGAGTTGCTGGTCAAATGTGATACTAACACACACACTCAGGGGCATCCAGCTTGGAGCAAAAAAAATTCAAGTTTGTTTTTAATCAAGTAGAGTACATATAGTAACTGCTGATATTGATGATTTAGATTATTCTGGATTATGGAAAAGTTATGATTTTTACATTTAGAAAAATATATGATATATTCAAAATATATGAGTACACCCACTTTTAAACAAACCCCCTTTTAAACAAACTTTCTTCATGTTCCCTTACAAGTTTTAAATGCATTCATATTCAGGCATCTCTCATGTCAGGTACAGTCAGCACTCTGACTAATTCACTAACAGTGATGCCTCTGGAATCCTTGACAGTAAAATCTGTAGAACTTTCTGTAGAAAATAGTTACGAAATTATTACTGTAAATGTGAGTCTAATGGTTATATACCTTAGGCAGTTATGCCAAAATATCATATGTTTGTTTCCCAACAAACAAATATTAACCACCAGTGATAAGCTGCTCTTCAGTTGCTGTACTGCAGCCTAACACAACTTTCATAAACTTCTTCCGTTATCAGGTCAGGAAGGAAATTACAACATAACAGAAATCTAAGGGATTGTCTTCATGTGCAGATTTAATTCAAATTAAGTAAAACTGCTACATTTCAGAAGAATCAGAACTGAAGTGACCTTATTTTAATTAAACGTAATTCATTTCTCAAGGAAATTAAACCAAAGTCTGTTTTAATTCTGAATGAGAGAGTCTCAATAGAGACTGAATTAATTTTAACTATTCCACCTTACTGATTAATTAATATTTAACTTTCCCGAGTAGCCTGTGTGCACAGCTCCTCAGGAGCCCTGAAAAGGCAGCAGGGCTTTTTAGTGAGGACAAGAAGATTTTTAATTTCTTAAATCAGCTAATAACTTTTAAAAATACAACCAAACAAAGAAAATTAGATGCAAATTAATGCCGAGGGAAAATATAAAATAAGACTTTCAGAAAAAACTGCCTGAAGTAAAATAGTTGCACATACCCCAGAGAGTGAGGGTGAGGAGAGAAGATGGAGGGGAAAGAAGAGTATGAGGGACACTAGTATCTAAAAATGTGCATGTATGCACAGACACTAGTACATCTATATTATTGTGTACCAGATTCATCCTCGGTATAAAGCTATTGGCAAATCTGTACCAACGAGGAGCATGAACCAAGAGAAATAGTTAGGGGACAGCATGGTGTCATGTCTTAATCTCAGCACTCTGAAGCTGTGAGATTGAAGGCAAAATTATCAAACTCTTGATTTTTCTAAAACACAGTGTAGAAATATTTATTCCTTCAAAAACAGGCTGGTTTTTGAGTTCACAGAGTTACAGCAGTAACTAAAATCCAGCTCAGGGAAGACTGGTGGTAGCTGACGGTCACTGCTCCTGTTCAGTTTGATGCATCTGTTACCCTGACTGCTGGTTTTGGAAATTTCATCATGGCTCAGGTCCTCTCCCTCTTGCTGCACGCAGGTGAATGTGAGTGCCACCACATACCCAGCCTCCGCGTTCACAGTGCTCTGAAACTTGAATGCTGAGTGACAGACGTGAATGGAAACAGCAGGGCATTCCTGCCCATGTAAAGACTTACCAGATGAAGTGCTTGAAGCTCCTCAAATAACTGCTGTAGTCTATTGTGAGAAACTAATTGAATTGTATGTATTGCTTACAGGAAGTTCTGGGCTGATCTATTAAATTACTTACCTGTTGTCTGTACAGTATCGTACTGTGTCAGGAATTGAAATGACAGTGTAGGAATGAGTCCAGTTCTTTCACGACGAGTCTGCTGAGATGTTTTTATCAGTCAGGTTATGCCGTATAGCAAAAGATGTTCATGCTCATCAGGGAGAAAATTACCGTCTAATAAGTGATGGAGTTTTCCTAAATATTCTTTTTGGCACTAGAAGTAGGCAATTTATTATGTGCCCCCTCCCCCCTTTTTTTAATTGGTAAGAGCATGAATAATAGTTTGTGTTCTGTCTTACCAGGTAGAGTTCAGCAGTGAGCAGAGAAGGAAAATACCATGTCATAACAGAAAATAGAGTATCTAAAATTTTCAGTGCTTGTGTGTTGACTGTTTACATCAATAAGAAGGACATTTATTTAAATACATGTATTTAAGAATGCGATTTTACCTGCATTGCTGCTGATCTAAGTGAGAAATTTGTATTTTCTTTCTGTTACAGCTTACCGATAAGACAAATAGGTACTGTCTCATTGTATATGAACAAAAAATACATTTGTTCTAGACATCTTTTTTACAACACTGTTCTTTCCAAGGAATGCAATATCTTGCTTGTATTCTGTGCTACTAGTTTTTTATATTTAGTTAATCTGCATCAAATACTAGATTTGGAGTCCCAAAGTACTACTGCAAAGTATTACAACTACTTAAAAATCACCAAATTGTACACCCAGAGATGAGGCATTCCACACTCTAAACAGACTGAGTGAGGCTCTGGGACACTCTAACTACCTCTGTACCTACTTGGAGGTACATTGGCCAGCTTTAAAGTCTGACAGAGCAAAGGATAAGAGGCAGAAATGGTTGCACCACAGTGAATCAGAAACATGAAGTACAGATCATGGAGTGCTATGGATCTGGGAGCTGTGGGAAGGGATGTGCGATGCTGAGGCTTTAGCAAGGTGGGCCACAGAGGAGCTGAATTTGAAAGAAAAAGCTTTCCAACACATATTATTGTGTGCAGAGGGCACGAGAAAGGTGATGACTGGTGGAATATATCATTAATATATCCTGCTTCGAGTTTCTGCCCCCTTACGTGCTGAAGCGGTATGGAAGACCCTCACTGCACTTACAGCCTCCTGCAGATTGAATATGGTATAGGAAGCATATTCATTCAATATTCATATTCAGTGCTGAAGGTCAGTGGTTAGGAGGCCAAGCAGTGCTAGGCTGCGATTTTCTGATTTAGCTGAATTATCTCTATCCATTTAAGCATCACTTATTTTGTCTCTTTTCAGTGGGATAGGTTTGAACTGGCAAAATTGATACTATTTACTACAATTTCAAATTATTTTTCTGGAAGTTCACAGTGGTTTCTTCAGGTAGTGCAGGCACCTGTTCACATACAGTTAAATTCTTTGTCTTTTGGTACTTTCTACTAAGTCCTTTTTAGCCTAGAGAATCCAGTATGTCTTGTAGTACTCAAAAATGTACAAAACCACTGTTTTAACAGTTCTGTATGCTTGCTCTTCAATTCTTTCATACTTTTGTAATCATTCTGAATGTTTTGTTTGCCTTTTTTTAAGTGCTGCTGAGCTAATGTTTTCTTAGAAGTATGAATTATGAGAATAAGTTTCCATTTTTCAGTTGCTGTAGTCTGTAGTGAGTTCAGCCCCCTGTGGTGAGATGAAGTTGATTTTCCTACCTGTCTCATGTTAAGTTGGCTACGTGGTTTCATCTGCCTGCTGTCTTTCATCGCTTCATCTCCCGGTCACTCAGTTCCATGTTGTAATTCTGCAGTTCTTGCACCAAATGTCATGAACAGATTTTTCTAGCTTCGTTATTCATCCTCTTTTTCTGAACACTTATGAATTTTTTTGAAATTCAGAAGCTTCAGCACTGACTCCACAGGGACTCCTGCATTCTAACCTTGCTCTGCTGTGATGTCTGGCCAGTTATTTCTATTCCATTTCCTGCCGCCCCCCCCCTATTTTTTTTAACCCATCTGTAAATCCTTATAACTTAAAAAATTATAACTGTTAATCCTTATGAGTTAATAAGTCATCTCTTTCTTTTGCTGTTACCTTGTCAAGAGTTGCAGCTAAGAGAGAGCAGAGTGGAACTTACACTTTTAAGAATGGCTGTCTCCTTGAAGACCTGACTCCAAAATAAGAGGTCATACGCATCCTGAAGGAAACTGATGCCATGAGACCTGCCTCGAGAGATCAGTGTTTACCTTACATCCAGTTCGCTGTGTGCCATTCATTTATTTAAATGAACATAAAGCTCTTGATAATTTTTTTAACCTTTTCTTTTTGCTTTCTAATGGAATAACAAGGTATTAAAATACATTACAAAGGCAGACTGTAACTATGTGGGTTTTTTTTCTCTTTGTTCAAAATGTAGCTTTTTACTCAAAAGGTTCTAATATGCTTATTTTTTAGAAACTGTTTTGTTCTTACCCTCTTTCCATATTCGAAGTATACTAAGACAGCACTTAGGTTTAGTGATGGACTTGGCAGTGTTAGGTTTACAGTTGGACTCGATGATCTTAAAGGTCTTTTCCAACCTAAACGATTATCTGAATCTATTCTATGATTCTTAGTTAGCTGCTGTGAATTTCTTCAAAACGCAATATGAGGAAGATATGAATCTCTCGGTCCAGTGCTTTAGGAGGCACAGTAATGTCTTGCAAAGATTCTTCCACAGATGCTACTGGCAATCATAATGATCTGTCATTTACAAACAAAGCATGGTTGACTAGCTAGAATGCAAAACTATGATTTGAGATTTTTGTTCCACCACCAATTCCCTGACAAGGACAAGTTATTTCAGCCCATGGGTAAGTAGATTGGGACTCTGATGACCACATTCTGCTGAAGTCCGAGAAAACGTGGATAAAACTGCTGCCTGTGCTTTGATCCTTTGCAGTCGTAGAGCAGAAGTCATTCTGGTAGAATTAAGTAGCTTGGTATCTGTCTTATGATGTAGGATTAAAGATTTAGCATCCCAGCACTGGATTCCTGAAAAGTCCAATGAAGAAAATACGTCAAAGGCATACAAATGCATGAGTGCGGTAGCACATGACTCAATACAAAGCAAAGTTGCCAGGACAACCCTCTCTCAGAAGTGAATGATAAGCTACTTTTATATAATTCTGTAGCAGTCACAGCCTTTCCTTGTCCCAGCCGGAGGCTGGAATACCTCTTCTCAGAATGTCACCTTCCAGATAGACACTTCTTTTTACTACACAGTTTGTTAACCTTCTCTGCTCTCAGGCAGTCTATTGCACAGTATCCTATCTCCTAGTGACACAAAAAAACATATTTAGGCTACTAAAAATTCATCATGTGTAATTTGTTGTAGATTTTGTCTCCTCACTGCCTCCCCAGGCTGAGAGCAGTAGCTGTTGGAAATGGACTGCCTAAATTACATGGCAAACTATGATAAATTTCCAGGCAAACAACTGTACCAACTGCTAAAGTAAACTACTCATTTTCATTTCAGTCTGTTGTAAAAATGCAATCAAACATCCTGAATCCCAGATGGATGTTTATAAGATTTAATTTGTTTCACTCTGTACTATGGGGGGGGGGAGGAATTACATGTCCCGAAAGTGAGTTTTCTTTTAAAACTTGCATTTACGTAATTACTTTTAGACAGTAGTTTTTTAAAAGAAAAATACAAACCCCAGTAAAGTTGCATTTTGAACAATTCCATTATACTGCATGATAATTTGAAAAATAGATTGCAAGAAAAAGAAGAAAGTGTGAATGATTCTGCCCCTCCCTTAAGACTTACACTAGTCTGCTGTAGACCTGATGGTAAACTAGGGGATATGTTTTTTAATTTTACAGTGCTGCTAACAAAAGGGCATACCTGTCACACTAATGCCTCTGAATGCTCCTTTGGTTTTCATTTGGTCACAGATGTCCTTCATGTTGCAGTAACTGTTCCTTTGCAGACTGGGATTCCAGAAGGCAAAGGTGCTTTGGCACTATAGGTACAGGGGAAGAGATGAAGTGCATGGGCCCTAACTAAACATCTGCATTTTGATGTTTCCATTCCTATAGGTATACAGTACAAAACTGCAGTGGGAAAAAGTTCCAGGGGGATATTTTCCCCACAAATGCCATATATTCCCTTTTTTCTTTATTTCTCGGTATTCTTAGGAACATATGATTATGGCCTTGGTTTCTGCTGTATTTTTTTTCTGGTGTCAAGCTGTGGAGAGACATTAAGATGACAGATTGCTCTTACTCTCAAATGTCTAATTAGCATGCACCAAATAAGCGAAATGTTTCCAAAAGACAAAGAATAGGCCCACAAATGAATGTCAACTACTGATACACAAGGCATGTAAGCTGTCAAAACTTGTGATCATTTTTCTGTGTGATATCTCCTATGATGTACAAGGGTTTGCTCCCAGAAACTCAACTCCTTTATGTTATAGAAAAAAAGAGATTCAGTGTTAGTAAATGGTGTAACTTGGTTTTCATTTTTTTTCAACTTACTGAATTAAAAGTTTATTTTCTTTTTACTAGTTTATTTTTGCCTTCATTAGGTAAATCTGTATTAGGAAAAAAGTAATAAAGTTCAGACTAAAAAAAATGCAAAGAATGTATTTTAAGGCATACTTAGAATATTGCATTAGAATTGTCTCCAGCATGTTATCAGCTATGAAATTTATTGTGTATTTACTGATGGGATACCTCATGCTTGGGGGTTCTTTAATTATCTGATCAATTTCTCAAACTGTTTATTAAGGTTTTATTCCAATATATATTGGATTTTCTTGTGTAAAACTGCTCTAAGTCAATGGGAGGAGGAGAATTAGATCCAATGTATTCTCTCTGCAGATTTCTCTGCACCCAAATACCAAGGATTTTGTAGCTGGCTCCTTATTTTCTTGACATATCTAATAAATACAGCATAAATATCTCAAGTATGTATTTCATTTCTGCAGGTCCTCTGTAGGGCTATCTACACCCTCAAAAGCTTATTTCCCTGTGCTAGACCTCCAGCCACTGGTTGCTACTCAGTTAAGAAATAGAACTAAACTAAGAGTTTAAAAAAAAGTGACAAGAAATGTTTCAGAGTATATCCAGGCAGCCTGTTTTCAGAATGGGCTTGAAGGACTCTGCTGAGGTATTGAGTATAGTAGAAGGATATTAACCTGCTTTCACCCCAAAAATATCTTTTCTTAAAGAGAGTGGTCGGTTTCTGCATTGTTTGTTTGGTTTTCTTGATGTTTAAATAGCAATGAAGGATTCAGTCCTTCACCCTTCTGGCCTTTGCTTCTGGGTGGTTTAGCTTTAGCAGCTCTCTACCGTATTCATTCAAGAGCTCTCTGTTACCTGAAAAGCTTTTCAAGTTTCTTACCCTTTTGCAGGCAGCTACTTGACTGGGTAAAAGGTTTTCTTTGCTGTGTAACAGGAGCAATAGCTATTTTTATGTCTTTCCAGTTTGTTATTAGTCACATATTCCTTAGCTAGCATCTGCAAACCATGAGTTTGATCTCCTGACTCTTCACTGCTTTTAACTTTCCTCTTGCTCCTGTGGGCTTGCACAACTCTGACCACTTCAAAGGAGTATCTTGTTTGCTTTCAAGTTGATATCCCAAGCCGTACTGTTCAGTAGTCTAAGGTGGAATGACAATCATGCAGTGACCCTCTTGTTAGAATCTTGCAGAATGTTCCTTCTAAACAAAGTAATTTAGGCTTAACAGTGATGAAAGATCATGTGTATGAAGCATTAGCTAGGTCAAATTATGGTGTTTTATTGTGGAAGGTTGCTAAAATTGCTAATTTTATTACTTTATTGTCTGTTGCTGTTGAGTTTTGGCTTATAGGGGTTTTGACTTAATAGTAAGCATGCATTTCTGCTTCAGGACCTGTTTTCTGTATTTTTGTAGTCAGTACAAAGAACATTTTAATTCTGACAACTTGATGGTGAGCTAAGGGACAATATTTCCTTGACAAAATCTTTTTTGGGGTCTTCTACTGGTCTTTGTTTTGTCCTAAATCACAGCCTGATCCGTTGTCCAGAATTTATGTAACCTCTCAAATTTACGAAATTTATTCTGTGGACTTAGAGGAGACACAGATAGACAAGTTGGTTACTTATTTATGCTCTTGTTTGGTTCTTAAACTGTATACTTTGATAAAATCTTATAGCCCCCTCTTGCTGAGCTAACTTGAAATTCTAGGAGCCACCTGGTTTTGGGATCAGCTGCTGTCAGTATGCTTCCTTGTTCCCACCATGTGTTTTTAGGGGGGAAACAAAAAAGTTTCTGAACACTCTGTAGCTCTCTTCCCTGTATCTAGAGAAATTGCACCTCATTCTTTCACTATGTTTTTTATTTGCTTCATAAATTTCATTCTTGATACTAAATGCTATTTGGAAATCTCTCTGAGACAAGCAGCCTTACAATAGCCTCTTCCATTCTGCCTTTTGAGTGATGTGCACTGGTTAATTGGAAGACCTGTAGAAGATGCTTCCAGGTGGTTATGTCAAATTTCTCAAAGATTGGTTGCCCTGTTCTTTTCTATACCTTAATTTACAAGCCATCCCCATTTACCTTTCTGAAAAGCCTGATGTAAATAACTGGTCTTTATGTAAATGATTTGAAAGTCAACAGGCTTGGGCTTTTTGCCAGTTTTTAATTGAGGCCAAATACTCCCCTGAGTTTTGGGTAAAGGAACTTGCTTCTGTGTTGATAAAAGTAGGATAGAGAGAATGCTTTAGGGCTTCTAGCAGTTTTGAAAGCAGAAAGGTCGATAAAAGTGCTTTGGCTGTCCTGTCGTGCAAAGTGTGGAAGGAAATCTACGTGAAAGGCGTGAAGGCAGAAGAGAATAAAAAAGTACACTGGGTAGGAAACAGCTCTGAAGGATTTAAGTAAATTTAAGTAAAGTAGAATATGGAGTCTCATTCCTACTGCCACCTGAAACAGGAGTTTCTTTTTGCATCATATTTCTGTTTGGACATTTCAGAGAATAAATGCTGCCCACCCTTTGTTCTAGAAAACAAAGTGCACTTCTGGCTTCATAGGCTGGGCATTTCTACAGACTCCTAGGAATAAAGAAACCCTATTTCGTTTAACAGCATCTCAAGGGAAGTGTCAGGTTGATTTCTGAATGTGATAAAATAGAACAGAGTTAATCCTGCCTGTGTCAAGAAATTGTTACCTGTAGCTCAGTTCAGCAACAAGAAAACTGTCTAGTTCTGCAGTCTTGAGGATGCTTAGTGTCCATGCTTTTGAGAGGTCCCCAGTATTAATACAATTATTTTATCAGGAAAAAATGTTTTTCTTACAAAACTAGCTATCCCTATGCAGAATCATATATCAAGACAATGATTGCCACACAAGATTGAGTATGGGACTTGGCAATAGTAGTTTTACAATCATGGAAGACTGGGATTTAAGGGAAAAAATTAAACCTGGGAACAAAATATTTCCAAGTAGTTTTCTGTAATAAGGCAGAATAGTTTAAGTCCACAGAAAAGGTACTAAAGTTTCTGTGACCTGCTTGTGGCTGTTGCTGTCTAATGGTGATATTATTTAATGAATTGTCTCAGTATTTAACATTTTACTACTAATATATTAGTTTTTGCATGGAATTTTCTTTTAACTGATCTGAAATCCAAATGAACGAACAATCAAAATGACAAGTCTACAATAAGCTACAGAATTGCTATTTACCTGGTGTTTAAACAGAGCTTCCTGGATGAGGAAAATCCCTGGGAGTATCGAGAATAATTCTATCTTTTTTCACAGTGTTTTACAATCTCTGCTAAGTTAGAACTTTAAACATTAACCCACATTTACATTTTTTTAGAAAACAGACACCTTAATTTGTCAAGTTGTGTTCCACACTCCATGGAAGTCCACAGAGGATGTTATGGTTAATGAGGGCACCATTTGAGGCATTCAGTTAATTGAGTAAATGTTGTGGTCATTTCTATATAGTGAACTGTACATCTGTTCCCAAAATGCTAGTAATCTGTCATTATAAGAATAACCTGAATTAGTATATCCTTCCACTTTGAGGTTACTGTTGCTTTTTTAAACTTTCATTTCACTTACATACTTTTTTCCCTGCTAAATCTTTGCTTCCCTTACGCCATTTGGACCTATGCCATTTGCCTGCTTAGCCTTCCAGACTAGTATGTACATTAATCAACAGTACTGTAAGGGAACTTAATTGCATCTAGAAGTGATGACATTGGTTCTGGTTGTACAGTATAGTTTAATAATAACTCAGACTTTGACCATCACTGCTATAAAACCTGTGCTTGATACTACCACGTACTGTATTTTTGAATAGATTGGCACAGGATTCATTTCTTTTATCTGAGCCATCAAAACACAGTCGTGTAGAAACAAGCATAGGATACAGATTCAAGACAGCTGGTACTCAGTTCAAGTGTAACTTCATGTTTAACTAGTACAGGAAAAAGTACAGTTCTCCTGTGTTATTTCTTAGATCTGTGACTATCATTCTTCCTATTTCTTCAGGAATGTTAAACTACTTGGTAAGGGATATTACGGTGTCGTTATTGAAGAAGGGGCTCAAAGTAGTTATGATTGTTTTTGACAGTAAACTTTCTTGTTTATTCGCGTGGTAGTTTTGGTTTTTTTCCCCATAAAATCTTTCCAGTGTTGTTTCCTTATTTCTCACTTGAGATCTAGAGAAAGAGCAAGGGTTGCAGCAAAATGTCTGGAAGCATTTAGCCACTAGCCAGAAAATAACAATTTCATACATATTTTAAAGAAAACAACCCCTATGAAACAACACTTTCTTTGTGAAATAGACTTTCAAGTATCCTAAACAATCATTTTCATTTTGAGCATGTTATAAAATGCATCACAAACTATTTGAACCACAACCTGCAAATACAAGACTAATATGAGTAATTTATAATATATTATAAGGTAAAACTTGTAAGTCTGACAAAGATGTTGAATGGGAAAAAAGTTTGAAGGGAAATTATGAAGAGGGTCCTGAAGCTCAAGGCTTGTAAGTAAATAGTATTACTAAGTGAAACAATAGGAATCGTATGCCATGCAGAACAGATGGCTCTTTATGTTGACCTTAAAAACACCAGGGAACTGTGAAAGAAGAATCTATGGCTTGTTCTGGAGAGACAGAAAAGGACAACAGATTTTTCAGAAGCATGGGGAGGGTAATAAAGTCTGATAGAAGAAAGCATAAGCAAGTGGATGATTGAGTATAATTCCTGAGAGAATCTCTAAATAAAAAGGACTTGTTGCACTATTTTTTAAGCAAAAAGAAAATTCCGAGGTAGAAATTGTGCTAGTTACGAATGGACAGATGTCCTATGAATTTTCATTAGATTGCACTGAAAGAACATCCAGGAGAACAAGGATTTGTTAAGATCAAGGAAAGCAGAAAATTTTGTTCCTGCCCTGAAGTTATATAAGTGGATCTTATCTGAAGAAAAGTGCCATTTGAGAATGAAGTGAGAAAGTACATGGGAAAGCTTGATGTGTTGAAGGGGGAAGCAAGAACACAGCACTAATAAATTAGTGAAGCAAATTGTAACCCTGTGCTTGAAAGGTTACTTAGCAGGCTACAACAGCACAGTAAGCAGGGCTTTGAACTGAAGGGTGGCCGAACGTGTGTGTTGCATTTTGTTTGAAAGACTGCCTTGGTCAGCCACAGCAGATGATTTACAGTGAGCTCCATCGCTTTGTGAACTGATCTTTGAGAATGTAAAACCACATAGGAACAGATTCTCAGGCACGTTGTTTTCTTACTGCTACTTCCACTGCTGTGTTTTCAGGTTTCTGTCCAGGTTCTGGCTGCTCAGTGGGCATTGTATATGCTATTAATTAACAAGTAAAATAATTTGCCTTCATTGCTCCTGAGAGAAATCTTAACTTGCATTTCCATAAATTTTCATAAGCAAAGATTTTCTCTCTGTATCCTTCCCATATTAAATATTGTGTATTAAGAACAGATACACTATTTACTTTTCCTAATAATTTAAGCTTCCTAATTCATCCCAGTTGAGATAGGTAAACTATTAATTCCATGACTCTGAACAGGAAAATTTCAGTAAATACTAGCAGAAATTACAAGCAGTGGGCAGGTTTCCTGGGGCAGCTCTCAGGTCTGTAAGGGGCAAATGATAATTTTACCTCCATGTCCCAATTCCAGGTCAGTTTAAAAGCAAAGTTTAGTTTTAAAGTCAAGAAGTGCTCAAAATCTACTTCTTTTCCAGTATTTATAATCTTGAATACTCTAGGGCGCTCTCCGCATATTGCTGTTTCTTTTTTTCCCCTTCAGCAGAGGGTACTGTTATGATGGATGTGAATGTATGCAATAATTTTCCAGAAGGGATCTTGGAGCACGGGTGCTGGGTTTTGGTTGCCAGCCAGGAGTTCTGCTGAAGGCTGTAGATAAGTGCATGTTCAGAGTGACCCAGCCTCCACGGAGATGCTTGCTGCCATTAGTCTATCTCTGTGCTGAGTTCAGTTGGATTAAAAACCTGTGCTCCGCAGATGCTGGGGAAAGCAGCTTTTTCTAGGGAAAGGGTGTTACTTTACTTGCAGAATTTTCCTTCCCCTGATCACTACCCGTGGTTGCTTTGATGAGGGACATGGAGAAGATGGTTCGCTCTTTCTAATTGCAGTTATATAAATATAGTCTTTAATTTTCAGCCTCATCTGATTTTCTCTTAAGTGTTCTTTAATGAAAAATTCAGTTTATTTGTTAACGTGCCTACATTCTTCTCTGCAGAGAAGAATGGTATATATCTTAAAAATATACACCATAAAGCACAGTGAACAAATGGCTCCCTAATATGGGCTAATACTAGTTTTGCTCATTTAAATTTTCCTCTGTAGTCCCATTTGTACTATGCAAAATAGAGCAGGGGGACCATATATCATGGAGATAAACCTGTCAGAGCAACTCAAAGATATCCTTTTAGGGAAAAAAATACTGCTATTAAAATAATAGATATGCAAAGCCTTGTAAAAGTGGTTTTACAGCAATTGCTATAATTCAGTCAGGCCTAGTTTACCTGTATTTAGACTATTTCTGTATAGCTGTAGCTTGTATGTAGGATATTTTTGTAATGAAGTTTGATTTTTTTTTTCTTTTTTCTTCCCTTTTAATTATTCTAGTTTTACTCTTTTAGCTGGTGAAATGGAGTAATGTCAGAGAGGAGCAGCTCAACTTTCCATTTTCTTGGACTTTGTATTGCCCCCTATTAGTATATGGCACAGTACAGCCAAGTAACTATCTTACTTGGTTATCCTTAAATAAGTTAAATTGAGTAATAGGGTGTAAATATTGGGCAGTATGTATGTTTATATTGTCCACCAATTTCTTTTGGAGTGAATTACTTAAAGTGTTGTTCTCCTCTTCTGTTTCAAACTTCCATGCATCAGGTATAGTTAGTGCAACAGAGGCTGTATATTCTGGCCTTTTAAGTTTTTCTCTTCCTTACACGTATAGCTGCCGCTTGGCATAAGAGAACTAGAAACAGCTTTGCATTTTTACATGCAATTGTTCTGTAGGCAACTTGTTTCCTCTGCTTGAGAAAGGAGGGTAATCAGCTTGCGCCATGTTGATGTCAGGCCAGCTTGCCCTATTGTGGCTGGAGTTACGGGATTCCTAACTGTTGTTCTAGCAGATTTGTCATGGCCGGCTTTTTGCTCTCATAGCTTGTAAGACCAAAATACACGTACGCATGGGTATGTGCACACACTCTAATACCACTCTCAGAACAAGATACGTTAGCATTTTGTGTCTGTAAAAGACAAACTACCATTGTTTTCTTCTTACTCTTATAGAAAGACCAAAACAGTTTCAGCAGATCTTTCTTTTTTTGATCTCTGTTTGTAAAGTATTGAAAAATGCTGCCTGTAGTTTCATGTTTCCTTTTTTTTTTTTTTCTGGAATCTATTATGGCTTCAACTGCTAACTGCTGACAATGTAGTTCTTATAAATGCACTCCCTTCCACCTTTGGTCCGCTGAGATTGGAGGAAGAGTTCCAGAAGAACACACTTCACAAAAACAGTAATTTCCATTAACCTAAGAAACGTTTGGGTAGGGTATGTTTGTTTGTCTGGTTTTGGTTTTTTTTCACTTTTTTTCTTTTTAAAAAGAAACCAATGCAGCACTTTGTGCTTTCTAGACTTTTCCTAGATAAACATGCAGAACTGTCCTTCTCATTTTCTCCTCTAGAAAGTTTAATTGATAAGGAAGAAGAAACCTGAGGGTCAACTGAGGCAATATTTTGGCCTTTCTAATGTTTAGTTGGTTAGCAGATAAAGACCTACAGACTTCATCTCTTCCTTGGATCTTTTGAGGTAAGATTACTGTGTTCCTTGGGGCAGAAAACATGACTTATTAAAAAATTCACAAGCCACTTTTTTTTTTTTTTTTACATCAGTGACTTTTAACATGACTTTTTCTGAGTCTTGTTTTGGCAGCCACTTTGTCCATGGTGAATCCTGTCATAAACTGCAAGATCAGGTCTCTTAATTACTCAGTAATCAGTTTTCAAAGAGTACATTATTCTTGGCTGACAATATAAAAAATTCTGTCTTATTTATCCTTTAGTTAGTAGTATTTCTGAATTTCCATCGTGCTACGCTAGGGGTTGTGTGTATGTGCATATAGCCGTACAGACAGATACAATATTTTGGCCATTGAACACTTTACATCTGTAAAATTTGCTGGTAAGATAATCAAGCACAGATGCTATCATAGAAAATATCCTGTGAAATGACTTCTTGAATTCTTTTCTCACATTTAACAGCTAGTTTGGCAGCAATACTGATTTCTCCTTGCTACAACTCCCAGAAAGATCTGTTAAGAGGAACAGAAACAATGTGCAATACCCAAGTTAGGATAATCACTTCACAGCATTTAAAATGGCAGCATCTGCTAGATGAGTGCTTGCAAAAGAAGAAAACTGCTGAACCCCCTTGAGCCAATTTTGACTGGGAAATGTAGATTAGTTTTGCATCAATGGACTTATTTTTCAAACTAGAAGGATATTTTTTTGTTTATGGAAGTTGCAAGTGTCATTGAGGATTATCCAAGTCAAGCAAGTCTAAGATAATAGCATTAATGATTACATTCTTAAATCCTTTGATAATTTCAGTCACTTCTTAGAGCATTTAACATTTCATAGACTTTGTGATGTGTGCTTATGAGTAATGTTAAAGGCTACATCAACAGGAATGAGGCAGTTTCACTGTTCTCGCTGTGGCCAAGTTTTCACCTCTGATGAGAGAGTTGATTTCCACAAATGGGTCGCTTTGCATCTGTCTTTTCATTATGGGCATAGTATTTCCCTCAAGATTTCAGAACTGTGTTATCCTTCATCACTCCACTGATGCTGTGCACCTTACACAAGGGGCAAAATTTACATCTGCTATCTAGGAGGCTGGAGGTATCTGAGGGTTTTTATTATATGTGCATATGTCCTGTTATCACTTGAAAATATTCAGTAAAGTAGGCTGCTTGTTTGCTTTACGCTATTTTATTCCAAGTATAAATTTGAGTAGTGTTTGTACAGAAAGTTTTCCTGCTATCTCAGATGCAGACTGGTATTCAACACCTACAGGTCTCTGCTAAGCTGGTGAAAAGGACAATTCAGCCTTCTTGGAAGGAATCGGTATTTGTTTGCAGCCCTGATGCCTTTCTGAGATGGGGAGGATCCAGTGACCTCCCTATGCCTCTGGGCTGCAAAGTGTGCTGTCATGGTTCTGTCCAGGTGTTACAAGTATGGGGGATCCTCTACTCTCTGCTCTCCACTTGACTTTAAACTTGTCTCTTCATTTTCCTTTTTATCTGTGGCTGAAACAGCAGTTATTTACCATCTTGACTTGAAGACCTTTTTCTTCCTTGTCGGTCTAGTGATCAGCATGGTCTAAAACGGCAAGTGTCATTTTTGCTGCAGTTAGTTATTTCAGCATTGCACCTACTACATTTGCTATGCCCTGTCAAGATCTGGTAGGACTCAGGATGACCTCTCAGGGAGTACTGAGAAAGGAGACTGGAGCTCCCCTGGTTTCTTCTATTGTCTGCATCTCCTAAGGATCTTCAGAATACCCTCCCATCTTCACATACAGCTAATCCACACACACTTCCCAGCGTCAGAATTAGTGGTTGTAAGTGATTTACCTGAGCTGATTTTCCAGAAATGGGAGAAGAGGGTCAGAGAGAGAAGAAACGGATGGAGAGCTGTCAGAAAGGGTAAAGAAGCTAGGGGTGGAAAAAGAGGGATAAAGTGACAGCAGCAAAAGGAAACAGCACCAGATGCTGAAACTGGCAAGAACAAAAATGTACATGGAAGAAATAGAAGTGGAGAAAGCAAACAGTGTAGAAAAAGGCGATTCAGTCTGACTTTTCAGATAAATAAAAAATCTCAGACTTGCACTTTTTTTGCTGTTCTATGACTGTACCCAGAAATCTACACTTTTAGAGACTTGGCTTTTCATAGTGAAGAATGCCCTTTATCATTTGAACTCTTGTGTCTATTTTAATAAGTAGTGCAGGTGAACGGATTAGTTATTATTTGGTCATTCAGCTGAGCTCATGAGTTGAAATTTTCACCTTTTTTGACATTTATATAAAGGTTCATCATAGCAAAAGTTCCTAGACAGTTACAGCAGCCTGCTCTGTCTAGTACTGCAGGGTGTGCTTTCTGTGCCCCCACTAATATCTTTCTGCACATGCTGGAGTTAAGAGTCAAAAGAATTTTTCAAATAAAAAACAGTGTTTAAATGAGAAGAACTTGGAATAACTTCTATCTTCAAACCCCTGTTGCAAATATGTCTCTTTACTTTTAAGAGGAGAATAGTATGTCTCCTTGGGTTTTCAAGATAATCATAAGACCTATGTGTGTTACGTAACATTTCTTGAGAGACCTAATAATCCATGGGAGACAACTGCCTGTGGAGATTAATCCTTTTTTTTTTTTTTTTCTAAAGCATAAAAATATGAGGCTTTTCCTTTTAAAGCTTTGATTTACATGTGGGACACATTCAAAAAGCTATTGTATTTTTTTCTCTCCTGCAAAGTTGAAAAAGACATTTGCAATTATGGTAATGTGCTCTGGATGGACTTTTTTGGGGGGTGAGAGTTGAAATACTAGATTACATACACTTATACCTGCTTGATTAGAGATAAAAATAGTTTATCCTACTGATAAACTGTTTCATCACACAGCAGTGTCTGCTGGTGCACATTTTCAAGCTATTAGAGATTCAGAAGTGCACGAATCTCACTTCGGGATCAGTTTCCTCACTGACATACACCTTGTGAACGTAGGTAGATTAAAAAATAGTATTCCTAGATCCACCACAAACAAATGCCTCTCGTTCATTTTCCCCTTCATGGGAAAGTCTTGATCACACGTTCTACACTGATTCACACTGGTCTACACTCAGAATTATGGTAGCATAATCATCTGCAACCAAGATTTAGAAATAGTTCATTTGTCAGTTTGTTTTCCTATTATATTTTTGTACAGGCTTTCTTTTTGCATGCATCTGGTTCAGCCCTTTCACTACGCTAAACTAAGCTTTTCTTACTGATGTCAATGTGTATATATTGCTCTACTTTCAAAGAAATGGTGCCTTCTGCCAATAGGAATCATGCAGGAGGCATCTCGTATTTTATATGTGATGAAAAAAATCTTTTTCAGTGTCTGAGATGTCTAAGAAAGGATGGTAAATGCCCTTGAAGGATATGTTTTCAAAATACTATGTTAACTGCTTAGAAGTTGATACCCTGAGTGTGTTGCAGTCCTAGGAGTGCTCCCACAGTACATCTACAGGTTGTCCAAGTAATTTTGGTTTGGATGTTAACAATTTGGTCAAAAGGCATTTTTTTTTATAAGTTGGTCAATTAGTTGATGGTTTGCAGATACCAAAACACAAAGTATGGATCTGGATTTAGGATATTTTACACTAGCATCTTCAGAAACAGTACATTTTCTTTTGATAATTCTGATTTTATTTTATTCTTTCATTCTGTTGGGAGTTGTACTAGTAGAGGAATTTACATGGCTAGTGAGTGTTTGAGTTCTTCAAATTCTTTCTGTGTGGAAACATTGGATTATTTTTCCTTGTGGAATTTAGCTCTTGGACAGTGTGGAATTATTAGTAAAATTAAGGTTTTACATCTGAGAATTAAGGTTTATATGAAAAACGTAGCAGTGTTCACCCATTGAGGGAAAGCATGAAATCAAAAGGAGCTCTGAGTATGGGACACAGCTGCAGCAGGCACGCGAGGAATCCACTCACACAGCAACTCCCTGCAATGTACCATAGAGGACGGAACGGAGTGGAGACTCCGTGGCCCTGCTCCGTGATGATAAAGCGGGAAGAAATGGTTCTCTAGAACTGATAAGCAGC
>Ga0065711_1035775_pt1 | contig 21848 bp, 16 predicted proteins | sample Hoacrofraction12_FD_59098 | JGI IMG/M metagenome (GOLD analysis project Ga0065711, IMG submission 59098) | Hoatzin crop microbial communities from Cojedes, Venezuela - Epithelial fraction 12 v2 (version 2) | ecosystem: Host-associated > Birds > Digestive system > Esophagus > Crop | place... | reverse complement strand
GGGGGGGGGGGGAAGAATAATCTTTACAAGTAAAGTGTATTTTGGGAGGTTAGGTTTGAATTATACTTCTTATACAGGAGTCCCTTTATTATCAAATAAAAGTCTGCTATAATTCTTTCATGATAAACCTGATGAAGTAGACAACCATCTTCATGCACAACAATAGACTGGCTTATTAGGACCAGCGCAGATGTTATATGTATTTGGAATTCTGTAGCGGAACAAGCTGTTCTACTGCTTCCTTCCTTCAGGATTTGCACCTATCAGCGGCATGTGCAGCAAATACCGTAGCTGCACCATTAATGAAGATACAGGCCTTGGACTGGCTTTTACAATTGCTCATGAATCTGGACACAAGTAAGTTTCATGAGTCTTACATGCTCCTTCTATAAATAAATATGTAAGTGAATGGAAACTTAGCACCAGTTAATATAAACCAGTGAAATATGGATCATTTAGAGAGCTATATAATGATTAGAATATATAGAGCATCCAGTTAATGCATTGGCTCTATTAAATATCATCTCTTCAACAATCATAAAACTAATCACTTTGGGATTTTAATCAATTTTGCTGCCATAGGCAGAGGGGCCTTATTCTCATACAGGTACCTCATAACTTTCTAATTTGACGGGAAGTGACAGGCAATTTTAGGCCAAACAGAGTCAAGACTCTTCACTCAGAGGTGTGTCCTTTAGCATGAAATGGTAAATCAGCTGCCTGGGGTGCTTTCCTTTTATTTTTATTTTTTGACATTTTATATATTCCAGGTGATAGCCAGACCAAACCATAAAAGCTGTCAACAGTACCCTACAAGCTTCCCACACTGCTACCATATTCTGGTAGCCAAATTGCTTCTAGTTTCAGTGTGGCTGCTCCAAAGAGACAAAGGACACTGCAGCTTACAGTATGGCGAAGTGCTCTCTCTGAGTCTCTTAGAGACCCCTTTCCCAGAAGACCTGGTATTTCATAGGATCTGGGAGCCATTCATTCTATTCAACCTGTCCTCCTTTGTTCTCTCTAACTATTTCACACATGATTTGGCTAAACACATCCTCTCTGGTGGTTTCTGCCTTTCTGTATCTATATCCATTGGATTTCCAGTTGATTTCTATGGTAAAAAGACTGTAATGTTCCTAAGAACCTGCTGTCTCTCAGACAAAATCAGTAATAATCTTCCATGGACTTTCAGCTATTCTCTGAATTGCAGAATTAAATCTGAAGAAGATGATTGGGTTTTGCTTTTGTCTTTTTTTTCCCAAATAATTTTGAATTACTTTTTCACAACTTTTTGCATGGTTTTGATTTTCAGTTTTAACATAGCTCAAGCTGGAGTCTGTCTAACCACTGGCAGTATAGAAGCATAGTTTCTCTAGGTGCTACAAACCTGAAACCAAGGGTCAGATAAGACATGGGCATAGCATCTTTACTTTGTGCAGCAACATTACAGCACAGAATACTTTTGAAAAGCAACGGTACTGTATTCTGCTGTTTGGTCAAGGCATGGATGTTCTGATTCTGCAAGACTGAATCAGGACTATTTAGTTTTCATTGTACAAATATGCTCTACAGTGTATACTATGACCTAATGTCTATATGAGTGACCCTTTCACAGGTTTCTGTACGTCTGAAGGGAAACAAGGAATTAAAGAATAATCCAGCTACCAGTGAAGCCCGTGGGAATTGTGCCAACACTTTTAATGGGACTGAATATGTAAAATACATATTGTTTGATCCTTCTGTCACACTAATGCAATTTCGCTGACCTCAGTACATTTTTCGTGCCTTTCGATGAGTATTAGGAGAGAATCAGGCCCATAGCTTAGTTTTCAAGAATTATCCCCGTCAGTCTCTTAATGTCCTTCCTTCTTGTTTATTTTCTTACTTGCTTTGAGAGATTATGCTTGGAATTTTTTTAATGTTTTTTTTTCCCTTTGATTTCTGCCTTTGATTCTGATATTATTCAGCCTTTCTTTGGTACAGTTCCATACTCCTGTTTAATAAAATGCATCTTATCTCCTGGAAAAAATCTGCCCCAGATACAAAATATCTTTATTATCACTTGTTCATGTTCCTGAGACTACCTAGTACGGGATGTAAGACAACAGAATTCGGTTTCTGTGATACAGAGATTCCTGGAAGAAAAAATACCTGTGACAGCTATGCAGGTGCTGAGGTCCACTGTGAATATATTAACCTAAGGACTTCATAGTAGGAGAGTGTTGTATACTGTATAGATCACACTGTGTGATTCACTGAGGAGCTTCAGCTGTTACACATTCTTATGGATTTCCTTAAGTAGTTTGTGTTTTCACCTGAAAGCTTAAGAGTTCCTTTGGGAGCTCAGAGCCCATTGTGTCAGTGGTTGTATAAACTGGGCATTCTTTGGCTGCAATGCACATGAACAAAGTTAGTATTTTATAAAGGATTCTACAATACTAGCTCAGTTGGGACTTTTTTTGTCCATTTATAGAAGGAGCCATATATTTTAGCAAGTTGGAGCCTCAGCTGGTGGCAATGCATGCAGTAATGGTGATGAGCCTGCAATGATTTATAACAGTAGAGGATCAAGTCCAGTAAATTAGATATTCCCTGCACGTACACAGATTACATTCGTGAAGTCGCCAATGTACTATAATGTTAAAGTAACAGATTATGAAATTTCTATTCAAAACACATTGAAATTCACAGATGTCCCATACAGTGAGTAAATATAAAACAGTGAAAGGAAAAAAACTGAAAATTAGCTGTATTATAACCATAAACTCCATATAATTTATCACTTTTAATGTGTTTTTTACGATTGCTTATTATTCTTCGTATTATCCTAACATCTCTCCGAGTGAAAGCAGGGCCTCATGATGCTGCAGACTGAGCAAAGCACCCAGTAAGAGGCAGTTTTTCCCACTAAAGAGGTTACAGTCTAGATAAAGTAAGTGACAGTCTCTAACAAAGGCGAGGAAGAGAAAGTGATTTGCCTGAGATAATATAGCAAGTTAGTGGCCAAAATTAGAAGAATAATCATATTTTTGTATTCATACTTTACATTCTATTAATTCAATCCCACTTCTTTTGCTACAGATTGAATGCAGGTATCTAGTTCTTCCCTCCTATTGGGAGGACAGTTACGTTATATTCTCACAGCTGTGTAATGCTGATATTTCCCTGGATTCTAATCTCCATGCCATTCATGTTAGCAGGCATTATCACTAGGCAAAGAAAGGCTCAGACTGCAGGCATGTTTTAAGCTGATAGATTTATAGGCAAGTACAAGTGTGACTGAACATGAGATTCACCACAAAACATTTCTCTGTCAGGAAAGAGAAGTGGTTAAACTGTGAAACTTCTGACACAGGCCACAACTGTGGTACTTATGTGCTAGTGTCTTGTCATTCACTCACGTTGCAGAGCTCCTGTGCATCACCAGTATGGATCTTTCTTGAAGCTTGACTAGCTTTTTCTCATCAGACAAGTGTATGATGACGATAAAATCTGAACGCTATTAATTGGAGCTTGTTTCATACTAATAGTCATTTGTATGGTGCTTATGTTTTCATCCCTTTGCAATGAAAGGGATGAATTCCACATTCCCTGTGGACTTCAAGAATAGAGCTGTTACCCAGAAAGTGCTTCTTCTGCCCCAGATTGTGTCTTGCTTCTAATTAATCTAGATTTTTCACTCTCACGTCTGGTTCTCTTTTCAGCTTTGGTATGATTCATGATGGAGAAGGAAATCCTTGTAGAAAAGCTGAGGGTAATATTATGTCTCCCACACTCACAGGAAACAATGGAGTGTTTTCTTGGTCTGTATGCAGCAGGCAGTATCTCAACAAATTTCTCAGGTAGGTCAAATCTGGGTCGGTGCCAGGGAATGTATCTTTAGTGACTAGACTTGAACTCTCAGACAGACATAAAAATTACTTAAGTGTGAAAGTCACCTCTTTTAAAATGTGCTGAAATGCATGTACTATTTGAGCCCACACACCTGGACTTAAAAAGCGTATAGGTGGTGTGGCGTGTAAGTGTTTTTGCCCTGCCTCATTTCAGAAGAATGAATTTCACCCTCCATGAATATCCTGCACTAATGGCTGGCATATCATTCTTTCCCAGGCATTCCTGTCAGCAGCAAAGTTTATTAGAGAATTAGTAGGAAGTGAACACAAAAGAGGGCAGACACAGTGGTACCAAAGTCATTACAAAATGTAAATTAACATTAGTGGCCTTTCTCACTGGAGTTTCTCTCTTGATCTAGCTCATGTCATGAGTAAGGACATTTTACATTTTTCATGTACTGTTTCTGGGAGAAAAAAAAAAAGAGAAAAAGAGAAAGACGCTAATTATTTCTCCAACATGTTTGGCATCACTCAGTGATGTTTTTAAAGGAACTGTTTTTTGGTCTGTGTTTAATGTCATCAGAATTGCAGTCCTTTCCTGTACAACTTTCCTTTTATTTTGTTTGTCATACATGGGTAGACTATACATGATTACTAAAAAATGTGTAAGCGGTACTAAGACCCAGATCCAATGCAGGCATTTTAAATGTTAATTCCTTAGAATGAGAATCAAGCACCTAGATAGCTCTGTGGATCTGATCCTTGAATTCCAAGTTAGTATCTTAGAGTAGTGGCCAGGAAAGGTGAGAGAGTTCTGGTGATTTTTTTTCTGCTGCAATGATGCAACATATTCTGCGTATACAAGCAAATTGCAAACTAAAAAGTCACATAAGGCCTCCAACATGCAATATGGTCCAAGAGACTTACACTCGGAGATAAGTCCAGCACAGAGTGACCTTCTGTATACGTGGGTTCTCAAGCTTACACAAAGGAAAAAAAGTAGACCACAGGGTACCTTTGGTCTTAAGCAGGACACTGCCAACCCAAAGCACACAAGCTGCAGCAGCCTTCTGTCTGTCCATCCACACAAAGTGAATGCTGTAATGAGACAGCATGCCTGTTGATTCCATTGACACCCAATTTTGGGAAGCCATTTAAGGGGAAGAAGCAGGCTAGATCACCTTGCTCTTGGTTACATAGGAATAAAGGGAGGAAAAGAATTTGACATCGTTCTTTCTTGTTGTCAGAACAGTTCTAAAGCCTGGAAATTCCTGCTTCCTTAAAACTTTGCAGGTCAGGCTACCAACAAGATGTCAAGATCTTTTGGGTCCCGTAAGCAGATACTGTCATTTCAGTGCATACCTCTAGAGCTAGTTAAAGGTACTGTATACCTTATAATGTGTTTTTGCTGGTCTGTAGCAAATTAAAATATTTTGATACAAAGATCATAGTCATGATTAATATACATTCTCATTATAGTACGGCTCAAGCTGCCTGCCTGATTGATGAACCTAAGCAAACAGGACAGTATAAATACCCTGACAAACTGCCAGGGCAGATCTATGATGCTGATACCCAGTGCAAATGGCAATTTGGAATGAAAGCAAAACTGTGCAACCTCAGCTTTGTAAAGGTACCTACTGATACACTTTTGAAAAGTTAAAATTACTTTAGAGACCTGCAGTGCACTAAACGAGTACAAGTAATAGTGTTCTTCAAAGGCTTGGGCTGTTTCTCTAACTTATCTTGCTTGGCCATTTGCTTTGAAGGTACTGGCCTCTTCTGAGGAATATCACAATCCCAGGAGAGTTTCAGAAGAAAATGTGTTCTTTGCCGGAGTCGTAAGGAGTGCAGCTGAATATGTGAGACCCATGAGCCCTTGCCCGCTATGCTAAGGGAAATGAGCAGGCAGCAGAATTTTGATCAAAACTGGTGTGGGGTGTGGGGTAAGACGGACCAAGTTTCTTGTGTTTTGTTTTACTCATGCATTGACAGCAAAGTCTGGAAAAGCTCTATAGAGTTAGTTTACAACAACAAAAACATAACTTATACTCTTGACTTTGTGATGAAGGCTAAATTTAGGTTAACCCATTATTTTCGTGACTGCTACACTCCTTGCTGATCTCTTCAGAGAAGACATTTTATTAAATAACCCAGAGTGCTCATTCCAAAAAGAAGTATTGTCACTTCTTTTACTGTTGTTATTATCCTGGAGTATTTTGATTTATTTTATACTAACCACTTTTATCAGGTGATGGCAGCTGTGTTTCTTCTACAGCTAATAATCAAAGAAGAGAGAGTGAACAGCGTTGTGAAGAGACTGCATTTCCAGATATCTCCTGTGTTTTAGGAAATCTGGTCTCTTCACAGTATTACAGTCCCTGTAGACTGGATGAAATGTTAGACTCAAACTCTTTAACACTGTTTTTGTTCTATTATAGTGTCACACTCAAAATAGTTTTTAAAAATATGTAGTGAAATGGTGCATAGACAAGAAGGCAATGTACAGGATCTGGCTGTGCTATGAATCTTAAACCCCGGATTTTCTAAATTCAGAAAAGGTTTTATTTATATGGCTTTTAAGGTAGCAAAAGCATGTATTGTTTGTTACTCTTTCTAATCACCAGGAAATAATGAGAATTATGAGTACTATAGTAAGTACTGTTTTCTTTTCAGGATATATGCAAATCTCTCTGGTGTCATAAAGTGGGTCATAGGTGCGAGACAAAGTTCATGCCAGCAGCGGAAGGAACAGCTTGTGGAATAAGTATGGTAAGTTGGTTTTTAAATAGGGCAATGTCATTCGATGTGGGTTTCAGACTATTGTGTCAAATGCCAGCTCCTGTCAAACCAGTTGTATCCAGATCCCTCCAGGTTTGCTATCATGGTCTTCTGGATTACTCTGTAGAAGATTGCACTGCGATACATGGTCAGGACTGGTCCTCACAGTGGTACCTATGTGATGGTAGGGAGTGATGCCTTTCCCATCGAGATACATCTGGCAAATCTAAATCAGTAAGAAAATCCATTAATTATAACAGAAGTTAGATCAAGGCTTCAAATTCCACTCTGATACAAATATTCCTCAAGCCATAATATTTGCTGTGCAGACTAAGGCCATCATGCATATTATCGTCAGTGATCACTGCTAAAAGAGCATGGATATTTGTTTTAGTCAAACCTTCTAATTTACACTCATCTAGAGGTACTCAAAGTATTTTTCTTTTGCTGTAATGTTTCTTCCACTAGAATATTGTTTGGATTTTCAAGTCACTGATAAATGTTCTATTTCATATTTTCTCTTTGTGGAGTATTTAATCATGGACTGATACAAGGGAGAAATTTTAGCAGAATTTTAGCAGGCTATTTTCAAATTACATGGGAACTTTTGAGGTTCTGACAGCACAGGACCATAGATTAACATGGATTTTTGGGGGAAGAGTAATCCAAAAAGACACTCTCCAAGAGAACATTTTTGAAAATTTGTGACTCAGAGGTCTTCAACTCGGAACTTAAACAAATTTTAGGACATTACTTATCTATACTGTTGTGTGGATTGATGTCCTACTTCAGAGTCCTTGTCCTACTGTGAACTCTCTCACTGAGTTCAGTGGGTGACCTCATGTTTATTAGGGCTAAGCACTGGAGCTTTTAATTGTGGATTTTTTCTTTTTTTTCCATCTACTAGGTACCGCTAACTCTGATGGGGTATTTTTTGGCATTCTTTTGGCAGTGGTGTCGAAGAGGACAGTGTGTCAAATACGGTGATCATGGGCCCAAGCCTGTAAATGGCCAGTGGTCTGCCTGGTCCGAGTGGTCAGAGTGTACTCGCACTTGCGGAGGTGGGGTCACATACCAAGAAAGACACTGCAATAATCCAAAGTAAGGCATAGATATGAAAAGGTATTATGGTTATGCAAACTATTTAACTTTTATGGAATAAAAAAAGCCCAGAGTCCATTTCTGCAGCGAAATAGCATGTGTGAGAATATTTCTAAGGCCTTTTTTTCATGTCCAATATGACCAACCAGTAGCTGAAAGGCATAAATATGTACTGATACAAGAAAGTAGTGGCTGTCTGAAGACTGCTAGAGTGCTAGAACATCTACAGCCCAGCTTCTCAATTTATTTTGTGACATTACAGTTTATCAATTACCCGCAGAAGTAATGAAATGCCACACAGACATATTCACACCTAATAATTTAAAAGCAAGGGAAAAAGGTCTTAAAAGCTATTAATACTTCTGATGAGATCATATTATCCAGGATAATAGACCAAAAATGTTTACAGTCAGTATCAAAATGGTTGTAGACAGATGTCTTTGTATGTCTGTCATGTTCTTTGCATTCTTTTATGCTTCACAGCTCAGAATAAAGTTGCGAACTCATGAAATATTTCTAGTATTTTCCACCAGTGAATGTCTTATCACTGTAAATACTACTACTCCTTACAATACTATTTCAAAGTAGAGGCGAAGTGTTATCTGACTGGCATCTTTCCCAAGTACTCAATTCACTACAACTGACTAGAAAAAAGGATTTCACTGTTTTCTTTCCTACACAATTTCAACAGGCATAGACACATGTATTCTTCATTGCACACAATAAAACAGCATTTAAACTGCAGTAATAAAAAACAGAGAAAATATGACATAGTTTATATGAGGCTGTAAAGAAGCCTCACACTTACTATACAGTGCTGCAGTAATAATATCCACGCTTCATATACTATGTTATAGGAAAATGTGAGTTAGTTAAAATAGTCTTTATTACCCTAACCCAGTCAAGCCAATTTTTGCAGATCTGTAGCACAGCATTTTTTTCAGTCTTTTCTGTTGCTTCTCAGTGTATTTGGATAAATAAAATTACTTGTATAGTTTCCTTTATTAAACTATTTAGCAAGAGAATGCAGGGTCTCCATTACATGTCATATGTGTATTTTGTTCTTGTTACTTTGGTCCCTGTTTTGCCTGCTAAATTTGTTTATATGTCATTGCTCTTTGCATTTGTTCATAGCCTGCCCTTACTCTCCCTGTGTGACAGAGTAATGTCCAGTAATTGAAATGTTGCAGTTGGGTGCACTGTTAGAACTGATAATGATTTCAAATGGTCTTCAAACAGAAGCTTTTTAGCATGAAGGGTGTCTGTTACTGCAGCAATAGGTATTTCAGACTTGTATGCACAGTGATCTGTCTGTTCTAATTAAAGACTTAATGCCAGATTTGATGTAACCAAGTAGGACTTGATACCAGAACTGGATCGTGTTTGTACTAAATTTAATTTTACTATACTGGTGATAATTCAGTTAGAACAAAGAGAAGATACTGTAAATCTCTCTCAGAGTTAGAGTGATAAAATGACAGGATTATAAATAAGCCATCCACACAGCCATGTACAAATATCCAGGTAGCTGTATTTCCCATCATAGCCCTTTTGTATAAATGGGGAATCATTAGAAAAATGATACTATCCATTTTCAGTGTTACACCACATGGAATGATTTATAACCTAGTCATTGTTCATTGTACACCTCTATAGCTACACATAAACAAAGAATAATGATTCCTTTCTTTTTGAACTTCTGCAATATATTTCAGACATTTATATATTTCAGTAGAAATATGTATATTATTTCATATGTAATATATTTATTTAACTTTTCCTAATCCAGAGTTGTGTGGGAGCTAATGTTTATTTTGTTCAAAGGCTTGATCGATGATTTTGGATAGCAAAATTTTGAGAATGACAAAGAATAAACTGTATTTCTGTAACAGATTAGTATAAGGGGTGTGGATATCTGAAGAACTGACTGGACTCTAAAATCAGATTTTAAATAAGTAGTTAATTTTTCAAAGCAACTGACTTCTGATGAACATTGAGGGAAATTTCTAGGTTTCCAGTGATTTTAAAGGTGACACATCTTACTGAGAGCTTAAAGACAGGTGAAGAACGCAAATTCATGCTGCTGCTTATGAAAATCTTGTTACCTGTGTTTGCATGTGAAATCCTCCTCTTGCAAATAATATCCAACCAGTTCAGTTCCCTTTCTCTTGGCAATCTGAAGACAGACCTTGTGACCACACCCAGACAGCTCTGGGTATGGCTTCTGAATCACCACTGGAGTTATGTATGAATTCATACTAACAAACACCTATGAAGGTCATCTGGAGAACAGAGAACTATGCAGATTTGCTAAAATCATTATGTTTCTGTAAATTGTCACAGAGTAATTTCATGGATCTGGTTTTCATACACCACAACATTTTACAGTTGAGGTACTTTTCCAAGATAGAAAGAGATTATATACTTTAAGAGTTTAGCTGGGAAAGAACCTGAAGAGTGCCCAAGAGATTTAAATTAATACCTAAATCATATCTGTGGGATTGCATCCTACCCACTTCACAATGGTGCATTGTTCAGTAAGAGTCAAGTGGAGTTCTAGGCAAGTATGCAATCAAAAGACTAAATCAAAATTGCTTGAACATGTCTTTTTAATCTTTTGTGTACAATATCTGTAACAGTGGCTACAGACAATGCAGTGTAAACTGATGCAAAGTAATGATGCCTTTTAAAATACTAATTAAAAATTAAGACGGTCAAAGGCCTTGTGGACCTTTCAAATTCATGCAGAATAAAATAGTCTGGCTTTGTGGTACTACCACAATATGGCCATAACATGAGCAGAAAGGTTCTCACTTGAATTTAAATGATTACAAAACATTAAAAAACAGGAGTCCAGAATTTCAGTCTAACTCCCTTTGTAATTCATAAAATACTTTCCTTGATCAGATTAATTCCAGGATTTCTCACTCTCTGTGTTACATTGCCGTGAATATCCATTTTACTTTCATTGTTCATGAAGTCTGTTCTTAAAAGGGTACTGCAGAATTGATTTAAGCTAGTCTTGTAGCATTTTGAGTCTTATATGAAATGGAGTATTTACATCTTTGCACTTACATTCCTTTTATAAGTCATTCTTTGAAGACCTTTTGTGCTGGTCATTCTCACCAAATTTCTCGCTTTTCCATTATCCTCAGCAAGGCCTCAGCTCTAACAGCACCTATTCACGCAGGTGTCTTTACCTATACATGCCAGCGCTGGGAGGTACACGGATGGCTGAAAAGCTCAGGCTATGTCTGTGTTAGGAGCACTCTATCACTGCAGAACCACTGGAATACCCTCTGCGCAAAGCGCTCCATTGCAAGCGCAGTTGTACTAACAGAGCCTCTGCAGGCCATCAGTCCAAAATCTACGGGTGGTCTAAATGTCACCGATACAAGCATGAATGTGTCAGTGTAGATAATAGTCTTTTTCCAGAAATTTAGTTTCATAGATCTGCGTCTAGTTTCCTGTGAATTACTTAACTCTTACTGAGATCTTGTTGGTAAAAAACAAAGGTGGGGAAGTTTCCATAATTCTCTGGCCAACAGTTTCAGTAATGGGAGTGTACTGTAATATTAAAATGCTGTCACAGAGCTGGGAAACAGAATGTGTCTTTCAGTGCTCCCTCAGTTTTTTTGAATTTTGTACCATCCTCAAATGCAAGACTGGCTGGAAATCGTGATCTAGCCATAAATAGTTCTATTATATTGCTTGTTTGGTGGCATTTACTTGGAAGGAGGTTGCTTCTTTTCCTTACACTAAAGCAGACTTGTACTCTGGGGCTGAAGGAGGTCAAAAATCATACATGTGCTGAAGCTGTAAAGAAAATCTATAGAGAATTGAGTAAGGACCCAGTGGTTTGGCTGCCTTAACTCAAAGCTCTCACCAATTGCACGGTCAACATAAACACTCCCTGACTTCACTGATGCTACATATCCTCCCTGCCCTGCACAGACTGCGTTGCCACCAACTGGAACAGAAAATCTGACATCGTTTTAAGACCTCTGCGGTTATACCCAAGAGTCAGAGTAGCTAGAAGCTGACCTCAAGAAAAGCCGCTGCAAGTTGGGGGTTTTCCCACAACACATTTTGCTGGTGCTTTAACCCAGTTTTAAATAGAGTAGCAGGTGGGTTTCCACCTCTTCCTTTGAAAGACTGTTTTGTAGCCCAGAATTCTGGAAAAGCCATATAATGTGTACATGCAAGGCTTATTCAAAACGTAAACACCAAGCCCCAGCTTAGTTACAGGGTTAGACGTATGAGGGTTAAAATTTATAATAAAGCAAGCAGAAAAAGCCCCTGGATTTTCTCATCCATGTTGCACCAAGCTGTTTCCATGTTACTCCAGTCAGATGCGAGTCAAGAGAAGTTGCATGGGATACTTGATATGGGGGAGAGTTATAACATGCTGTTTAGGGGTTTAAACAAAAAAATTATACGTGTTGCAACTGTATCTTTTATACTATTATTCTTATATTTATTCAGTATCTTTTATATTGCTCCAGGTTTTTTTCCTTTATGTATGGGGAAGCTGTCTACTGAAAGACCATAGCTTGCCTTCTAAGTATGTGTGTTCCCTAATTTTTAAAAATCATTATATAAATGTATGCAAGTTACATTTCTTTTCACTTGACACATGAAATTGTGTAATAGAACAAACAGTTCTTAGAATTCCATGTTTTGAAGATTTGGCTCAGTACTTGCAGGTGTATATCTGAGCATTGTGAAACTGCAACGACACCATCAGTGAATTCCTGTGTAGATCCATAAGGAATACAAAAGTGAGTGAATACACTTCTGAGCAGCTTGTGACACCTCTCAGTCACTTTACAAAGAGCAAGTCTTACATTTTACACTGTTTTACAGTTGTGTGCATAGACCAAATACTTAAAATCTATTATTCTGGTAACATAAGATCCTAGCAAAGTAATAGAGTACGCTCTTCTCATTCTGGCCAAAATTGAGGGAAATGCCCAGGTAAGGTTTGCTGAAGTGGATGCGATATGATGGAAGTTCTCTATGAACTCCAACATTTTCCTAAAGCAGGACAACTGTGCACAGTCCTTGTTTCCTTTGACTGTTTAAAAGCACATTTTTTCTGAAATGATTTACAGAACATTTGAACAACCAAATGCAATTATTCATTCTGTTTATGTTTGATCAGTGTTATGTTATCCTTTATTAACTCTTATTGCAATAGGTAATTCTTTGCACATGTTCATTCCTGGGTTACAGCAGAGTAAAAACAACTATATAACGAGGTTGAAACCAGCCAACACAAAATAGCCCTATAAATATAAATTAGTGAAAACATGACTCACCTCTAGATGGTTGCATCTTTGCTGAGTTTGCAGTGATCTGAGGAGATAATTCATGGCAACTGCTTTGCTTGGTTTTAGAAACCATGCAAATTAATGGCCCATATAACAAGTACTCATCTCCTAAGACAGTACGTCCTCTCGTTTTCTCTGTTAACACACATGTAACATGCCAATCACACAAAAAGTAGGTTTTGCAAAAGAACTTTTTTTTTCTTGTTTTTTTAGGCCACAGTATGGCGGCAAATTCTGCCAAGGTTCCAGTCGTATTTATCAACTTTGTCATCATCAGCCATGTCCAGCAAATAGTTTGGACTTCCGTGCCCAGCAGTGTGCAGAATACAACAGCAAACCTTTCCGGGGATGGTACTACAAATGGAAGCCATATACTAAAGTGGAAGGTAATTATGCCACAGCTCTGATGGTCAGAGGCAATTGCAGGAAGTGAGCTGTAAGCTGTAACTCATCCATATTCTTTGGGCAAATATCACCTGATATAGGCAAATAGCAATGCAGTTGGCTTACTGGAGATGTGTTTGCTTTCTAGCATAGTTGAACCCGGCCTCCCATGCGATACTGCCTGTAGGAACATGCAGAATTGATTCTGGTTGTGAATTTGAGTCTTTGTCCTTAGCATGACTCCCTGGCTGTTGCTACCCCTCTCTTTTATTTTATATTACATGTCTGTTAGTGTAAAAACAAAACAATTTCCATGGATTTTTCAGCATGGGAAATGTAAGCTCCGACAATAACACTACCAGAGTCTTCCTTCCTTTGGAATGTTCTCAGATTTCGAAAAGTAACAATAAATCAACCTTTTGACTTTTCTGCTGGTAAAGTCCCATGAGAATTGGAAAAACAAACAATGTACTGGCATACATTTTTTAAAGTCATCTTTTACTAAGAGTTCTTTATAAAGTTCAGGTCTCAATAATTATTTCTTGTCTTTCGTACACACTTGTACTTTATGCATCTTAATTTTGCAAATATTTTGAATCAGTATTCATTTTTATCAGATACAACAAATATTTTCTGCAGTTTGAAAGCACTGTTTGTAGCTGCAATTGCTACTGCTTGAATAAAAGTGGCTGGATTATGTCACGTTGTAGCTGCTTCATTTAGCACCTGTACAAATTTGCTTTCGATGACTGTAAGTGTATAATTTTATATATATATATATATATATACACACACACAAAAACACATACATGTAACTTTCATTCATAGTTTGCTTATATTTTCTTTGTGGGTATTTAGAAACCTATGTCCTAACAGCCACAGAGGAACAGTGGACAGAGGAAAGATGAAATATGGTTTCACAGCATGTAACAACGGGTGTTGTATCAGAGGGAGAGCAATGCACCCTGTTTAACAGAAATGAAGGTAGCCTACATTGGTTTTAAAGGTAGAGGCTGCATTTAGTAAAAGAAATAGGAGCTTAAAATGAGGGACAAAGGGCATAATTTTCAAAAGCAAGACGTCCTCAAGTGACTCTGACCTTCAAAATGCCTGTTCTTACTCTCTTAGCTGCTTTTCAAAATCTCCCCCAAGATCTAAATTTGTAGTCCTGAAAACATGATCTGGTTTTCAAAATTGCTACAGATGCCTTGCCTCTGTAGAAAGCGCTATTGAAAATCCAGCTGCTTATTTAAGTATGAAAGGATACTATTTTGAGTTCAATTTCATGGTCTTCAAAATCTTGTTACCCTGTTTTATTTGTAGCAATTACTATTTGTAATTGTGTATTTCAGCAATTTTGACAATGTTTACAATTGCATGACTGTTTTTGTCTATGTAGAATTAATCAGCCCTTTATAAACATAACATACCAGCCATGTATAAGAAGAAATTTGGTTGACAATGGTTGGGATTTTTTCGAGGAAAAGCACTTTTGTTAGGGGAGGATCTGGCCCCCGTCCTAGCTGTCAGCTGAACTGATCACTTCTGCCATCTTATGTCATTTTCAAATTTTAACTAACAATTAAATAAGATTATTACAATCTCACATTTCTCGTAATAAAAAATGAAATTTAAAACTGTGAAGCAGTGGAACTGAAATCAGGGCCACATGAGTAGAGGTAACGCAATGTGCTTGTTTCCACACTGGTTTTGAATTCTTAGTTCTATGTATGGACAGTCAAACCCACGTGTTCTTTTAAAATGGCATAATATAAGCTACTGTATTAGGCTGTATTTCTGCCCATCTTGGGGTCCTAATACGTTACCACACACAAACAGTCCTTGTAGCTCATCATCTAGGATGCAGGAAGAAACAAAGAAACAATAGCAGGGTGCTTTTTTTTTTAAAAAACTGTGCTGCAGGTCCGCTAATACATTCTTGTCTTGTGGGGTTTTTTTTGTTTTTTTGTTTGTTTTTTTTTTCTCAGAGAAAGATAGATGTAAGTTGTACTGCACAGCCGAAGACTTTGACTTTTTCTTTGCAATGTCCAGCAAAGTGAAGGACGGAACTCTGTGTTCTCCAAATACATATGATGTTTGCATTGATGGAATATGTGAAGTAAGATAAAATTAAGTTTCTTACAATCCTAATGTCTATTTTTTTAAGTGGGCAATTGACTCCTTTATGGAAAATGCAGCTGTTTCTTCAAATTCCCTTGTGTCTGAGTCCTTCACTTGTGCCTTTTGGTTGCAGCAAGTAGGGTGTGATCATGGACTTGGTTCCAAAGCTGTACTGGATGCTTGTGGAGTTTGTAAAGGAGATAATTCAACGTGCAAATTCTTTAAAGGCCAATACTTGATCCAGCACAAAGCTAACGGTAAGGAAAGCTTTTCCACATGATCATCAACTCATGTAATATATATGACTCCTTGCTCATTAGGGCAGTGGCTGAAAGTCCAGATGTGAACTGAAAATCACAGGGAGAGTGAGAGGAGAGTTCACATGTCTCCTGTTTCTTGGTAACAAGAAAGCTATGAGCATAAGCCTTGGTTAGTTAATTTGCAAGCATTCCTCTTATTTCTTAAGCCACATTTTCCCTTTACGTGTGAATTTCCTCTTAAAAGAGATTTTAGTATTTAGGCAAGTGAAAAAATAGCTGTCAACAGCTCTGACTGGAACAGGACTGCAGAAGATATAAAAAGCCATACACAGTGTAATGCCAAACATGACAGTATTTCCATGTCCGTTTTCAAATTAGGTTGACTGGAAGCTATCCAGCTGATTCAGTGGATGCTCCAGTCACTGGGAGGTGGACTGTCACAGGCTTCTTGTGAAATAATCTCACTGTGCCTCAGTTTCGCAGGCATAAAACGCAGATAATATTTCTTTACCCACGGGGGTATTTTGAGGATCCATCTCCTGTTGATCATAAGATATGTCAATACTACAGTATAGGCAAGGAGATTGTTTAGGATATAGTAATATGGAGATTCAATGCTAGAAAAATAATCTAAACTGAATGCTCAGCAAAATCAGCTGTGTGCAGTGCGTGCTGCAGATTGTCAGCGGTGTGTCATCTGACTGTCGAATGACTGAGATTTCCACACGCTCAGAGTGCAACAGGTTACAGCAGGGAGATCCAGTGGTATAGAGGGTTCTGCAAAAGCCCTCTGCATCCCAGCGCACCTCACCTCAAAAACCTTGTCCATGATGGAAGTAGTACCTTCCACTGGTATAGGGAACTACAGGTAAAGCATGGTAAAACAATTCCAGTGAAACCACCATTAGTCTGCTCTGCATTTTTCTAAGGTGAACTTGCTTTTTCTTGTCTTTAATCACAAACAAAAATTCCAGGAATTGAAATACCTCCGAGTTACTCTGATTACAGGCTGCACGGGGGGGTTAAAACGAGAACTGGTTTCTCCTTGTGAAAATGGGGTAACTTTGGTGGATCAGAATAGCTGTCTTCAATGTCTTTTAAACTGCAAAATTTCAAATTGGCTCAGAAATGATAAACCATCTCTGTCTGTATGACAACTGCAGAAATGTTGCTTGCTTCTTTCATTTCAGACTACTACGCCGTGGTCACTGTTCCAGCAGGAGCACGCAGTATACAGCTCCATGAAATTCAGATCTCCACCAGCTACCTTGCAGTGCGCAACCTCAGTAAGAAGTATTATCTAACAGGAGACTGGACAATTGACTGGCCAGGAAAGTTCTCTTTTGCTGGAACAGTTTTTGATTATCAACGCTCTTTTAACCATCCCGAGAGTCTATATGCAGCAGGACCGACTAATGAGACGTTGGTCTTTGAAGTAAGCTTTTTTCTGTTTATTCTTCCCGTGATGTCTATTAAAGAATTAGTAATGACAGCTTTAGCTCTGCACTCTAGCTCTCAGCCAGATTAAAGAATAGCATTGAGTCATGATAGTATTCAGACTTAATTGTGTGGTCATGCTAGATTGAAAGGCCTTTCATCAGTTTATCAAGGTCTGAAGTTTAGTAAACTGTCACAAATTCAGTGAAAACGAAGGTACCTAAAACACACCATACAGCATTATTTCTCAGTTGCTGCGCAATGGTAATAGAGATTATAAACACATCTCATAAATGGTATACAATAAAATTCAGTGATGAAAAAATATATCTAACATGACGGCAAGGCTTAATGGTAACAGTATCAAATAATGCTTCTGAAAACGCAGGCGCATGTAGCCATTTTTACATCTACCTTGGGACACATGGTCAAAGTACCACACACAGGATCCTGTGCAATTTCTGTTGTTTCGGTTTTATTGGTGATAGCATCTAACATAATTAAGTTTATACTTGTTTATCTCCCAGTTAAATTTGTATCACTCTATCTGCCATATGTCTTGAATTGAAACTATATTTAGCAGAAAGTAAGTTTGGTACTCATATGGTTTGTTCCAGTGTTACAGTTATGAAATTGGCCACTAATAGTTCTGTTCTAAGGAAAATCTCATTCTGCATTAGGTTACTTTACTACATTTTCTTTTAAAATGCATCAGAACATCTGAGGATCAGTTTTTGGCTAAATCGCCAGTCTTTACTCCCTCTTAGCTGCATTAGTTTGCCTGCTTTGTCAGAGAGCTCTAGCAAATCCTGGCTTTGTAACTCAACTGTTATGTCCGTTTTGAGGAATCCTTCCCTGTGAGAAGGAAGGAGCCCTCCCCAGAAGGGACTCAGTTCCTTCCCGCACCTTCCAGCAATGCTCTGGTCTGCTCGCTGTCAAACGCGTAGCTTTCTCTGGCGTGCGCTTGGGGAGCAAGAAAGTGAGTGCTGTACCAGTCCTTGAGGCAGCCATCTGCGGTTCTTCGCCCCACCACGCAACACCATAACTGAGAACTGCTCTCTGCAGAAGCGGTTAGCTGAGAGCTCTGCATCCCGTCTCCCTTATACAGCTTTGTTCTGTTAAACTAAGAAACCCAGTAAGTATAGACTGTGACATGGAATATATTCAAGATTTGTTTAAACTTTCACAACTATTCAGTAAAGTTTTTGTTTGGAATGCTAAAGAGCCTTACTGCTACTCATACTGATTGAGTAATGTACTTAAACGCATGTTTAAGACCCACTGAAGTTCACGGACCATGACCACATCTTGAAGTACTTCAGGATGAACACGTGTTTAGGAAGGGCAGTTTGACATGGGCGTATTTTCACAAATTACTATCACAATTTGCAATGCCTTTTTCAAACATTTTTCCTCAGTTGAAGAATTTTCAATTTGGGTATGTATGTAAATAGGAATGCTTTAGTCCAAGGAAGAGTTTGGTCTACAAGTTACAGACATGCTTCCCTGTCTGCAAATCACCTCCAAAATAGCCTTACCCCAAAGAAACAAGCACACTTGTAAATACTGTGAAATGTTAAAACTGAACTCTCAGGAATCTTATTTGTCATAATGCAAAAAGTAGATTAAACTGTATTATTACAGAGCTAAGTATGAATAATAAATTGGCTGCAAGATGACTGACTTGGCTGCATATCATGCACATACTTTGCAGAATAAAGATTAAAGAAAAAAAATTTAATGCCAAATAACACTTCTATTTTCATCCTATCAAATTATGCTAAACAGTTTTATTAAGATTTAACATTTAACTGGAGGCTATTGCTCCTCTGAGAGCTTATTTAAACTTCCCTTGTAGTTTTATTGAAATACCTACACCACTGGCAATGGTAACTAAGGATTCTAACGACTGGAAATGTTACAGTTACGTATTCCCCAATTATATCTCTCTATGAGCTGTAGTTAAGATTTTTTTGCCTTTCAATAATTTAAGCAACATTCAACAAGACAAATTTTGAAAAAAAGGCAAAATTTTGTGTGTTCAGAGATCTGCATTATTTATGATTTACCAGTGACTCCAGGCAGCAAAAGTGCCAATGAAAACTAAAGAAATACGCTTTTACGAGAAAACACACATATTGCTGAAGATCTGCTTGCAGCAGTAATAACAAAACAAATCCTGCTTCGACCATAAATACCAGAAACTGATAGAAGGCTGAAAAAAGGAATGTTTAAGCATACCACATTGTGTAGCTTTGTTTTTATCTCATCTGTAGTTTTCAAAGCAGCATACAAAAAAAAGTCCTGCCAGCAATTTTTTATCCAATAAAGTTGATTTTCAGTAAGATAAGGCTTTCCAGGGTCTGGACCTCAACTTCTTCCTGTAATGTTGAGATATTTTTTTCTTCATTTTTTAAATTAAGTTGTATTGAAAAGAAATTTAATACCCCTTTTCTAGATTATTTTTTTTTCCAGAAGAATTCAGTGCAAGCCCTTGTAAAAATGCACACTGCAGGTATTGAGAAACTGAATAAACTGCAGGCATAAATAAAGGAAATTTTATTATTCAGGTGGGCATAAAATATAAGGTTTTGTAGGTGTATTTATTGCCATTCCACTATGATCTGACAGACAGATTAACACAGCTTGTGCGTGTTTAATTTTGTGGTCACAGCTTTGCTAGACATTTGTGTGGTGACTCAAACGGTCCGGGTTTTCGCTTGTGTTTGTGAATGCAAAGCAGCCTGCACGCGTCAGGCAGTCCAGGTTACGCGCGGCCCCTGAGCAGCAGTCGCAGGGGAGGATGGATGGGACCAGCGCTCACCAGGTACAGGTTCAGGCAGGTCTGGCGCGTCTGTGCTGAAGGCAATCCCTTCCTTCGGAACACAGCCGTTCTGCAAGATGTTTTCTTGAAAGAGACATCTGAGGCATGTATGAAGAGACAAGGAGGAAACCCAAATAAGAAAAAAAACTTACAATTCTCTATTGTCTTACATATCACAAGTTCAGCCTTGCAGTTCTGTGAAATATTTGTATTTATATCTTAGTTTGTTCATATGCATGTATTTTTTTTATTAGGTTTTTCAATAGTTCAGCTAAGCATGTACCATTTAATCAGACTTTGCAGTCCTAAACACTATTCAAAAATGGGGAAGAGACAAGAAAAAGACTGATAAAGTGTTTTTCTTATTTACCCTGGAATTTCACAAAAAATAAATACACACATATATATTCACATATATTAGATGTATGTCATTATGGGAACCAGTCATACCAAAGAAGACAAAGGGCAGTGAATCTGTCATTTAACTAGGTTGTGGGAGAAAAAATACAAACTATAGTGGCCAAGTATTTTCTGAGGAGCAGGAGGAGAACATTGTGAGATGAATGTGGAATTAAATGCGCAGGACTAGTATTTCCTGAGCACAACTACTGGAAGTGTAAATGCATGATGAGATTTCAGAATTCATCAGAACTCTCTCTGGATTGTTCAAGAATTAATTTCACAGAAGGAGGGAAGGCAAAAAACCAGGAAGCCAGTGCCCTTCAGAATTTGTGTGTCTGTATCCCTCTGAAGTTAGTGTTATTGATACTTCGGTGATTGTGGGTTTGCAGAAACCAATAAAAGCTGAAATGAAAAATATTCATGGATTCAGAAGGCAGTTCCAAAATGGTCACATTCAGGTTAGATGAAATAACAGACAAAGGAGTAGAAATATGATAGTTAAATTATAATCTTGGATCAGAAATTAATAGCAGAAAAATACAGTTTCTGTAGCATAATTGTCTCATCTTAAATTGAAACATACTGGAATCTTTTTTTAATGTAGTTGAATATATTCAGCTCATTTATCTGTCATTTGGTCATAGGTAATCTAAGGTCAGCACTTTCAAATTAAAGACCTTGTCAGTTGTTTTCTGTTAACTGAAAAGTATTTAACTTGAGGAGAAAAAGCCAGTAAATTCATCATTCATTTATCTAGCTTTGCAAATAAGGGCTGCCAGTAGGCACCATCAACTGTGGGAAACACTTTCCGGAAGATGCTGGCAGAGCACAAGGGACATTGCCGTCACAGGGCGCTGCCGACACAGAACTCCTGTGAGGTCCACTCGTGACACCCATTTGCTGAACTATTCAGTCACCCTCCATGACTGACTTGTATGACGGGAAAGATTCTGAAAGGGCAACAGAAACGGAACTGTTATGTGGGCATGAAAAATATTGCATGACCAGGGGTTGATAAACTAACTTAAAAACACAAGAGTGTAATAATTTGGTTTTCCATTCTATCAATAAACGGACAAAGAATTGACTGATTTGAGAAGTCAAATAGGATTTGAGAAAGCACTGTAGACTTTTTCGGGACAAGATAGGATCAGTATCCTCACTGAAGTTTACCTCAAATTTGGTGAAATATTGAATCAAGAAATTGTGAAATCTTGGTGAAAAAATATATTTTGACAGAAATAAGTAATAGATGGAAAGGATGCTTTGCAAAGAGGCAGACATTCACGGGAAGAGAAGGTGAATGGAGCTTCCAGGCAGGAATATGTCTAATTAAAACCAGTAAATCACTTCCTCTGTATCAGTGGTGGTG
>Ga0065711_1004936_pt1 | contig 21849 bp, 12 predicted proteins | sample Hoacrofraction12_FD_59098 | JGI IMG/M metagenome (GOLD analysis project Ga0065711, IMG submission 59098) | Hoatzin crop microbial communities from Cojedes, Venezuela - Epithelial fraction 12 v2 (version 2) | ecosystem: Host-associated > Birds > Digestive system > Esophagus > Crop | place... | reverse complement strand
CCCTCATCCAGATCATTGATAAAGACATTAAACTGAACTGGGCCCAGTACTGAGCCCTGGGGAACACCACTAGTGACCGGTTGCCAACTGGATTTAACTCCATTCACCACAGGTCTTTGGGCCCGGCCGTCCAACCAGTCTTTTACCCAGCAAAGAGTACGCCAGTCCAAGCCATGAGCAGTCTTCTGCCTTACCTTTGAGAAAAGAAGGTTAGCACCTCTCTTCCCTTTTCCATTTTTTTACAATGATAGAGGTTAAATACAGATAAGAAAAAAATTAAAATGGATGTCACACATTTGTTATTCTTACATGTCATGCCATATCCCTTCTCTGCAGTAAGCTGACATCTATCACAGTAATTGAAATTCTTCACTGTAGACAGCTTGTAACTAATACCGTGATTTTCATTACACTTTCCTCTGAATATAGTAAAGATGAATGCATATTAAACTAGAAAAACTGGCAGCTGCTTGGGTCTAGAGAAAACCGCTGCTGACTTAATTCAGCACCGTCATGTCCACATGGCAATAACGGTCACTAGCATTATAAGATATAATAAGGAATCAATGCCCAAAACCAATCAATGTAACTGTCATGTCTCCCAGGCACCTTCTAGCCAAAGTACTTCTGAGTCATCTCTCTGTAAATCACAGCACATGTCATACCTCTCCCTGACAAAAGACACTTTGTGCCATTCAGTTTCCCCACAGGATCAGACAGTAAACAAGTTCAAACGAAATCTAAATCTGTCTCCATTATTCCATGCCATTTGAAAAGCCATGAAATAGCCTTTAGGTGGAGACCAGAATTTAGGAGGTAAAGGAGCTGGTACACCAAGATACAAGACTTGTGGTACAGAGGACAGAACTCTAGTCAGGCACTCAGAAAATAAATTATAGTGAATAAAAAGGTGATAAAGCAGTGAAGGGGCAGGAATCTCTCCTTGGACGTTGCATCCCATCTAAGCCTTTCCCGTAAGTGTTGTTATGGGTTGTTCACACTGTATTTGTGTCTTCCTGATGAAGCACAAAGAGAAGCGGAAAGGATAGTGTTTACAATAGTAGTTGTTCCAATGTGAGAGACTATGCAAAAATGCAATGTCCCAGTCAATTTGCAGCTCCTGGCTCTTCAGAATCACAGTGACAGCGTATCTGCTGTCACTTCTATGTGCCAAAAATGATCAGACATTTGGCTTTCCTGAAAATCTGTAATATACATAAGGTGGCTGAGCCCCAATAGAATCAGGGAAGGACCAAAAGGGACAAAATGCAGTTATGTGTTTAGGATTCAGTGTTGCTATAAATCTTCCTAACTTATGTTGCTTTTCTGAGCAAACTCTGAAAAGCCAACATCTGAAATTCAAATGCTGAAGTTCTACTTCATTTCTCACATTTCTTTTTTCCTAATAATGACATTGAAGGAAAGCAGCAACCTATGAATCAGCTGCAGTGCCAAAAAAATATGGAACAACTGTTGTCATTTTCACATTTCATTGATGTATAATTATGTGAAATTAAATGACAAATGCCTTCATGTAAAGCTCCACAAGGGAGAGACTGCATATAGATATATCCTAACTGTCTTCTAAGTTACTGAGTGGCCTGCTTGGTTCAAGGAACAGACTTCTTTATGATCTGATTTTGATTCACAAACAGAAATGCAAAGAGATTGTTTTTGTTTGGGGTTTTTTTTGCTGTTTTTTGCTGTATATCAACTTGATGTCATTTCTTTGCCAAAACCCAGTTATGAAGAAAGGCAGCTGCTGAACAAGCAGCGTAGAACAGCTAGAACTTACAGAAATGTACAGATCTGAGCCAGGTTTGTTACGTAAACTATTTTGGACATTTCTGCAAAAATACATCGGAGTACAGTGAGTTCCATTCTCTGGGCCACTGTAAAGACAATGCCAGAAATACCATTTAAAATCTTTTTATCTGTGAATTATTTAGTTCTGTGGATTAACAACCCTAGAAAGCAACAGCTTCTATATACTGAAGAACAAGCATCACCAGCCAAATGCAGTGTAAGGGAATCTCTTTTCCGGCCTGTGAGTATGCACGTATTTCTACTTGGAGATACCATTACATGCCAATAAACAGAATAATCTCTTGGGGTTAGTCTAAACGTTTGTTTCACAATACTCAAATGGAAATGATCCATTTGATCCCTACCAGCACTTAAATTGATCTAAACAGATAACCCAGCGGGGAAAGGCTGCATAAATCTCAGACAGAGACCTGTCTATTTTGCAGTCAAAAGAACTCTAAGATACTAGCACGGAGTGTTATTCTGTATTTCGTGATGAAACATGCTGTGCTTTTGGCATTTGATGGGTTGTACCCACCTGGCAAAACATGAATCACAGTCAGATCATTACGAATTTAGGATGAGTCAAAGCTACAGCATCAAAAGAAGCTTTCAGATTTCCACTGGTTTATCTGGTGTCCCAGGCTTCAGGGTGTAAGTTCAAGCTCGTGTTTACTAGGTTGGCTTAAACACTACAAGTAAACATTGTGTCATTCTTGAGTTTTAAGCAATTAGTAGATGAGTGACTATAGGAAGCAGAATGGAAAAATCTTTGCCTCTGAGTCTGTGCAGTAAGTGGAAGCCTCTATTTGTGTCTTTAAAGCCAAAATTGGCCATAGAATAACAGAATAAAGTTTCCATGTTATGTATGGATTTTATGACTGGCAATTAAATCCAAATGTGAAAATCAATTAGTTTAAATGGAGAGAAACTGGCTTTTTGATAGGGGTTTAACCAGAAGCAGTTGGCTGCCACAACACATATCTGAGACAAGTAACAGCTGACCGGTATCTCCTTCAGCTGTTTCAAGCATGTAATGGGCTTGTGATATGTTTTTAAAGACATTAAATCCCATAAAAGATTTTTTTTTCCCCTCTATACTATCTCTCTGGTTATTTCCATAAATGACGATATAGCAAAACCTGTTTTTATTTGCCACTAGAGGTGGCAGGCTGATTTATACCAGAGGAAAATCTGGCTTTATCCACTAAATTTATCCCCTGAGTAACATCACAGACTTTGTAAATGTTGTATTAAGGAAAAAATTGGCCTATCACCATACTATATCATTTGCTTGATGTCCAACTCCAGTTGGAAAACTATGATATTGATGCAAAAGCTAATAGAGTATTATTGGCCCATATATCCACTTTGGCACGTATTTTTAAATTTAAAAAAACATTCCTCATTCAAGAAGTGCAATAATATATAAATTTAAAAAAATAAATACTTTTTGTTTGAGTTATGTGTATTAGCACCACTCTGCAATGACATATAGTCAAATAGCATTTATTACACAGTAATTACACATCCATAAATGTTTTCAGAGTGTTTTGGAGAGGATGTCTTGATCCTATTATAGAGTAGACACTAATACTTTGTACAACAGCAAGGCATGCAACAAAAAAAGGGAACTGGAGCATGCTAGTCAAGTTCTGAACTTCCTCGACTGGAAAACTCAGCCTGAAACTATATCCTACCCTTAACTCTATACAAATGGAACTACTATTCAATACAGTTTGACAGCCAGTAACCTTTTAAAGAAATAGGTCTACAATGAAAGAAATATAGAGGCAGTTTACCTTTGCATATTTAACAGGATATTTCCTCCAACTTAAAGTAAGCCCTAACTGACAACAAGATTAAGTCAATTCAAAAAGGATCAGGGCTGAGTCTTCAAAATCTAAAATTAACAGTTTGGAAGCCCAACAGCGTTCTATGTATCGCAACAGGAAGACAAATTTTGGTGCAGCCAGGATTCAGAGATTGGTGATATTCAGAAGCTAACCAGTGAGAAACAAACATGGGTCATTGTTTATATAGGTTGAACTAAATTCCAAAAGCTAAAATTAAGCAGAAAAAAATTCAGAGCCCTGAACAGAAAGATTGATTTGACTCCACAGGACTTTCCCATTGGGAATTTTACACCCAGATGGACTTCAATTGCTAGGTCCAGGGAAGTTAAGTTTCTTCTTTACTTACTCAGCCAGGTCTTCAAGGTAGAAAGTGTTAATAAAGAAGGTTCCTGTTTTCTTGTTAAGGACTGACCCACTTTTTTTCCCACAACAGGATTAAGCTCATAGCTTAATCATGCTGTCCATACAGAAGACTGTAAACTTATATGTGGATCTTCAATAATTAATGCTTCAATTTTACATTTTTTCAACGAAATGGCTTATGCTTCATTTGAATGTATTATTGCCATTGTTCTTATCTGAATGTTATTTGCACTGTGACTTGGGTTTAATTCTAAATTCATGCGTTTCCTAGGATTTTCTAGCAATCTTGTTCTCCATGCTCAGGGGCTGTATTTCTGAGAGTTTTAAAAGTATATTAAAACCAAAATAATTGGTTGCTTTTCATATTAGAGTGTGCCTGTAGGTATAATCTGGAACAAGGTCCAAACCCTTTGGAATCATACAAAGAAAAAAATGTACAGACTGCTAAAATCATCTGAGTCCTTCCAAGTGTTATAAAGCAAAGCTTTACAGCAGCATCTTAATATATGCCACAACTAGCTGACCTTTCTTAACATTTTGTCTGGAGATTTTTGGAAAAAAAAAAAAAAAGCTAAAATTTTGCTTCATTGGGTACCTTTTCCATCTGCAGGTGAGGGGCAGCAAAGCTACCTGGGGTAGCAAGGAAGGGCTCACCGAGTAAAGACATAGCAAAACTATAACCTTTTAAAGGATTTGTCTTCAGCAAACGAAGTCTAAAATATAGATAGCAGCAAACAAAGCTGTTTCAATGTAAAGAGTTTCATTAAACGCTTCAGTGGCCCTTACCAATGAATAAAGCTCTGTGGGATGGACCAGTGAGTCAATCAAGCAGGTGCTAGGCTGAGGGACAGACATTGGAATGCAACTGCCAGTTAGGTTACCTTTTTCTGCCCATTCAAGATAATCACTTCAGCACCCACAATGCATCTTTGTGGGAGCTATTGCCACAAATCAAGAGTTTTAAACCCTTTAGCAACAGCTAAAATTGTTCAGTTTTGAGACAGGATGGAGAACACTGAGGAAATACAAACAGCAGAACAGAAGCAATTCAGTTCTGTTACAGTCTTTGTGAGAAACAAATGGGCTGACCTGGATTAACGAAGCTAATAATCTTTCACAGTGCTTTGTCCTTCTCCAGTAGTTTCTATCTGAGCCTCTCAGCATTCGCCTGAGGAAGAGAAGCATTTATTTCCCTTTTGTGTTTGGGGAGCTAAAGAACAAGAAATGATGGTGATTTGTCCAAAGCTGCACAAGTTTCGAAATGAGCTGAATACATAACCCCCAAACCTGGCTTCCCTTTCTCTAAACTCACCAGCACTTGCATAAAAGTAGCACTAGATACCAATTTTCTTCATACTGTATAGACTGTTCAATTATTAAAAATAAAATTGGTTGATTGTTTTAAGAAAAAAGAAATCAAACCACAAAAAATCTGTGAGAAAGGGAGCGTCAAAGAATTCGTATGTACTCAGTAAAATGAAATAAAACTTCTAATTTCATATTGATGTTTTTATGTAGAAGATGGACTTAACTGGGCACTTTTGTTGTTGTTTTGTGAGGTTTAAAATTGTTTAAACCAAGGAAATGAAAGCCATTTTTTCCACTTAAACAAAATGACAAGTACTTTTTAATTAAAAGCATACCTGGTGCATAAAAGTTGTCACTTTCATATTTCCTGCCTTAACCCCAGTAGCTTTCAGGAATTGATGCTTTTGTATGAAAAACTTGATTCAATTACAAACTTCTTTTTCAATAGGAAAATTTGCAGCATGAAAGCTACCAATGGCTTGTACCATTTGCTTTTTTGTTTGGACCCGTGCTGTAAGTAACTTGGTAACTTACTAAAAGCACTGTCCTAATCCAGTTCAACAAACAATCTCATCCTAGCTTTAAATATGAGAGCTATTGAGTGAGACTGAGACTGGGAGTCTTTGTCATACACCTAGTAATTTCCAGAATGAATTCACCTTTAAAAAAACTCTCTAGAACAAGGCTGCCACTGAAACAAAACGTCCCTCATTCTATCGGGATGTCATTTCTGTTCACAAAGCCAGAGGCCCAAAATGCTGAACTCAAAGCCACAGGACTTGTCTGACTTTCAAACACACAAATGCAGAATGTTTTTCTGCTGGGTTTGCTAAGGTTCTTAAAACCTCTGCCCCAATATGCAGTTTTCTTTTGACATCATCTTCAAGCTAGCTGTCATCATTTCATATTTTCATTTCTTACTTGAAGTTAATTTGAATCTGTGCAGATTAAAATGAAAGGTAGAAGACTCTGGTAACTCCTGGTAACAACATCAAGTAGGATTTAAATTCTGACAGCAGGTTAATCTGCTAAGAATCAATTCATACTTTCTTGTTTTGTTCTGGTTTGTTTATATTAAGAATGGTTCAACTGCTGCTTCTTGGGAGGAAGAAACAATTCCACTCCTCTAGTACACATTAGAAAAAGAAGTGTAGGATAAGAAGTTAGATTCTGTCCCAGATATTTCCTTAAATTTTGGGATAGATAATTTTACCCTGTATTTCTACTTCCTTGTCTCCAAAACTCAAATAATACATGTGACTATGTTCCTTGCATGGATTTATCAGCATAAGGGATGCTTTGGGGTATCCTATTGTAAGAATCTACTATTAAAATACACTTCACTCTACTAAAACCTATAGAGCATTTATTTTATTACTGCAGAAGAGTTTGGATGCACTGGTGTAAATTCTCTGTGACATGTGCACATCCCTACTGCGCCTGATCAGATCACTGTACACATGTGCTTTGTTGATACCAACCGTTGTATCAACAATTCAGTTAATCTGGATATTTTCTTAAACCACCATTTTCTCATCAGCTGCTACTCCTCTCTTATCTGGCACCCTGCTGTGCACATAAACACTAATTACTCGTCTTCTGACTTGGCACCTCAGTACCTTTCAGACATGACGGAACATCTGCTGTCCCATGTTTCCTTTCAAAGCACAAGGTGGCTATTTCATCACAGCTGAAATCTTTGAATGTTCTTAAAAGTAAATAATATCCTTCACCTTTGGAAATGGAGAAAGTACAACAATGACCAGTGATTCACAGTGTGGGATTTTTAAGCACCTCGTTTTCATCTTACTTGAAGTATTTTATGTCTTTGAAATAAAGAAGCTAGCATGAGATGAATTGCCTTTCTGCCTAACAGCAGTGTGTCTTGCATTAATGATCAATTAAACCTACATTCAAGAACAGACTTGTACTAAGAAAAGAAATAGGATTTAAACTTGAAATTATGCTGAATAGAATTGTAGCACTTTTGCACCTCTTTTCACTGTATGAGAAGGTCTCACAACTGGTATGATAATTCTATATTTAACACAAAGCAACATTTGTTCAGTTTACAGTTGGACTCAATGATTTAAAGGTCTTTTCCAAACTAAATGATTTTATGATTCTATGATTTTTCCAAGGAAAAAAAGGTCATGTGGTACTTTTCAAACCCCTGACCAGTGAATTCTTACTGAGCATCAACCATGGAAGTCAAGAAACTGAGCTTTGGGGCTTCTGGGTTCAGTTTTTCCTCAGACTCATGTCAACTCCCTTGCATCATTTAGTCTTCACCTCTTTTCTCCTCTACAGAAAGAGGACACTACTTTATCTTTGTCAACACAGTGCTCAAAGCCTACTCAATAGTATCGGTAAATCACTCTTGGTATCTTGAAGTGCAAGCCACTCAAAATACTTTGGCCAGTAGTTTGCTGTTACACAAAAGAAATGTACTTTCAGCTATCCTTTATGATATCCTACAGACTGTAGTGACTTTTTCTTCACTGAATCACTAATTGTAATCCAGGCTTAAGCATTTTTGGAATAATGTGTCTTTGTTTCTCTAAACAAAGTTAAGAGTCTTCATTTCCTTTTTCATGCAAAAATACTTGCCCCTTGTTCCACAATAATTTGAAAAAGTGTTGAAGATAGGTTTCTCTAAGAAGGACACAGAGAAGAATTAAAGAAATGAGTATGGAACCAGGGAAAAAAAGATTTTCGGTGCAATTTTAAATGAAACTAAACATATTAACCACATTTATCATTAAACTAATAAAAGTAATTTGATTGTTTCACATTGACCCTGTAGGAAGATGGTACTTTCTGCTATAAGACTTTCAGTCTACTTCAGAAAGACTAATCCAGAAGCATTTTCTCGAAATTAAAATCAAATTAAAATTAATACAATAAGGAGCATTTTTAAACAGTGTGGTTGAAAAAAAAACTTCAGACGACCTACCCAAAGAAGCAGCAGATTGCCAGTTTCTTGATGAGCATTTTCTCAGTCCAGCACAAGGTGGTAGATTCAATACAGGAAAAACTGTGTGGCTCTAATTGTCCCATGATATACACAAGGCTAGACTGAATGATCCTTCCTGGCCAAAGAAAATTATGTATACTCTTTGTCTCTAGCGTTATGCACAGATTCAGTGGCAACATCCTTCCTACAAATTCACTTCAGAAGACACAGCTCCTTTGTCTTTTAATGAAAATCTTAACTCAAAAAAGATTTAACACAGATTTTCACAATGACAGACCACTTAAATGACTGGATTGTGATTCCACAGCTTCTGCAGTATCCCTTGAAAAAGGCCACCTCTTATCTCCATGCTGTCAGCTTCATAATGCAATCCTTACTCAGGTAAAACTCCAGCTGTTCTCATGGAATAAGGCCTGAGCAGGGAAAATGACCTGTGGCCCTTCTGTGAACAAACGAACATCTACATTGCTTTCCTGAAATAGCAGGCTGCACTGCACAAACTGGATTCATTATCAGCCAAGTCGACAGTGCTGCCTGTCATTATACTCAAAATTATCTGGCAGCCTTAGAGGTTATGATGTCATGCCACTTACACAGTCTGAATACAAGTTTGTATGCCAGATATCTTCCAGGCTGATCGCCATTACTACTGTTTAACAAACAAAAAGTTAACCAAAGGCTGTATCTGAGAATATATCCACAAGAAAATATTTAGTTGTATTAAGAGTTTCTTTCCTTTGAACTGCATTATTGTCTTCCTGCTTTGAATCGGGCAGAGAAGTTAGAGGATTTCTTTTGCAACCAGAGAGGTGGCCTTTATGGACCTTACGAAAACTTCTCATTTAACCAATATGTCTTTGAAAAATTACAGCTCTCACGCTCAGCAGGGACATATTTTAGCAACCTGAAAGTTCCAAAGGCCCCAGCTCTAATGAAAATTTTCCTTCCTCTTGGAAGCTCTTGTGCTAAGAGTCTCTACACTGTTCACACACATCAACACCGGTTCTTAGCAGGTTTTCAAGAAGGAGTCTTTAGACTACACACACACAGGAATATACCTGATGAGGGCATTTCCATGTGTTCACTCTCCACTATCTTTGTAGTCTTTCAGTGTTGTGTTTTGACAGATTTAGATTCTGCTCCTTTCTGCTCTAATCACTCTGGTGAAGTAAGATTGTACTTAGTGCCAGAAACATTCAGGGTTCCTGAAAGGTAAAAAAATCTTGATTTAGAAAATTGTTAACAAATCAAACAGCCTAAAATCTTGATACTCCCATAGTTAATTACCACTGGAATAAGGAAGAAGAAGATGAGTTTTGGGACACTTGAGGAACCACTGAAGAGTTGAAGAAACAAATATGTAAACATTTTATTTACCTTCTTACAAAATGAATCATTTTCAGCAGTTACAAGTGACTCCAATTATTGTTTCTGAGACTGTTTTTCTCAATTATTTTTCTGTCTTTACCCTCCCCCTCTTCTTCTAGGTTTATGTCCTTAAATTGTCAAACCAGAATAGCTTGGGTTCCAAGATCTGACTCTACCTGAGTTACAGCAATGGAAGTGAAATAATTTTTGCACTCATAAAATTACTTCATTGCACTCAAAACAGTGTCACAGATTCACCATAGACACATTCCAGGTTTCTGGTGCAGAGAGGCAAAGCAAGGATATATCTTAATCCTGGCAAAGAGTTACAGTAAAATCAGTTCCTTGGGTAATTGTTTTGGTGGTCAGTCAAAGCAACAGCAGATCCATCTCAGTACAACTCACAGACAATTGAAGTTGTCTGTTTGGGGACAGCATATTTTAGGTTCAAATCTAGTTCCTGACTCAGATTTTAAACAAACACCCTTAAAGACACAGGTGTGTACAGATGTAGATTTCATTTTTGTAATCATCCTTCTTTTCTCTTGTCAGAGCTTACAAGTGTGACGTATTATGAAGCAAACTGCTTCTATAGAAGGTGAACTCTGAAGTCCTTTCGAAGGCACCATTTCAGCTAAACTCAGTAGATGATTCACCCAGCATGACTGATTCCATTCATTCCTACTAGTTACATTTTAATGGTATTTCACCAAGATCAGTGAACCTACCCTAGTTTACACTGGTACCACAGAGAATTAAGCCCAAAAAGAACACACTCAGAATTCAGGCTTTTGTGGACCAGAAGTGAGGCAGGAACACTCCAGACAACCAAGTTGGCGGGTGAATAGCAAGGAGACTAGAAAATTACGTGGGCAGTACAGTTCTGAACAGCTCTTGGAGATCAGAGAGGAGGAAGAGGACCAGGAGGAAGGAAGGGGAAAAAAAGTGGTAGAGTAATATTCAGCTTTATTGTAAACATCGTCTGGAAGATAACAAATTCTGGATCCAGTTGCTGAAATTCATACTACCTTGGTTCAGGCAATGAAGAAATGAAAAATTCATAGCCCACTTCAAAGTTCAGAACTTCCATCTCTTTCCCAGAGGTAGTTGTTGGAGAGGCAACAGTGAACTAACAAGAGGACAAGTGATCACAGCGTCTTCATTCTCATCCCTTCAAGACTTTCCCAGCAGCACAGTCCGATGGACACCTGAGACATGGCTGCAGTCCCACCCCAAACATCCTTATTCCAGCTCTGCTTTCACTCAAGTGCATAAAAGTCAGCAAGAACATTGATGTGTGGTGACAACAATACAATAGTGTTTACAATGCATTCAAAGGTAACTTCATGGATGGTGGCAAGATGAACTACATTAGGCTCAGAACAGGAAGAAACCCAGCACAGGGGTTTTGACCCTCCAAACAATGAGTTAATCTTAGAATCACTCCATGCAAATGAATGTGGGCATAGAAATACAGTTCTTCAGAAAAAAAAACTAGCTTAGCCACAAAATTCATAATTCAATGGATTGTTTCAGAAGTAAGAGCCTCCACTTTCTGGAGGCTCTTCATACACTACAGAGAAGAAAAATCCATTGAAGGAGCCAAAATTTTCCAGAATCATTCCAGATCAGAATATAAGTGCCAGCATACTCCAGAGAAACATGATTTTAGCAATATTTTAGTTTAGACTTAGTAGCATAGGCCACTGCATAAGAATGAAATTTCCAGCAAAACCTTTTGACAAGTCATAGAGGGAGAAGGATACAAAGCTGGGTAGAAGAAGGCAGGATTCTGGATTAAGTAACTGAATCAATTTCTCTTCTATAAGAGCAGCTACATTCATATTTCTTCTCCTTGCATTTAATTGCCATTACACGGCACCTACAGGACAAGCAGGTGATCAGGCCCAGCCAGGAAGGGTTTAAGAAAGGCAGGTCCTGCTTGACAAACATATCCTTCTATGACAAGGTGATCAGCTTAGCAGATGAGGGAAAGGCTGTGGATGATGTCTACCTAGACTTTAGCAAAGTCTTTGACACCATTTCCGACAGCATTCTCCTGGAGAAACTGGCTGCTCGTGGCTTGGACGGGCATACTCTTCGTTGGTTAAAAAACTGGTCGGATGGCCGGGCCCAAAGACCTGTGGTGAATGGAGTTAAATCCAGTTGGCAACCGGTCACTAGTGGTGTTCCCCAGGGCTCAGTACTGGGCCCAGTTCAGTTTAATGTCTTTATCAATGATCTGGATGAGGGGATTGAGTGCAGCCCCAGTAAGTCTGCAGATGACAGCAAATTGGGTGGGAGTGTTGATCTGCTCGAGGTTAGCAAGGCTCTGCAGAGGAATCCGGACAGGCTGGATTGATGGGCCAAGGCCAACTGTGTGAGGTTCAACAAGAGCAAGTGAACATGAGGAAGAACTTCTTCCCTCTGAAGGTGACGGAGCACTGGAACAGGCTGCCCAGGGAGGTTGTGGAGTCTACTTCTGTGGAGATATTCAAGACCCGCCTGAAAAAGGTCCAGTACTCGACACTGGTGAGGCTGCACCTTGAGTACTGTGTTCAGTTTTGAGCCCCACACTACAAGCAAGACGCTGAAGTGCTGGAGCGTGTCCAAAGCAGGGAAACAAAGCTGGTGAAGGGTCTAGAGCACAAGTCTTACGTGGAGGAGCAGCTGAGGGAGCTGGGATTGTTTAGTCTGGAGAAGAGGAGGCTGAGGGGAGACCTTCTCGCTCTCTACAATTACCTGCAAGGAGGTTGTGGCGAGGTGGATGCCAGTCTCTTCTCCCAAGTAACAAGTGATAGGACAAGGGGAAAATGGCCTCAAGTTGCCCCAGGGGAGGTTTAGATTGGATATTAGGAAAAATTTCTTCACTTAAAGGGTTATCAAGCATTGGAACAGTCTGCCCAGGGAAGTGGTTCAGTCACCATCCCTGGAGATATTTAAAAGTCATGTAGAAGTGGCACTTAGGGTCATGGTTTATTGGTGGAATTGTCAATACTAGGTTAATGGTTGAAGTTGATTATTTTAAAGGTCTTTTCCAACCTGAATAATTGTATGATTCTGTGATTCTAAGGTAAAGCAGAGGGTGGAAAAGCAGCCAGCAGATATCAACTTACGAAATAACAATGTCAGGGAGTCCCTCCATGGAGACCAGCTGGTGTGTGTTTGCTGTCCTGATCAAAACAGTTTCCATATCATCATCTGACTGAATATTCGTACTGCTTGCCACTGCATTATTCATCACATAAAGAGGACCAGCTGGAGATCGTTTGTCATAAGCAGAGTTTTGAATGAGGTAGTAATAGAAGTTCTGCCAGTGATTTCCTGTAGCCATACAGGAGTGCCTTTAAGTTACTCCCTCTAAAGCAGTAAGGACTAGTTTTTGTCCTGCTGATCTGTCTCTAAACTTTTCATCTTCTCCAGAATTATCTTTGCCTAGGTAGAGGTAAAGGTTTTGTTTCTTTAATAGTGTCAATGGGGTTATCTCCAGACTTGCAATCTACCCAGCTCAATTCCCCGCAACTGTGCATCGCTGCAGAAGTATCTTTCCTGCCAAATATTTCTGGGGTAAGAAGACAAGTCTTGAGCTCTTTTTTGTAACACCTTTCGTACTTCAGTGCTTAAGATCAACACCATACTGAATATACAGAAATATGCTTTTTTTCTTTTTTTTTTTTTGTGGATGCTGTTAAACAGCATAAGTCAAGGTGGAAATGTTTGAGAAATCAGGAAATCATTAGGTGGGAATTATTTTACCTTAGAAATAAAAGTTACTCTAGAAGCGATAGACTTCTCTAGCATGTCAGAATTATAATTACTGCAGCAAAAGGAGGCCCTCATCACCTCTAATCCATCCCGTGTCTACCAAGTATAATTTGAATTTTAGGTGCTGATTTTGGCCATCTGTACTGTGGGCAGAACATGATGAGCTTAGTGTTGTATTTCAAGATGACTGAAAGGTGCAAAGTAAACAGTATCAAAGATGAAAAAGCAGCCTGGAACTTTGAATGGGCTCTTGGGATCTGACTCATGATTTCTGCTTGACAGTGGCCTTTTACGTTAGTCTAAATATGTGACATAAATATTCATGAGCAATCCTGATGAAACATGCCACATAATTTTTCAGCTGTGTTTGTAGATTCTTCACCTGGTTCCTTAAAGATGCTACTGGTATGCTATTAACTTATATGTTAGAATCATAGAATAGTTTGGATTGGAAGGGACCTTTAAAGGTCATCTAGTCCAACCTCCCTACAATGAGCAGAGTATTTTATCCGTTATGATTGCTTGGATGTAAAGTTTCAAGATACAATAGTCAAGATAATTTTTGTTTGTGCACCTCTACTTGTCTCCCAGATATCATTCCTTTAACACCTTAGAGAATTTCAGTGGAGATTTTTAAGAAGAGCTTGATTTTTAAACACATGAAAAAATACTAATTCTTTGACAAAGGCTGGATTTGATAAGACTACTTATGTTACATGGAAACATCCTGAGACTTTTTCTTAATTGCTGTGGATTTCTGCTATCCAGTGAGGCAGACATTTTAACAGTCATTCAATCCTAAAATGGATGTTTTTTAATCTGATGGAAAAGAAAACCAAACCTCGGTCTTTGTATGTAATGTGTGCAGCTAATGTGCTGTGCTTCCTTGGCTTCTCACGTGGTCTCTGTTTCAAAGTTCTTTTCGTATCTATGTTACCAGAAAGCTACTGTACCCTAAATAGTAGGGACATGGTTTAACAGGCTTGGTGGTGTTGGGTTGACCGTTGGACTTGATGATCTTAGAGATCTTTTCCAACCTTAGTAATGATTCTATGGTTCTAAAACACTTTATTATGGAGCTGGGTGGCTGTCTGTGCTGGATGAGTTCCAATTTCTTTGTCAATGGTTGATTGTGCATTATTTGGGATTCTGTTGGTGTATGATCACCGTTGTGAGCTGATTTTTTCACAGCGTTAAATCCCAGAAATAACAGGAACAGTTCCTTGGCTTCCTCTCAGTTGCAAAATCTCCTGTACTCTCATGCTGGTTTTGTAGCCTCGGTTTTTCATTTTGCCTGCAATTCATGTTTCTGTATTAGGATTTCATATATAGCCTACTTAGAGTTAACTGAAGCTGCTAAACCACATCAAATGACTCAAGGATCACTCATTATCAAGTACAACATAGCTATAATTTTTTTTTTAATCTATTATCATGTGTTCCTTGTAGGTACAGCACATGAAACTGTTTGGGTTTTTTCCAATTTTCTGCAGTTCTGGAGAATTTAAGCCCTCGCAGAGCTTAAGGTTGCTCCTAGCTTTCTTCACGCACTTCACTCTAGCCCCTGGCAACATGCAGTGTTTAGAATTTTATCAGAACAGAGAGTCTGATGTCTTCAAAGTTGAGTATCTCAGTCCTTTGACTTCAGTTTTGTTACAAGTGAGACTTAAATCTACCACTACCTTTGTACTTTTTCAACTGCAATTTCATCATTCTTTTGAGACACAATACAGTGTTATCAAGGTCACTAATGCTATGTACAGAAGTCTTGACTAACCAAGCCTGGGACTTACGTAAATGATGAAGCTGTTCCCTGGTTTTCACATCCAAATTTTGACCTTCTTTGAACTTTGGAGTGATTAAGATACATTTCCACTCCTGACAAATACGACTCTAAACAGTTTCCAGGTTTAGTTACAAATAAAGAAAATCCAAACAAATGTTTCTAGCTGGCTATCCCCCATGAAATCTCAAGTTAAACCAAATATTGTATTGTATTAAACAAAAAAAAGGGGGAGGGAGAAGGGCAAGAGGTATGAAAAAATGCTTCAGTTATTATTTACTGTGGAACTATCAAAGTAGATTGCAAAGTAATAAGGTTCTGGTTTGTGTGCTTCACTGAAGTGCGGAAAACCATCATGTAGTTATGCAGAAGACTAAAGTTAGTGTGAAGGTATAGGCTCCAGTCTACACAAGAACTGATGACTCTGCTTTTCAAAGTAGTGTTGCTCCTGGACTACTTTTGACCCACAAGGCAGGAATGGAATTCAATCCAAATGAATGAAAAATTATGTGGAAAACACAGTCCTGTGTAAGTATTTAGCATCACATTTGTGGCTATCTGCTTTAGAAAAAAAAATATCCCTGTATTTGTGTCCAAAGATTTAAAGTGGGATTCTATGCTGGAGAATGATGGCACTGTCCTAAGAGGTCTGCTCTTTGTGTGTGTTCAAAATCAGATTACCTAACTTCTGAGATGACTTATTAATGAGTTTTGATGGTATCCACAAGATAACATGTTTAATTTAGTAATGGTAATTAAAAGACTAAGATGTGGAGGGAGTAGGAGAAAAGAGTATCCTGTATTAAAAAATCCAGCTGTAATTGTCTGTATTTTATTGGACAATTACTTTTGTGGGGAGAGAGATGGAGTAACTCTGTGCTAAGGCTTGGACTTTAAATCAACTCAGTTACCAATATACTTTGTCAGATATGGTCCATAAATCTTTTAAAAAGATGTAAATGGGCATACTTGTATCCTAAATATCAGCTCCAGCAGTTTATTCCCTAGAATGGAGACTCTGAAGTAGAACATGTGAAGGTGATTCTGGCAGAACTAAACAAGCAGCCCCACTTACCGGGTGGTGGGAGTAACAGAGGAGCACAGATCAGATCACAGAAGTAAGCCGAAACAGACAAAGTGAATTATGGAACCACGGTTTCTGGAGGAAACTGAATTTGGATCTATTTGAACAGATTTGGCATAGAGCTTTCTGCCAACTTCCACTCGGTTGCCTGGGATCCCTCAGTCGACAGCAGAGCAGCAGTATCACCTAGATCATAGCCATGGATATGAAACGTGTTACTGAGATGACAGGTGAGAAGAAGAAGGCAGCTTAGCATGTATTGATGGGGATGGCAACCTATTAGAGAAAACAAGCAAACAAACCTCCCCAAAAACTTAGTTTAAATCTACAGCCCTGGCCTGGATTTGCTGGGATCCCAGAAGTCCACATGTCAGCAAACTAGTACAGGTCACCTAGTCACTGGAAGACTAGGAATGGGAAAACCCGTATAGACTCATTAGAGGCGAAACACCCTGAAGTATTATAAAACTGGATTATGAAGTCTCAGTGTATCCCCAGTGCCCTCTAATTTGAAAGTGTCCGTATATCACCCTGCCTCTACCACCTACACATCCCTGTTACGACACATAACAAGACCGCTGGAGCTGGATCCTGGAAGGTGTCTGGGGCTGCGCCCCATGGTGGCAGGTGGCTGTACCCACCAAAGGCTTTTGAAGCCTCCATGGAGAAACCATCATCCCACCCCTCCAGGGCAGTGGGTCGCCATCCTGGGCAAACTGGGACCGTCCTGATCAGCCTCTGGGAGAGGCTGCAGTTCTGAAATAACCTCCTTTGTTCCTTTGGCTCAGCTTTGGCACCACACAAGTCATTAGGCAGCAGTCCTGGGGACGGCAGCCGGGGTCATCGAAGAGTCCAGGACACCATAGAAGTCCGTGGTTAGGAGACAGATCCAGGGTCCAATTCAGAATGCAAATTAGCAAATCGGGATCAGGCCCAGCAAGGAGAATGGGGGTGGGACACAGCCCTGGGTTGGCAGGTCCATGGGGATGGGCCAGGGAGGCCAGGCAGGGGCAGTGAGGACCACTGTGGGCTAAACTGTCCTGTGGAAGTATCACTTCTTCCCTCCCAGGACAAAGCTGTACTCAGTGCTGGAGTGTGCATTTCTTGTTTTGAATTTATTGATTAAATTCAGTCATAGTATGTGCCTGCACAGCAGCCAGGAGTATCCAGGTTCTCACCCCCTCAGAATACTTCCCCTCAGAAAATGTTGGAAGCAGCTAAGGTGGATGCAGTCCTGGTCTGACTGGGCAGCCATGACCTTGCAATACAGTAATCTGCTGTGTTTACACCATTAATTTAGCTTTAACTGCCTCACATTTAAATTGAATCTCCAGATTGCCTCTGTTTTTTGCTGCTTTGGCTCCCACTGTATTTCTGTTATTGGAGAAATGAAGTAAAGTGATTAATGACATTTAAATTAATTAAAACGATCAATTAATTAAATTAATCAATTTAAATTAATTAAGTCGATCAGTGAAATGAATTGCAGTAACCAAGATCCTGCTGCCTGCTTTAACTCTGTGTCCTTGGTGCTGGAGCACATTGTGGTGGACTCTCTGTTGGGCACCGAGAGGAAGTCCCCTAAGGCACATGAGCAAGGACTTAATCACCAAAGGCCTCAAGAGCCTGTGATATGCCTCGAGTGATTTGTTTAGTATCTATTTCTCAACCCTATTCCCCCCTTGTAGAATTAGGAAACAGCTAAAGAGGCCCTGGTTTTACTTTTTTTGAATATTAATGCGTACCATTGAGAGATCACTAGTGCAGGTGTATTTACTGTTTGAGTGTCTCCTGCCATGCTGGTGTCTTGGGGCCTGTCCAGAATAGTCTTGATTTGTTACCAAATTTCTGTTCAGACTGTAAGTGACCCTCTTGGTATCACCGCATCTCTAAGGATGTTTAACGAATTTGGATAGTAGGCTATACAAGTGTAAGGAAAACTCCGAAGAGATGCCATAGAGTGGCTGCTAAAGACCCAAAGCAGCTGACAGATGCCTGCTAAGAAGGTTGTAACAGGGGCATAATTTTATAGATTCATTTTACTTGTAAGGCAAATTGAAAATATTTTGGGATTGCATCGCCCCAACATTGGAGAAATTTAAAAACAGAAGTTTTCATGATACTTCTGTTTAAACTAAAGTGAGAAATCTTCGTAACAAGAAGGCTGCTTAACATAAAAGACTGTAAATTTGTAGTGAAAATATTAAGAGGTGAAAGTCATCTGAATTTTTTCATACAGAAAATAGTCAGTGAATTTGTGCAGAATATAAGGCATTTGTTTGAACATTTTGCATAGTCCTAATTACTGTTACTTGCATGTATACTCGAACTGTCGTCTCATTAAGCATTTTGTGTCCAGAGTAAGCTATTATCTCAACAGTTAAGGTTAAGAAGAGAATAAAAAGATGTTGAAGGCAAGGAATAGAAATAAAAATAGGATAATGTTACATCTATACCACTGGGTTAAGGAAGATCTAACAGGCTGCAAGTACAGATTGCAAACTTGCAAATGCAGACTATATATAGATCTAGGCTATACTTTCTGAAGTACACAAGGACTAATGTGTTCAAACATCTGGATGTTCAAATATCCTGTCAATACATTAACACCCAAGGGCATACGGGGTCTCTCCAATTCATCTCCAAGGCGATGATCTGTAGAGGGAATGGGTGGAGGCAGAACTTCATTATCCCTCTGTTTTAGAATGATATAGCTGTTACTGATGATCACATGCAGAAGCTGTGAGTCAAGAGGTAATCCTAGTTCTTCTAAATCCAGGTCCAGAGTCCTCATCTTTTCTCACATAGGAAATGGTTCTTGTACTTTGTGTTCAAGTTTGTATCTTATAAACCCAAGGGATTTCAAAGTACAAGGTAAATATATTCCAGACAAATTCTTGAAGCATATAGCACAAAACTACAGAATTAAGGACTTACTTGTTTCCAGGGGATATACAGTATTCATACAACATCACAGACAAGCCTGGAAAACATCAAAGGACTTAACAGAATACAGGAGCTGCCAAAAGCAAGCAAGAAAATAAAGCAGAAGAAAGGATGGTGTATCCTGGAGAGGGCTGACTACTGAGTCTGCAAAGAGAAACAGCATAACTTCTGACACATTTTCAGCAGAAATTAAGGGTGTTAAAAGGAGCTGGATGATGTCTCCCCTGAGATCTTTGGAGCAATTAAAGAAAGGAGAGGATCAAGAGGTGTGTTTACAGTTAAAAGACAGTAAGGAGGCCTGAGATTTTGATTGTAGGATTAATTACTTGGATATTGATTTAGGTAACAAGTATGCAAAAGCTAAGGAGGATGTATGTTTGCAAAAAAACTTCTAAGGGTTGCTGCCTTAATGAAATTCATCAAAAACTGTGTGATATGAGGCAATTTGGGGATGCTAAAACATGCAGTGAATGACAAGATAATAGCTAGTACTTCTCAAGTATCTTTATTTCTCATGAATCTCAATGGAACTTCATATGTTGTGAACCACATCTGCCATTTTTAATGCGTCCAGAGTCCTGTATTCTTGTACCCTTGAGTAATAGCTCAAAATAAATGCAACTATTGGCAGAGTCAAGCACTGCACTGAGTGAAAGAAGCAGAATTTAATCCTCAGTTTTTACTCCTACACTGGCCAAATTCCCTTTCATTTGTAGATAAGGACAGAACAAACACCACAAGTTCTGGCAGTTATTTGTTAAACACGGACTTAATCTCTATACTTGTACTGCAGTGATGCTTATATTTCTGTGAAATGTACAGAGGGGAAGAAAGCAGTGGATGCTTTTGTTTTCATTCAGTTCCTGCAATTCAGGAAAATATAAACACAGAAGAGTGAAGATGTCTGGAAAGAGGTGAGGTAGTGGCAGGGCATGTGCCATTGTGTCTGAAGCTGCAGTGCAGAGGATTTCTGGTAAGAGCAGACTGATGGCTGCCAAAGAGATGCCTTCTGAGAACCGAGCCAGTCAACTCTGGGGCAGGAAAGGAGGAGAATACTTGGAGGGATAGCCATGATGAAGACTATGGAGGTGGATAATGAAGTCTCACGCTGTGTCTAAAGTGAAGACTCGTACAGACACTTTGGATCCAGCCATTGTGTTTGAAGCAGTGGCAATACTTGGTAAGTGGTTTAGCCAGTACAGCTTTCTCATGACAGAAAAGCTTGTACTCAAAGCAGCTTTTATGTACAACCTGTACTTTCAGGTCACAGTGTTTATGCTTTAGTTCTTAAGAGCTTGCATGGTACTGATGTTCTCATTGATCTACTCTTACCTTTACTGAACTCTGTCTTGTGTAGCCACCATAACCTGCTCCACAGGTGTGCTGTTGTGCGTTGATTCTCTTTCCCTCAGTGAAATACTTTTGCTCTTGGGGTGAAGTTTATCATTTAGCAGTAATGCCAATTAGTTCCTGCCTTAATTTCCTTGCTTTCAAAAGGAACCCAGATTTGACACCATTACTATGTAGCATTTTCTTATGCTTTACCTGCATTCGAGATAGTTGCCTCTTGTGGAGTATAATTTGGTCTGAACTGATGAAAAATCCCTGTATACTTTTAGAATCACAAGGGAGAATCCCTCAGGAAACTGATCACTGACCAAAATGTACTTTGAATTTCCAGAACTAGTCATTTATAGGACTAGCTTTCAGATAAGTGTAGAGTTATACAAGACACTGACCACAAGCACTGAAAATTGCTTAAGGAGCTCTTGCTCCCTGTTTCTTGTTGGTGCTCTCATCCAACACTGTGTTGTCCCTTCTTTGTGCCGACTGTTAATGGGGCTATGCCACTGTGTTCTGGATTCAGCCCCTTCTCAGCAAAAAAGAAAAAGGGTTATCTTTAAGCTGAATTATTTCAAAGAATCAGTTTGTAATGGGGTTTCACAAATAGCTCTGTGAACACAACTGAAAAGAAGGGAGGAATAGGAGCCCTTTTAGCTATCTTCACCATCAAAGTCACAGTTTAAGCATATCTGACAAGAAGAAGATTCTGCTATGTAATCTGTATGCCCTACTAAAGCTTTTGCAGTTTCAAAAGTTGCATTGCCTTGAAGTACTAAATGGGCTACAATGCAAAACTGATCTCAGTGAAAATATCATTTGCTGTTAACTGTTCATACAGCATTATCACATACTACTGCTTCTATGAAATCCAAACAGATTATTTAAAGTGAGGTTGATGTTAGAACAGCAGGAGTGATAATGCAACTGCAAGAAGATTAAAGTACTGATATGTATAGTGTTATATAAGGTTATTTTATCTTAACATATGTCTTTCCTAATACGGTACTGGATACTGTCTTCCCATACAGGAGAAAGGGATTGAGACTTCACATGAAATCTCAAACATTTTTCTACAGAGAAATGGAGTCACGGAGCAAAAAGTCAACCTAGTTTCCACACACAATAAAATACAAAGATGCAGAAGATCTTCTGGGACTTAAAGATCTTTTTCCTCTATCAAGTCCCCTACTTTCACATAAATGATGTTCTGTAGTGCAGAAAGACAAAAGACGTGTGGGTTCATCGGGGG
>Ga0065711_1035773_pt1 | contig 21850 bp, 13 predicted proteins | sample Hoacrofraction12_FD_59098 | JGI IMG/M metagenome (GOLD analysis project Ga0065711, IMG submission 59098) | Hoatzin crop microbial communities from Cojedes, Venezuela - Epithelial fraction 12 v2 (version 2) | ecosystem: Host-associated > Birds > Digestive system > Esophagus > Crop | place... | reverse complement strand
TGACGTCCCATGGTATGGAATACCCGGCTCTGTTTGGCCAGGTGGGGTCAGCCCCCACCCCCCGGCTGTGCCCCTTCCTGGAGTCTGGTGAAAATTAACCCTGTCCTGGCCAAACCCAGGACAATCCTGAAACAGAAACATTCTTGATGGGCCAGGCAAAGGCTTTTTCCAAAAGCACTATGTTTTAATCACACTACAATTTCCATTCAACCCTTTTCCTTTGGAGAAGGAGCTCTTTTAGCAGAATAGGAGTAGGCAACCAGCAAGCCTCCTTGCGTAGCTCAAGAATGGCATGCTGAAGAGAAATAAGCAGCAATACTTTATTTCCCATCAGGTGTGCCCAAGCCCAGGACCGGGGATTTCAGAAAGCACCCAGGGAACTTCTACAGGCTTCAATAAAGATCATAAATCTTCTCCTGCCTCAGAGGAACCTGTGCCTCATCCTCACAGCACTATATTCCCGGAAAGTCATCCTGAAAGGAGATAGAGGTATTGCTTTTTTCCACCTGTGAGGTGACACTGCTTTCATATCTGACTACAATGAGCAAAATGAATATGAATGAGCATAGTGAACGCATGTGATCCCTCGGTCTGGCTGCTGGTCCTGGAGGGAGATGGTTGTTTTACAGGACACTCTTTCCAGTGCACAGCGAAGACCACCAGAGGAAAGAGGCCTGAGAAAGGGCAAGCTTTGTCAGCCCCAGCCTTGTTGAAGAGGCAGGAGACGGACCTGCAGGAGTCGATGCTCCTGCCCTCTCCCTGCAAGCCATTATATGGACATTGCTGGATGTCTCTGGCCATTTGTCAGGAGGAATGGACCACATCCTCACCTGGGACTCACCAACACCCTCCCCTGATGGGAGAGGAAGATGGTTGCCTTATTTTTACTAGTGGCGAGTGACAGTATTTGTGCCAAACCTTCGGGAAGGGCTCCACACTGCCCAAGACGGCAACAGGGTCGCTCTGAAGTGAGCATTTGGCAACATTGAAGACAAAGAAACGCCGTCCATGTCCCTGCCGTCGGTCCCCCAAATGCCTCCCAGCACAAACAGCGCAGTGGTACTCCCATGGAGGACACCAGCAGCAAAACAGCACTGGGCAATGGGAAGCGGTCTGCTGCTGGTTAGCTAAGAAGCCCTCAGATGCTTTGTTTCTTATTCCCACCTGCTGGAGATGGTGCTGGGGCTGATAAACCTCTGCCTGGAGTAACACTCTTCCCACCCTTTATGTTAAACAGAACCCACTTTATTCTAGTTTGGGGACAAGCTGTAAGCCGTAATTTGAGGGTAGCTAAAATGGCTGTACATTTCCCTTCTGCTCAGCCCTGTCTTTGTGCTTCCTATCGTGAATTAGGTAGGGCAAATGCAGCCAGACAAAACACGGGCTGAAACCTGCCATCAGAGCTCGGTCCCATCACACAACCAGTGCCCGAGGCTGGAATTCGATCATGGGGGAGCTAATAATAACAACACACAGCAAAGAGCAGAGTACTTTGTTGCTGTTGCTGAAAGCATGAAAAATACCATCTTAATTTAGAGACTTATTATGGCATATTATGGCAGGGCATGCCAATAAATGCAGAGCAAGGTAGAAGTGCTATGCTATGGTACGTACTCTTGTTGCAATAATAAAAAAAATTACCTTCTGAAAATACAGTTTCAAAAAAAGAAAGGATGTTCTGCTGTTTATTCAACAATAAAAACAAAGCACAAAATACTCTCTCTTTAAAGTGGGCAAAAATAAACTAAAATGAACCAAGTTACTTTCCTGCCTCTGAAAACCTGTTAAACGCCCCTGTGGCCTGCAGAATATTCCACACAAATGCTTTGTTTCTTTTTCAGTTTTGTTTTTCATCATATTTAGTAAGTCCATTACATCAAATTCTCTTCTTATAAAGAACAAAGCTCACAGCCAAAGACACACTGGCACTTCAAAAGCCTGGTGGCACTCCATGGCTTTCATTTTCCCTGGGTGTGAGAATAAAGCTAAAAAGCTTTAAGACATCGCAGCGAGCTCGGTTAGGACACAGTGCTTGCATACATGTACCAGAGGCAGCAGCACACGTGCAGGGCCCACCAGTCTGCACTACTGCCTTCTTGTGCTGCTCCAGCTGGGCAAGCAGAGGTGGGCTGCAGACCTGCTGGAGCTCCGTGGGTTGAAGGAGGATCTCAGCTTCAGAAGGGCTGGAATCCCTTGCTCCTCACTGCCCTCGACTTCCCAGCATACCAGGAATGGGAGAAGTGGAGGAACTTCGGCGTACCACAGGGTTACTGTCGACCGACATCCCTCAGGGCCACCACCGGTACTCTGTCAGCACCAGGGCTTCCCAGTGCCCAGCTGAACACAAGCTGCTCATTGCTCTTTCACAGCACCTCCTGTAGCACAGTGTATAAAGCCACCACGGTACAGGAGCAGGCTGCACCACCACCACCAGCACAGTCAGAGCTTTCCACATGCACCCTGGAAGGTGACCTGCATTTCATTTAATGGTAGCTTATAACTATTATCCAGTAATTGTAGGAGGGCTTTTTTAGTGAAATACTAGAGAAAACCTAAATTTGGTTGGCCCATGATCAGCCTTTTCTGTTTGCAGTTACTGGGTGGAGAGATTATTCTCTGGAGTTATAAACGATTCTTCAGCAAGGAAGGAGTGTTTGGGATTTCCAGCATTAATGCTGGTAAGAAATCATTTGGCTGTCACTAACGTTATGTAAATAGATGGTTCATGTTTATACTCTACAAAATGCATTTACAAGAAAAAGGCTGACTAATTCAGAGGTCAGCTTCTAATTCAAGGTTAGTGCTCAACAGTTTTTTTTTTCCCCTGCCAAATAAAGCCACTGAAGGCTAAATTAAAACCATGTGCTCTAACCTACCTTTATGTAGTTACTGATATAAAGAGAGTGGAAGCAGTTTTTCTGTCAGTTTAATGTCACTGTCTAAGGAGTGAAGTAAAACATTCTACAGAAGCTTTTGCACAAGGATGCACATAAAGACTGCCCAATGTAGCAGGTGAGAAGCACTCCAGTACACGGAAGCCACCTTTCAGTGATCTGTCACTGTTATGGACTAGAGGCTTGATTTCCCAGGAATACATTGAAACAAATAGCAATTTAATCAACAAACCATCCTCTTCATTAGGAAGAGTAATTGGCTACAGGAAAAAAATGTGATCAGCATGATGACATTTGATCCTCTTTTAGATGTTTGGATATCCCAGTCGTGGAGAAAGAGGTTAGGTCCACTAACTCCCTTAGACACATACTACATAGTAATACTGAAGATGGCTGCCAAATTTCTGGAAACTCTCAGCTGCCAAAATTTATACCAGCATTTTATTCCCCCCTCTAGGTATTCATTTATCACCACTTAAAAATTATCCGGTCTTTAAAGTTTCACTTAAAACTGAAATGAAAAGTAAACCCCACTCTTTTTATTAACTTCTCAGGTGTAAGCCAAACTTCAAATTCACACAGCCTCTTCTTAAAACATTTTGCCTGGAGAGAGTGGGAGCATTCACCTGAAGACTTGAGTAGAAGGTCAGTGATGCTACTCAACTTCTGCCAGACTAGAAGTAGGGTGCAATGTTTCTGTTCAACCCCCAAAAAGTTTGAGGACTGTGGTCTCTCTGGCCCCAACTCTCAGTCCCCTTGTGCCAAAGAAATGTTTGGCCCAGGTCTGTGAATGTGTGTCAGGGTGATAAAAGCCCAAGAAGATGCAGTCCTTGTCAAGTGGTGGGACTGCCGTGTGCAGGCAATTAGCTCCCATTCAGAGCCAGTCCAGTCAGGAGCTTCCCAACTCCTCAGCCGCTGGGGTCGTGTAGCCTCTCGCACAGATCCCAAACAACACTTCTAGTGCTTACAGCTACAGAAGAAAAACTTCAGTTTATGAACGGAGAATTCAGTTGTGCAGCAATCATTTGTAGAGCCAGCCAGCTCAGAGAGTAGATTTCTTTCTGGCAAAATCATTGTGGTTATCTGAAGCAATCTGCTAACTTTGGAGTATGAAATACAAATTGAAAAATGAAGTAAATAACAAATGTGTGCACTTCATTGCCCCAGTAAAAACAGCCACTTAAGTTGTATTAGAGGGGTTTGCCCCCATTCCACAGCATCAAACATTTCACCTGTCCTAGAACTCCAATGTCCTGTTTCTCGCAATGTCCAACTTTTATATCATCGCGGTGGCCGATGTTCATAACGCAGACTACTAGTTCTTCAAGGAAATACAAATAACAGCTGAGTGTAGGATGTGTCTTCAGCTCAGCGAAGGACAGGAAATAAAGAGCATCCATTTATTTAACTGCCACTGGCAGGGGCAGCACAGGCTTCGGGTGGCTGTGCACGGGGCTGGGCTTGCCGTGGCGGGAAGACTCCTCTGCCCTGCATGGGACTGGAAGGGCAGTGAGAGGACCAAGTGCCTGTCTACAGCCCACGGCTGGTGCTGGGTGGATGTGGCAAATAGTCTCCCAAGTGATCGGTATTTGGGTTACCTGGAGGTGCACCCTGCCCAAAATAGAAGTAACAGGCAGGGCTCCGGGTTTGAGGAACCAGTTCAGACAATAAACTGGCGCTATAGCCTGAAAATTACTGAATTTGTCCAGAGCAAAACAAAGATCTCACAACTACTATGAAAAGTGCTAAGTATTTACTCTCCCAGAAGGATTTCTCAGATGCTGGACCTCAGCCATCTCTGCTGAAATGTCTCTTATTTCCCAAACCCTCTTCTTATTTCAGGCATTACATCCATACGGTACCTTTAAACCCAACAAATTCTAAATTTCTTTGCAAACTGGACTATCATCAAAATGTAAAAAGACACATTTTAAATACGTGCCCAGACCCGGGGTGGTGACACTAGAAGAACTGCAGTTAGGATCAGCTCATACACAAAATCTTAGTATCTAAAAATGGTGACCACACGCTTCTATAGTAGGCTCACTACTGCCTGTAGGTCTAGAACAGTATCCAGGGGTGTTCTGACCCAGCAGAGAGCAGGAAAAAACAGAGTGATCACAACCTAACATTGAGTCTATGTAACTTTAAGTGATCACGTTGCATCTGTACCTGGACTTTGACCATGACCATAGGCGTAACACGCCTTCCACAAGGCAAGATACGCAGCCTGAAAAGAAAGAGCTTTAGGCTTTCGGATTAAGTGGAGAAATGGTTTTGAATGGATCAGCCAAGATAGCAATAATTGCCACCAGGCTTAATGTAGCTTGTGCAGAAAATGTTCCTCAATTGCTTATGGTGGATTGTCAGATGTAAGAGCAGACAAATTGAGCAGATTGTGAAAATAATCCTAGCACAGCTTCCAACAACAGAAGTTAAACTTTTTTGTTGCTAAGAAATGTGAAATTACAAAAAACAGTAATACCAGTTGCTGCAGAACCCACAAAAGCATAAGATATCGTTAGCTGCAATCATGCATTATATACCATCTGATTAAAAGAACTTGCTAAGCAGCATTTCCCAAGACTTGCCCTTAGATAGAATGATACGTTTTGGCAGAAAAGGTCTTCTGTATTGACACATGCCCAGTGAAGCTCTTTGCAAATTGAGAAAACAGTTTTAAAAACTTTGCTGAAAAGAGCATATTTTTCCCACTGTTCACTAGAGGCTCAAATATTGTATTAAAACACTTCCAAAGGTTTTTCATTATCTGAAAGGGGACTAATCACTTGTTTGTCTGAGTGTTTTCAACATGGTAATGAAGCAACTTTAGGAATTTTCATAAAAAAGAAACAAAAAAACAAAAAACCAAAAACTAGATTACAACCGAATTATTTGAATTTCAATACTATCCTTATTTGGAGATGCCAGTATTAACTTTGGGAGATGCTACTTTCTAAAAATTTAATGAAAAATGAGAATGAATGATTGCTGCCAGTTAACTGTTGAAATCATATATATTGCGTACATCCATAATAGATGATCATTTAATCTTCATTTAATCTTGGGGGTTATGCATAGCTTTCAATCATTTATGGGGTTTAACATCTCACCAAATGTCAGAATTACCAACCTTTGTCAAACTTCAATTCATGGGAATGATAAGGCACGCCCTCACATGACAGTTTATCTCTCTACCCTGAAGTTGAAAGATCTGAAAATGTTTTCCACCTAACAGAAGCTATTTTTGTCCAGTAGTTAAGAATTGCTCAATTGCCATTTTAAAATTCCTTAAGGATGAGAAAGACGGTGATGAAGGAAAGATGTTTTCAGTGACTGAATACTCCTTATCTTCACCTCATGCTGTGCTAAAAGTTTGACTGCTCTAATTTTAAAGCTATCTAATCTTTTATGTGCTAAAGCATATGAAATCATGCATTATTAGAAGTACGAATTACAAGAAGTGTTCATTTATTTGGTGTTATATAGAACCTTATCTAAAATGTATTATGTGGTTAAAAAAATTTCATTTAGTAATGTTCATTCAGTTTCAAACTTTTCTTTCAGAGAACAAAATTTCTTCAACCTGATTGAGATATTTTATCTGGGGAAAAAAGAGTGAATTTTTTACAAAGTGTATAAGTATCAGTGAATGTTTTGATGCTTGACAGTGAATTGAATGTGAATCCTGTTTATAAAGGATGTTTTTTACTGGGAGATACATTTAAGTGAGTGTACAGGCCTCAGGAGTCTCACACTGGACACCAGTTACATATTCTTTCTTTAGAAATGCGAGTCTTTCAATTTCTTAGAACATGTGGAATGTGTTAGATTCATTTCACTGTTGCATCTGAGGCACGTATCATGTGTACACATAGTTGGAAAGACTGCAGAAATCTATTAAAGGGAAACTCCGCTTAAGGCTGAGCTTCCCCAATTCAAAGTGATTTTAATCGTGGAAGTAAGGAGTTCTACCGGCGGATTTTTTTAATAGGTGCTTAAATGAACTGAAAATTATGCTTATCCATTTACCAATGAACTGGAAGTTATCAGAGTGGTATGCTGCACTTGAGAGCAGTGGAAATTTCCACCTTGGAGAAAAACACGTGATACTTGAAAGGCAAAATAGCATTTCCCTGAAATGGCACTTGAAATAATGTTCCTAATTCCTACCTGAAAAGGTGGCCAACATGCCCAGGAATGATGCTTTCAGGACAGGTGATTTGTTCTACAACGAAAACACAGTGCAAGTCTGCACCTATGCTTATAGCTTAGTCTTAGGACTTGGGGGGTTGTTTTTTGTTTTCAAGTGTCATTAAATCTTTCTCCCTGCCCCTCCACTGCTAGACTAATTATTTTCCATGCAAGGGCCCTTCTTTCAAAGTGCTCCATTATTCTGTTTTGACCATTCTGGGGAACTTATCCAAGTCAACAAAAAGGCAGCCTTTATCACAGAGAGGCTGCTCATGAAGTGGATGGTTTCATGCATTACTGGGGGAGAATTGCCTTAGCATCGCCTATTCACGCTGACGTGCCAGGTGCATCCACTTACATGGCTCAAAACGCTGCCACCACCACATCCTCCGCTGCCAAGACCATTATGTGCTCTGAGTGATGGAGCAAGAGGCAGGACTTAGATCTTCTCTGCTGGGAAGTGGAGGGAGAGAGACCGATCTTTGTGTCTCAAAAAAAAAAACCCCTGCTGTAGGGAGCCTTTTAACTCTCTGCGGCTCTGCGACTGCGAGAGCTTCGGAGGAAGATGGGGAGGAAAACAGCACGAGTTCAGAGCAAGACTCTGCTCTGCATCACTGCCCCGAGATACTGTAAAGAGGACAAAGGGAAACTGGGATATAAATAGAGAATGACATTTTCCTTGCATTGTCCACAATGAATACATTTGTACACGAACAAAATCGTTGGAACGAGACAACATGCATGCCTGATGTTGAAGAAAAGCCTGTTTGTGCTTAGTACATTGGAGACATTGTTCGAAAACAGTTCATCCTTTTGTAAATATTGCCTCGGCATTGGTGCCAGGGTCACTGCTGCTTTGCGTTATCAGCTCAGTAAGTATCGGTCATGCACGTGCTGCTGGGAGAAATTTTAATATGGGCACCAGATTTCAAAGGAGAAAATTATCCTCCTAAGGACTGTCCAGTTCATTTGTAGTTAATACTCCCTGCTTTCCTCTGGTTCTTGTTTCTTCCAGACTTACCCTGTTTTCTTGCACCTAAAGGGTGTTTCATACTTGTCGCCAGGAAATAAAACGTGCCCCATGCCTCAGGTGCTGCTAGTATGTGTACAGGAAGCAGATGTACTTTTTGGACGAAACCCTGGTCAGTGGAAGTCTTGCCTTTGCTTTTCATGTGTAGCGATACAGAGACAGCGGGTCCAGGCTACGCTCCCTCCTCGTGCAAAGTGGCTGGTGTCAGCTGAGCGGCGCCGAGCTGGAGATCTTGGCTCCTCAGTTTGTTTGCTCGTGTTCTGGAAAGACATTTATGTGGCAACATTTCTTTTTTTTTTTCTCCAGAAGTTTTGAGTATCCAGCAAAACAAATACTTGTATCACATGCAAAACAAAATCTATGAAATGAATAAAATATGTTCTGCACCCAGTGAAAGCCGCCTTGTATCCCTCAGCAGAAGGCAAAGCTGATGAACAAGATTCTTTTGTATTAGTCCCCACACCCAGCTTTTTTGGCATAAAATGTAGGAAAAAAAATCAGAGTTCATCATCATACTGAGATAATGGACCACAACTTGTCTTTAAGTATGCTTGTGCAGCTCCATTGCTATTAGTGAAAAAGAACGGGTGCAAACGAGGCAGAATCGAACCATCACATGAAAATAACCCTGTGATGGATCACATCAAAACACTTGCGATCCCAACAAATCGTGCAGTCTCCCTTTAGTCAATGTTTAAAAATGGGCTTTCTGGAGCACAGCTCCTGTGACCTACTTCAGAGACCTAGTTCAGATTGAGGTGACCTGGCACTTATTTCTCTTTCACAAATATAAGGGGAGTGCAGAGAAGAAGAGGCATGCGCTGTGGAGGTTTAAAGATGGCTGAGGTGAATCCAAAGGTTTTTGTTTAGGGATCTGTACGAACAGCTTTTAGCAGCAGCTGTAGCCTTGGATAAACACTTCAATAAAACTGAGCGTAATACTAAGAGGTTGCTCCAAACAAGGATGTATCTGTTGAGATTTCCAACAGACCATGGTTAGTCTGGGAGGTAATTCTTACTGCCAGGCTATCCATTTAAAAAAATTTAACCAATGTGTTGGGTTTGGCAAACCAGGAATTGTGCAGGTGTGAAGGAAGGTAGAGTTAGTCCAGTCCCTAGCTGTGCCAGCTGAGACCTGGTTTCAGAAGATGTCATTGGAAATGGAAAGGTTTTAACTGAATAGTCTTTGAGGGACTCTCAGCAGACAAATGCTGGTTCTACGTGGCCTTGGGCTCTTCTTAAATCCCTGCTATCTCTACACAGTGGGACTGGTTTAACTCTTCTACAAAACAGAATTTCTTATAATTTGAGTTAAATAATATAACCGTTTTTCATATTTCCTTGTCCACCAAAAAGCAAAGTCAACACACTGACATGCACATCTTGTAATAAAACTGTAAATATTTTATCTTGCTTTGGATATGCCATGCTGCCCTCACTTCCCTGCCTGATTAGGAATGGGCTTCTATTTCCTAAAAACCTCCTGCTCCAGGAAGGAAATCCATATATTTGTATCTGAGGATACTGTTGCCCATCAGGACAAACTGCAATCTGAAACTACAGAATTGCAGGACCCTCCAGCATTTCACGCTAGCAGGCAAATACAGTTATCCCTATGATGTAGACAAAGAAATCAGGAAAAAGCGAACTACTGACTTGCCCGAAAAGTAGTCAATGGAAGAACTGAAAATTATACCTTTAAAAAATGCTGTGATGTTCAGGCAATTTTGAAAATGTTTCTCTGCCCTAGAGAAGGTATAGTTCAAGTTCAAACAAGATGTGATAGGAGCTATTGTACCAGGCTTATGCAGCATCTGAGGATAATGATGCTACACATCCTGAAGATTACTACACGCTTCCACTCCCTGCTTTTATCTCCATGACCATGCCCCAAGGTTAAAAAGTGGCACCCTTCAAATCAGGCCTTGGAATTTTGCAGTTGGCAGTGGGAGTTTGATTAAGCTCCCTGACAGAAGAGGGATGGCAGGGGTGGTTTTCTTTCAGCTTGCATCAAACCCGGTCTGAAGTTAAGTTGTGTCACACCCGCCTCCACCTGGGCAAAAGGTCCAGGTGCTCAATCTGCTGCTGGTCGGTAGGACAGGGCTCAGGGACACAAGTCCTGTTCCGCTGCTGGCCTGCTGGGTGACAGCCAACAACTTCTCCCAGGGCCCTCTGGAAGGAAAAGGACCATGGCATGGGTAGGCACCATAGGAATCCCGGTTTCTTTGGAGGTTCATATGCTTCAGTCCAGCAATTGATTTTGCGCATTTGACCTCTGCCTGGGTTTACGGCACAGACGATGTGCTCTTCTGGGTATCCGCTGATCAAACAGACTTGTAGCATTGCCTCCCTGATCACAGTAGCTTAACTGAGTCCTTTTCTTTTTTGCCGTGTTATTAAAATAATAAAGGTTTCACATTCTGCTGTCTCCTAAAAAAAAGTAAAATAACCTATAGTTCAAGGATGAATGTCCAAAAACTGTAGTAATTAATTAATGGAAAATTTACTACATATCTGATAATAATAATTGACTGGAAATTAGTCCATCATATGTCACTTCAGGCTTCCCTGATAAATACCTTAATTCAGCCCATTTTCATGTCTTTTAACTCAGGTCTTCTGTTCAGGAAATATCTGGAGTTTGTGAAATATTATATAATTGTCTGCAAATCTGTTGCACCTACCTTTTTTCCAGAAGCGATGCCATAACCCCCCAAATCAATGCATACATATGCTTTCACACATAGAAAAGTCAACTAACAATGGTAAGTAAAGAATTGAAAAAAAAAAGGCAGACCACTAAAATTCATAATGCAGTCTTTTATTTATTATTACTCCAACTCTTTGTGGTTACACTACACAAGATGATAAATGGATTATTATCTTTTTTCCTAGATTGGTTATGTAGTTTTCTGAACTAAAATGTTGAGAAGACCGCTCAACTACACTATCCAAACAGCTTTCATTTGAGCTTTGAACACCTTGGGCCCTAATTTCAATGTAGTTCTCAGCATGTTTTCCAGCACGGCAGTGGGGCCAGGATTCCATCTTTCCTATTTTTATGGGTTAAAAAGAATAAGAAAATCTAGGGGTCAAAGGAAAACAAAATGCTTTTGTAGTAAAATTAGGTTGACTAGAAATGTAAATTTCAAAGAGAACTAGAATCCATTTCTGTAGCATATGCTGCTGTGAATGGCTTTTGTATATGGTAGAACTCACTAGACATTTTTGCTCCAATTTTTTTGAGAAAAATTTACAGATTTTACTCCAATAAAAGCTCCTCCAGCCCAGCAGCAAACAGAAGATCAAAAAGTTGCCATTGTAGAAGTGTGGATTGATTAGTCAAAGAAATAGAGGACTGAGTATTCAAGGGAACAGTACACTAATCCCAGGTAGGTATAGCTTTCTTCCCTAGCTGTGCTCTGCAATGGGTATAGAGCCCTGACCTTGTGCCATATTTCTGGTAAGTAGAAAGGAAGCTTATCTGTTTCTTCAGAGGATGGAATGATAACAAAAACACTGCAATACGACGGATTTATTTCAAAATACAGTTTCTCTCAGTATTGGGTGGTTTCTTGATAGACCATAAATAAGCAGTTAAATACAAATATTCAAGAGAAAGCACTGTCAACAAAGGAACATCCTACCTTACGCCTTAGGAGTGATTTAAAGCAAGCAATCTTCTTAACAGGATTCTAGCAGTAGCCTATACTACAAGGTTTTAACGCTGTCCTGAGATAACAATCTGACATCATACACACTATATATTATTAATTATAATTTGCTTTCATCACCCAGGTGTCCCACTTCAGACCAGGGACCCTTCCTCTAGGCACTGTAAAAATTCATTAGAAATGTGTCTGGAGAGATTAAGATGAGTATCTGTCTACATCTTGGCGTTGATTGCAAAAGAGCACACTGTCAAGCATCTTAATAACATATTTACTGATGTTCAATTAGATGCTGGAGAACAAAATTGATCACCAGGCTTAAAAATGTTTGCTGCCGCCTTACAGTGGTGACAAGCATTACCATCCATCACGCATATGGCAGACCCGCTGGCTGAGCACTGGTTCCCGCAATCACTCTCCATGCCTTGCGGAGGTGGTGGGAAGTGCAGCCAGCCCTGCTTCCCCCTCGCCTTCAGTCCTCCACACGCACCTGAGCAGCACGGACAGGGAAGGCTGTGGGAGTCAGAGAACAAAAGCCCTTCTGAAAAAATACCCCCTCCCTGTCCGTCTTTGGTTAACGAACGCAATGCTTTTTAACCAGTTCTCGCAAGAGAAGCTCCACCTTGTCCAGAACAGCTTTCTGCATGGGGCTATGTTTCATGTCTCCTCAGCACAGGTGACCCGAACCATGAATGCTACCGCAGATGCGATGTGGTCTGGAAAGCAGTACCGATACTGGAAATCCCGCATACGCACTCGCTATACCCTATGCCCTCCTTTGCTTCTTTCCCAGCTGCATCACCCCAGCACCCCACAGGGTCATCCCATGACCTCCACAGACCCTCACACCCATCTTGGAGAGTCTAACTCGTAAGCTCTCAGCTGTAGTTGAAACCCCTACTAGTTCCTTTGCACACAGACATGGTTTTTAATTTCATTTTTACCTGCTTTTATGAAGGTAGTGGACACAGCCATCCACTTCCACTGTAACAGCCTCGTCCTCTTCCGTACCGACAGCGACTCCCAGCTCTTGCCTTGTCAGCAGATTTCACCAGTACAGTTGACACATGGGTTGTGTTGCTGGTACAAGGTCATTAATGAAAATATTAAATAAGCCTGATCTCTGAGGTACTCCCTGTTGTCTCATCTAGGAAACCACATCAACAGAGTCTGCCATCACATCTCTTCTGCCCGGTGTTTTGTGCGTGTCTGTTACGGTGCTGGCCATAATGCTCTCTCCTGGTAGCTAATAACTCTAGCGCAGCATTGTAACAACTGCTTTACTGCTTTATTAATAGATTCGATCTAGGGGGATAAAATAAGGGAAGAGAGGTGCAAATAAGGGTCAAAGTATAATCAAGCTATTCTACATACTCACCTTCATCATCCCTTAGCATGCTTCCAGCAGTGCCACAGCCACCCTCTTAGGTTGTTTCATTTTCTCTTGGCTTTTCTGAAGGTGGGAGAGAAGCAAACTGTTGTTTCCTTTTGGTACAGTGGGGTTTGTTTCTTTCTTTGATATTGGCTTTCTCGCTTTGATTTTGCAATGCTTTTTAAACACGCGCGTTGCTATGCGTTTATGTTAAAGGCAGCCAGGCCAAAGAAACATGTGCAAGACTTGGAAAGTGGCAGAAAAGTTATACGTAGCACCATAACAATGGTGTGGTTTTTTGTTTTGTTTCCTGTCCCTTTCTTTGTAATTCCTAAGATTTGGCTTGCTTTTCGGCCCACTGCCAAGCAACACATCGATGTCTTTGCGGAAGCGTCTGTTACAGCCCCACGAGGCTGCTCTGGAGGGGTAGCAGCCAGCTGAGACCCCATCATTTCCCCACCATGTCTCACAGTGCAGTTACCTACGCCGAGGTTCATCTGCTGTTTTGTTGCTCAGTCACTCGTCTTCACGGTGTCTTCTGTCCTCCTGTCTTCCTTTTGACAGTAATCTCCACCCCTTCCCAGAACGTTTCTGAGCACGCTCTGTAATGCTGGTCCAGGGGCTCTGCTTATTTGTCTCCCACCGCCATGAAAAGTCAGCGTTCATTTCGGTCCTTTGCTTCACATCTTTTCATGTGTTATTTGTCCATGGGAGAAGTGGCCTCCTTGTCCATGCAGCTGAATTTCTTCAAGAGCCTTTGGTAAAAGATGTTGAACGTCTTTGTTTAGTTCCTTGTAGGCGTATCGACCAGATCTCATCTCCCCATACAGAGGGACTTGTGAGGCATCTCCTCCCTTTGCAAAAGTTGCCTGTTTCTTGCCCAAGTCTCACTTACTTACCCATTTGTTGACTAATCTTGTTTTTTAACTAGTTCACCTGGCTTCGTCATCATGCCTAATGTCTGTAGTTACCTGCGTCTTTCTCTAGAGCCATTGCTAAGAATTTCTCCCGTGTAAGCCACGGAGTTTGTTGCTCAAACTCATTTTTTGATACACTTAACTGTGTTTTTACACATATTTCTTGTTTTTTTTTACACATATAATCTCCCAGATAGATTTTTTTTTCTGTTTTCTCCATTTGCATATAACTTCCAGTTTTTAAAAGATGCCTTTTAACTTATAGCAACCTTACCAAGTTGTTTAGCTATGTTCACTTTCTAAGACTTGATAAAACCCCTAAGATATGACGAGTCCTCCAAGTGTGAAAGTCTTGCAACAGTAAACTGCAGGATTTAAAACCTCTTATGTCTATGGTCTTCTCAGCTGCCTGCTAAAGACTCCAAGAAAATCCACGTTTCACCACCATTTCTGTGACTGAGCTTCTCCGTGAATCGTTTAGATGGAGCTGAAATGGCAAAACCCCCCTAGTTTCACTCTGGATTTCTTAATTTCTGGGTGGGAAAACTTGTACAGATTGGTTCTTGAATCCAAGTAGAAGAGCAGCCACCTCAAATAGGATTTTAGAAGTGATCTGAGTTTAAAAGGGTGAGAAATTGGGACTGCCCACCAAGAACTTGGATGCAAGGAAGCACACAATAAAATTGGACAAATAGAAAATAAGAAAAACACCACAAAGCTTTCCTAAGAATAGATTACGAAACACTAGCCAGACATTTAAAAAACCACCAAACCCTACTTTTCTACATCAAGGAAATGAGTAGACCTAATCTGACTAGATTTCAGGAAAACACTTGTTAGACACTACTTGAAAAAAAAAAACCAACTAAGGAAGACAGCGATTACTAAATTAACTCTTAATATGAATAAAAGCTTGCAAGTAGTTTTGAAGGGGAATTCTTAGGCTAGAGGAAAGCTGCTAGTGGACGTCCTTAACAAACGATCCCAGACAGCTCTTACTAATTATTTTCACTGACTATCCTGACCTAGGAATTAGGTTTATGATCAGCCGATGACACAAAGCCAGGGAACTGTGGGACTGGAATATTGCATAACAAAGGGCACAAAAGTCATTTTACATGATGGGCTTCACTCAGGATCCTGGAATTCGGCGTACACCAAACCTAGCAAAAGTTCTCCAGCACAATATTTTTACTATAAAGATAAACCACAGTGGTCAAGTTTCTTCGTTGTCCCACAAACACAGAAGTAAAATATATCAAATAAAAGTGCTACATAGAAATGCTATAATGCAAATTTCATACAGCAAGTTCCAAGGGAAGACAAAAGAAGACAGAAAAATATATTTTTGCTTGTTTAGTTAGAGAAAGTCATAATGTTACTTAACTTCCAGAAACGCAATCATCGAAATCCTCCAGATTCTTCTATAAAAAAAAATAATTCTTATTTTTACATGTTATTCAATAATGCCACACAACTCTTGTACATCCTGCTCTCCCTTCAATCTTACAGGCATAACCTGTAAACTGGAGATTAACTTACAAGATCAATAGAAACAATATGATGTGACACCCAGTCCATCTCCTCTGTTGATCCTGGAAAAATATTTCAGAATTTGGTCTCTTGCTCCCAGAGCTGTTAAGTGAAGCCAGCGCAGGACACCAAGTCAGAAGTACATAAGGCTTTCTAAAGCCTTACCTGAAATAACACACTGTGATGTGCTCGAGGTAACGTCACACTAGAGACAACTCTGTTTCAGGAGCCAAGCTAGCTCACCTGTAAAGCCCTGTACCGTATCGTGTGCATGTGCCAGCTCAGTCTGTAGTTGTGCAAAGCGTAGAGATTCCTGAACAAATCTGGACATGCCAGAAAATTCACAGGAAGCTCGTGGCTTGGATGAAACTGATGACATTCTTCTTATAAAAAGCCTTTTGACACCCTGGTCATGCAACAGCTGTATAATAGCGCGAAGTTCAAGGTCATAAACTAGCAATGAATAAAAAGAGCTTTTGCTATCAGCTTCGATCAAAAAAAGGGTAAATTGGGTGCTTTGGTCAGTCCTCAAGGCCTGTGAGATGTTGATAGTAGGTAGCTCTGATTACAGAGTTAAAAAATATCAAAATGTTAGTTGCTGTATATCTAGCAGGGATAGGAAGGTGTTAATGGCACCATGAGAGGCCCTGATGACACCTGGAGCACTGTGTCTACTTCTAACCCTGCACGCTAAAGGAGAGTTACTGAAAGTGGAAAAGGTGCAGAGCAGGGTTCGAAGAATGGTGGGGGAGAGGCATCCTCCTCTACAACAGGTATGGAACCGCTCTTCTAGCTGAGCTGAGGCTGAGCAGGCTTTGGCAGTAACTTATGAAAGCTCAAAGGGTGACAGATTGGAAGGGACTTCATAGCAGGAGAGAGAAATGCTCTTTAAACTGAAGTCAGGGACCCCATAGAACACGAGGGGGTCAGCTGGTGCTGGATACACATTATCTGAAATCTTTAACCATTCAGAGGAACAGAAAATGAGGAGCCACCTCACAACAAGGGTAGTTTCAAGATGGAGTCTGGTATCTCTGCAGGTAAGTCGAATAGTGCAACATGGCTGCCTGCAATAGCCAGGATCGGGCCCTAGGGCTGAGGAGGTCTTCTCCAGCCTTGCCTACATTGAGGTCAGAGCTGACTACGAGAGCTTTGATTTTCAAAACGCATATCAAATTTACACGTTTTCACCAGCCAGTTTATCACCACCTGCTATCTCGTATTCAGTAGTGTTACACAAGAGTGTAAATTAACGTGGAGTGCTATCCTCCTGATTATTACAGCTGGGGAACAAATGGGTCTGTGCATATGCAAGTACCTAATTAGTCACGTTGTGGTTGCGTGTATGTGGAAATACCCTGTTTGACTATGAAATCATACCGACTGCTTTGGCTTATACAACCATGTGTGTTGCTGTGACTCTTGCATAAGGAGAATTAGGCCTTCTGTTTTAATAATACTGCACCATTCCGCTCTGTTCTGAGCCCTTAATCTTGCATCACAGAAAAACACTATAGTAGCAACACATAATTTTGCATTTTTCAAATTTTCCATTTTGTAAAATGCTAGTTCCTGACCTCTGCTAAACGGGTACAGTGGCCTACCTTAACACAATATGAGATTAATCTTAACTGAAAAGAGTCCCAGCGTAGCTGTAACTAATAGTAAAAAGAATATGACTTTACCTACTCACAAATTTTTTGTTTTCGGTCTTCTTTTCTCGTAAGAGCTCTATCATCTTAGTATGTCACGTGTGTAGTTTCACAAGTTCTGTTTGTTTTAGACCGAGAGGACCTGGCCTTATCAGCTCCCTCGATCCCCTCCAGTTTCAGTCGGGTCCCAAGTGCCTCCTTAGCGATACTGCAAAAAGGAAATCCCCACAAACCTCACAAAGCCCTAAAAAAGCTGAGGGCGAAATCGAGCGGATCTCCGCTCTGGCAGGCAGCGTCCTCCCCTCGTGCAGCGCTGCCACGGGTGCCGATGGCAGCTCTGCAAAGAGAAAGCCAACTGCGCAGCCCACGCGTTTCGCTCGCTCTCCGCGTCTGGAAGGACACCCTTGCCTCCAGCACCTTCCCTGCATTTGCTCGATGTTCAAGGGAGCTCGTTGCTGGGATTTCCAGGGCAGAGGGTTGTCACTGAGGCGCTTCTGAAATTTACAGATAATGGGTGACGAAACAGAAATGTAGTTTGGAGGACTGGGCACGGTACGGGGTCGTGTTTGCTAAGGCTGGCAAGATACTTGCCTTTCTGCTCCATTTCTAGAGGCACCTGCAAGTTTCTGAATTATCACTACTGATTTTAGGTGAGTGTCAGCAATGGACAGGTAAAACATTGTTCGTGGGGTTTTAAAAATTAATACCTAGATCTTTTCTCCAGAATATGGTAATTTCTTTTGCTTATATATAGCAATTCAGAAATCTCCTAATTGCTGATTTATTTTAGGGTAAATTTTACCTCTTTCCCCCTCTCCCAACACACAGGCATGCAAATACTTATGTACACACACATACGCATACCCCATCAACATTATTCCAGCATAAGTATGAACCAAAAGTTTGGCATTCCTACTAGAGTGAAAGCTGACTGCCACCTATGGGTAAGAGTTCATGTTAACATATGTAGATAAAATTTCAATATTATTCTTCGTAATTAATTCCATTTGTAATTATTCTAGCAGGACAGAGTTTTGATTCATTTGCTATATATTTTGTCAACAACAATCACTGCTCGCCCTCTGAAAGGTGGGTATTAAAACCAGCTCCCTTAAGAAGTGGCATCAGCTTTACGACGAGTAAAAATAATGGGGTACGACGTTCTTCTTTTTCTTATCCTGAATAAGGAATACATAGAAGTACCCTAATTCCCCATGCAAAGAAAAAAGACTCAGTGCTACAGAGCTAGGTACAATGCTGTATTTAATGATTCTGATAATTTTAAAGTTTAGCCATCTCAAGGTTTTAATATTTTGTTTATTGCTTTCTTTTACTAAATACATACAAACAGCTTAGCTATGCAGTTTCACAAAAATGTGTATATAATCAGTATCCCATAGTAATTTTCTATTCAAAATTTTTCAGAGTGAAATGAAAGCTAAGTGGGGGAAGGGAGGCAGCAGAAAAATGTATGTCTTGATTATGTAAGCCTTGATTTTTCTGATAATCAGTCTATGTAGCATTTACTTAGACAACTCAAAAGGAAGTACACACTGAAAAGCCAAACTTATTGCATGAAACATATTTTTTCCGATTCAGGTTTCAGGTACTTAAAAGCAAACAGGCTGACAATTTTGTGTATCTCACTACCGAAGAGAAAAACGATAGGTTACAGCTGCTATACCATAGTAAGCTGCATTAAGATGGACATCGCTATGCATTTCTCAAAAACACAATAGGTAAAAATAGCTGGAAGTCTAGCAAATTAACGCATATATTTTAGTCTGGGAAAAAAATAATTTTGCTCCAGTAAGCCGAAGCTAATTGTAGCCATTATTTTTCCCTGTTTTGGGGCAGGGTCATAGTATTTCTGAAGGAAAAGAGACAGAAAGGAATTTACAAAAGGGAAAATGATATTAAAAGAGGTAGCAACTAATAAAAGCTAAGAATGAGTCTGATACTCATTTTTTAAAATCCCCCTTCTAAAGTAATCTTAGTCCTGGGCCTTCTCACTTGTATTCTACTTTATTAAATATGATAATCAGCCTATATCTAAAAAAAAAGAAATAAATATTACACTAGTGCTCACCTCATGCACTTTCACTAAGTTTAGTAATAAAACTTATGTTATAAACTTAGAAAATACTGTAAAAGCAGTCAGTAAATGCCACTTAAGTATCTGATGTTATCACATCAACATGTCAGGCTTTCTCTCCGACAGCCTCGGTACCCTTTATAATTACGTAATTCAGACGTTTATGGTAAAATCTTAGTGCTTTATAGACATAAGCATCTTGCAGCTAAAGTAACTCTGCTCCATAAAAATATATTTGTGATGCATTTTCCGTCTTACTCCTGAATTGACATATTTTGGACGCTGCAAAAATAGCATTCTCCAATTTACTTCCTTGCGTCCACTTTGGCTACCGAATCAAGCTGTCAACTGCCCAGAAAAATTTCCCTGTATTTCAAACCACAATTTAAACTTAACCTGTTTAGTCTCCTTGAATGGGAACTTCATATCAGACAGAAATTACTCCTTATCATGTTTGATGAATCCAGCTTAAAACAAAACACAGAACTCCATGAACATCTGTGACAAATGACTTGTCTCAGTCATTCTGCTCTTTCTTGTTTAATCTCCCACCGGAGTATAATTTAGTAGAGGCACTGTTGTACAGTGCGGACCTTCTCCCATCAACCTACTGCTTGCAAAAGGAGTTAAAAAAAATATTTTCCATGTGTCATACCAAAACCTGAACAGAATATAGTTGAACCCTTTAAAATAATCAATAGTAGGAGAAGGGAAGTAAATAAATAAACTTGTACAGCAAATTTGCAAGAGCAACAAAAACGTAAAAAAATACAAAAATGCAACAGAGGTTTGTTAAAGTAACAGATCTATGAACAGAATATGAAACAAACCCCTCCTTTCCCGGTGACACATCACCACGTTACTACTTCTATACTTCTACAAGTATAAACTGAGGCAAAATTTTTCTTTGGATACTCAGTATTATGAATTTTGCAATATTACTATTTCAGTATCTTTCAAACTGAGGCCTTGTTAGAGGACAGGCTACTTGGAAAGATCTGCATGATAATGTAAAACCCAGACAGATTCCTCCTCATTTTTTTCCACCTATGATCTCTATGTTTGATAGAGGAAAAAAAACCACAAATCAGGCAGTGCACCTAATCGTCTAAAGGGCTTGTTATTAATTTTCTGCCTTTACAAAAAGACAAGGAAAATTCCACTTCCCAAGCACAGAAATACAGAACGTTGTAACATCATAGCTTTAAAAAATGATTCTTCTTGTTCTATACAGATGTCTCATCAATTTCACTCGAATGCTGCTTATACTGTACAACACAGATTTTACTTTAAATAATAGTACTCAATGTTTATGTGGACTTTTTTGTTATCTAATAGCTTTGCTAGATTGGCCATGGATTTTTTACTACACTATGTATTTTTTCAGTACTTAGTTGTATGTCTGCATTTTCCAACAGACGTTCAAAATATTACTGCATTCTGGTCTGTTCCACTGTGTTTTGACGCTGGAGAAATGTATTCGAACACTTACAATATAACATGCTTATAGACACAACTAAACAAAAAATCAGATTACCTTGTGATATATTCTGGAATGAACGGGACTTCCTTCTAACGTGGGAAAAACTGTTGATTCGTAATAATTTAGTTTGTAGTTGAGAAAGGGAGCAACACACCTGGAACTAGCTCACTGTGAATTCCAGAAGTCCAAGGAGCTTCCTAAAAAGTCTGTGGTTACCTTGTTTTTTAAGCAACCACGCAGAGCTGTCAGCTACTAACAGTAGCAAGGACTTGCATAACGAGGACTAGAAGGAAGGCTTAGTACTGTCCATGCTGGAGTGATTTAAAGAGAATGAAGGCACTATTTCTTTATGATGCATTATGTAACAACACAGAGGGCAACTCAAGGCATTCAAAAAAACACGGGACCCGCATTTGATCTTGCACTTGTTATTTATCACACAAATATTTTATAGTGCTTATAGCTTAAGGCTTATGAAACACCTAATTTAGGAATGATACCGAGTACAAACGAGTTTGAAATGTTTTAGATGACATATTTTATGCTTTTTACATCTTTAGGAAAATATAATAGGCCCTATAATTCATTTTCTTCAAACTTCTGCAATACACGCAATCTCAGATAAAATAAAATTGTCAAAATCAGTGATAGCTGGACCTTCTGGTTCACATTAGTGTGAAGAGAAAACTGCTGTTCAGCTGACACATTGATAGATTACGGGTTCTGCTGAAGAATAGCTAAAAATGGTGATTCAATCCTGTCGCTACTATATAAGAATAACAGAAGTGGAGATGTTACTCATGATATCATGTCTTTTATCAAAACCCTAAAGGGTTCTGGTGCATCGAACACATTATCTTCCTTAGAGCTTCTGGCTCTAAAATTAAATACCAGTGTAAGTAAATGAAACTGAATTGGCCTATTAAAAAAAATAGGATGAGCTTGTGCCCTAAATTTATTTAAACATGAAAATAAAGACTGGATTGTGAAAAGACTATCTTTTAAGGGG
>Ga0065711_1035768_pt1 | contig 21850 bp, 20 predicted proteins | sample Hoacrofraction12_FD_59098 | JGI IMG/M metagenome (GOLD analysis project Ga0065711, IMG submission 59098) | Hoatzin crop microbial communities from Cojedes, Venezuela - Epithelial fraction 12 v2 (version 2) | ecosystem: Host-associated > Birds > Digestive system > Esophagus > Crop | place... | reverse complement strand
TTTTTTTTTTTTTTTTTTCTTCCCCCCAGCAGTAATTATTTCCGTTTTCTTTTTCCTTCTCTCTTTGACGATGCGCTCAAAAGGAAGCGGAGCAGCACCGTTGTCTGCGCTGTCTCGGCTTTCCACCCACTGAGGCTGATGCTGGCCCCTCTCCGCAGGACTTTATGCACTGCTGTCTGCCCTCCAAATTGCTAATTACAACACCGTTTATTTTTATTTCCCCCCACTGGAGAAGTGGCTTAGAGCCAAAGCCTTGCCGCTACCTCTCACAGCCCTTTTCCTCTCCATCGAACCCGAGCTGGGCCGAGCCGTACCGAGCTGGGCCGGCACCTGGACTATGGGGCACACATGGTCCTCCTGCCACCAAGCACCAGGGTGGAAAGGGAAGCACTGGGGGGAAATGCCCCCCCAGAAACAATTTTGCTCTGCCCACATGCAGGCCATTGCCATGCAGGAGGCTCGGGTCGAAAGGGTCCCTTTTCGTCCTCCCTCGTCCCTCGCGTGAGCCTGGGACGGCCGGCTGAGCTCTCACACTGGAGCAGCACTTGGCTCCGTCAGTGTTTATGCTGCGATAACTCACCAGGCGCCTGTCGCCAGAGCTCAGAGGTGAGCTGTAAAGACCTTCCAAAGAAGCTCCATAGTTTTTGGTGCTGTCTGAGGAAGGTCTGGGGTGTAATTTCCTGCTTTTTTTGTTTGTTTGTTTTTACTGAAGGAGAAATATTTGGGATGTCTAGCCTTGTCTCCGCTGGTTTTGCTGGAAGGCTCCTTGGGTGTTTCAGAGGATTTGTATGTTGAACTCTCTTGCACTGTAAACAAAGTGTGTCAAGTCCTTCCCAAAGATGCCGGTTTTCCAAAGCACTCGTTAAAAGCCTGACCTTTCTTCTCCAATAATTTACGAACTACTTCCAAACCATCCACAAAACAGTAATGCAAAATGCCTGACCTCTTTATGTGCTTCAGTGGGCCAAAGGGGTAAGAAAAGATATACATAGCTTTGTTTCAATCTCTGGATATGTCGTTGCTTCCCTTGTGAGGCTCACAGCTCCAGAATACATGGCCCTGTCTGTGGGACTGAAGCCAGGGACCCCAAGAGGCTCATTCAGCCTCTGTAGCATTTTGGCTTCCCCTGATGATTTCTGCTTCTCATTGACTTTTAACATCTCAGCTCAAATTCTCACCTGAATTTAACACAAAACAAATACCCCATCACATCAACACAGAGACAATGGAATACAATGGACTTAATTAGCAATGGCAGGGTGACTCAGCGGAGTCTGGGAAAGGATTTTGTAAAGAAAAGCGATCGTCCACAGTTTTTTGCTGGGCAGGTAGTTTCTCTGGAGGTGACGTAAGCCTGCCAGGCTGGCTTTTCTCTTTGAGGCGCTACTAATGCCCTATCATCTTAACTTATTAAGAAAGGAAGAGGGCATGGAATAGGATAGGTATAGACTGGGATGCATGGAAGACCCAAACAAGAAATGGTACCGATTGGTGAATCAGTCAAGTTGGCTGTAGCAAAGATTTCCATCTTCCTTGCAAAAAGCAGCCCAGCCACACACCACCTTCTCCCCTGCTGAGCAGACAGATAACTTGGAGACAAAGTCTTCAGTTAAAGTAGTAAGTATAGATCAACTCATTTATGTTTCAGTAACAGAAACTTTAAAAAAAATCACAGTAGAGGCTATATACACTTTTCATCTGGTTCCTCCTTTGGTAAGATAAAGTGCAGCAGCCACCATAGCATCTGAAATAGTTGTAAATGGTGTCCAGCAGAGTATAGCAGAAATCAGCGTGCGATCACTGTGCAGCTGGACTGTACTGCTCTCCCTCCCTGCAGCTGATGCTCGGAGTCTGCTGCTGGTGGGGGCTTAACTGCAGCCTAAGCTTCTCATTCACGTTGGTGCCTGGCAAACTGCAGAAGGTAGCCTCACTGTGTGACTTGCACATTTAGGTCGTTAACCAAGCAGCAGAAGACACATTAATTTAACCGAGAGATTAAAAAAACGCACGACAGCAGAGTCTGACAGCATTTTACCTGTAAATTTTGGAATCAGACAGCATGAATGGAAGGAAACACACATATCCACAGCTTTCATGATTTCATTTGCATGGGCCTTTCGTCGCCAGCTGTTGCAGGAGGGGTTTGTGTGCAGGGATGCTTTGGCGAGAGGGAGTCACCCCACGGTGAGCAGTTGCTGTGGCCAAAACCCCTTTCCCGGTGACCCCCACAGCGCTCGGGGCATGGAGGAGTTACTCACCACGTGTTTGCACCGCAGAATAAAGTCCCCCAATAAATCAGACGTGAACTCACGTTTCTCAGGCATCTTAGGTGAATTGCTCTCTTTACCTTGGAAGAGAACCAGGCACCGAGGTGTCCAGCATATTTTGCTGTAGCTGCAATGTCTCAGGACACAGCCGGGTCAAAAGGCTGTAGAGAGACAGAATATTTTTCATTACATCCGCTAGCAGAGCTGGAAAAATTAGAGGAGGTGTTGGGCACCGAAGCCAATCTACAAGTCAGTGAAGGCTTTGAGAGATGAGCCTTGACCGTGGTTGTCACGGTGGGTTAGACATTACCCTCTTCCACTGCTGTAACCTCTGGTCTGTAGCACTTGCCTCTGCAGAGGGCAGGGTGGCATGCAGGGGGGCAGCAGCGGCAGCGAGATTTGCCAGACTACCTGTCAAAATTTTCCTGTGCAATGGCTAAGCTGCAGCCCGTCCAGGGGCTCACAGGCGCTGTCAGCACTTGGGTAACACAGGGTGTCTGCCAGTAAATGAACGACGAGAGCGTGCAACAGCAGCAAAAATCTGGTTTAGTCTCTGGCTCACTTCTCTGACAAATCTTAAGGAAAGAAAAAATGGAAGTCTGGAGAATACAGAGGGGAAAAAGACCGGTGTGACACAATTAAACTGAGTTACTTCTTATTATAAGCCTGAAAATTATGCGTAATTTTTTATCTTAAAAAGTGCTCTGTAGATGTACAGTATAGAGGTGCTGGAGAGAAAACGCTCCTTGCACGTGGGGTTGCTTTAAGCCTGGAAGCACTGGGTGCAGAAGCTGCATGATGTGCTTCTGCTCAGGTGGCTCTGTGCAGGGAGATTACAGGAGCTCAGGCGGCTGCACGAGCCCTGCACGGGCAGAGTCGGGGTAGAGAGAGGGAATGGCTGAGCCCCTTGACAGCAGGGGCCAAAGCTTAAGATGGAAAGATTTAAGAAGCCAGTGGAGGGACAGAAGAGGCATTGCATGAACAAGTGCATGGGCAGGAAGGGGGCTCCTGGCAGCTGCATTTTCTTTTACAGAGCCAGTCTCTGAGTTAGCTCTTGCCAAGGGCACCCAGTGCCCAGGAAGGTAGCAGAGATGGAGTACAGCTGTTTGGTTAGCAGCACGCAGGAGGATCAGGAGGACATTAAGGAAAAAGATCAACTGAGCTGAAGTTCCTCCATTAGCTAAGTTAGCAGCAGAGGGGCACTGGCACCGACGCCAGACGGCGACACTGGCAGGGGCTTGCTGCGCCCACGTGAGCCAGGCACACCTCTGCCTGGAGGGTGGCTTTCGCGGTGTTTTGGACCTGGTGGGTAGGTGCCCCAGGAAAAAAGTGTGGGTGCTCTTACTTTTGTTATAGACAGCTTTTTGGCAGGGTCTGCTCACATGAGGTGGACAAAATTTCAGACGCATCCTGGTGGGGAGAAAAAGCTCCCAAGGAAAGCCCCTGTAGCTAGCAATTCAGAGACTCCCTGGGAAAGCCCCAAACTATCCCCAGCATGAGGCCATGGGGAGGAGGCCTCAAGGGAGAAGACAAAGTTGTGCATAGGTGCAAAATCCCCTACCCACCCCAAGTGAAGGGCTCAGGGCCTGACTTTGGGCTGGGTTTGCAGGTGAGGGTGCAGTGATGCTACCTGGGGCATCTCTGGAGCATTAGCTGAGCTCCTGCAGAAAGAGCATGAAGAGATGGGACAACAGCTGCTTTTTTTTTTTTTTATTATTATGTGCTATGTGCTCCATAGCAAAGCACCAACTTTCACTGCTCTAGAGAAGCTCAGCGGTTTTTTTACCGGGTTCCCTTTGAACCTTCCTTCTGGCCAGCATCTTCCCCCTAAAGGCCACTGCCTTCCGATCCACCTGCCAGTCCCCGGTGCTGCCCTGCACCCAAACTGGCGAATCCCAGGGGCAACTGCTCAGGAGGATGAATTTGGCAGCAGTGCTTTCCAAAGACGAGAACCTTTCCTTCTGAGCTTGGAAGGAAAGATGGCAAGAAATGGACACATCTGGTGTGCATAATGGAAGACACTGATCTGTGTGTTGTGCATGTGCAGTGAGAATGCCAAAGAAGTAACAGAGATAGCATGGATGCACCTACACATATATGCAATGCATTTCCGCTCTACATTGGTGGCAACCAGGGCTGCATCTCCAGGGGAAGCCCATGGTCTTGCCACCCTCTTGCCTGTGAAGGACTCAGATTCTCCCCAGCCATGACCGCTTTGTGCCTACACAGCAGATCACTCATAAAACACTGCTGGGTACAGGGGACGAGGCTAGCTTTAGCCACATATCTGCCCTTGTGCAGAGCGCTGCCCAGCCCCGGTTTCCCCAGGCGTTCCTTGCAATGCCTCTGCAGGTCCCCAGAGCACCTCTGTCAGACCAAAGCTCACGCAAGAAACCTGCCCGCACATGCAGCCTGCACGTGCCCTGAGGGTTAAAGCTGTACCCGTGGTGGGTCTGCACCTGCCAGGACAGAGGCATGGCTGTGCGGACCAGGCTGTGGGACACCATCTGGAGGGTGGAAAGCCTTCCCCACAGAAGCATATGGGGTGGAGGTGTATGGGAGCTGTGGAAAATAGGAGGGTGGTGGATAGCAACTGGCCTCATGCTAATCCTGGCTGAAGCAAGGCAAGAAAACAGCCTTGCAGACAGTGTTTATTAAAGCCTCTAATATAGAAGAAATATGTTCGGGTTGCAACTGGAAACCAAGCAACACATCCCGTCAAGGAAGAAGGGACTGCTCCAGTGATCTTATTGATATGCCTGTCAGACTGAAACCTTACTTGCTGTTGACTGTTAACTGTACACGGCGTCTGGCTTTTCCTTTTCCTTGCACCTTAGAGACTGCATCTCTCTGTCCAAACAATAAACAGTATTCCCGCTGTTTCTTTCCCCCCACCAAGTCGCTGGCTTCAGCTGGTTCTCAGGATGCATCCCTGCTGACTGCTGAAGAGCGACAAAGCCGTATTGTTTTTCAGCTGAGGAAGGAGCGAAAGACTGCACCTTCACCAGCGCCGGACTGCTGACGCTAATCAAACACTTCACCCTCATTCCTCTGGGCCCAGTCACACCACCACGCCGGGAGGGCTGCGGGAACCAGCAGGCATGAACAATTCAGCTAAGCCTTGCAAAATGCCAGGGCCTCTATTCAGAGCTTCCCCTTTTCAGATAAAATCCAGTGCTGAAAATAACCTTCCATTCCAAAGGATGGCCCTGTTTGAGTACTTGGCGTGCCCACGGTGCATGACAAGGGGGTTATTTATTGCCAGCATGACGAGAATAGGATTTTATGGGGAGAGGGAGGGCGGCGAAGCCTGTTCCTGAGCAAGCTGGGACTTTTTAGCACCTGTTTCTGAGGTAACCATTGCGCACACATGCACCAGAGATGTCTGGAGTCATCAAGGTCTTCCGTAACACTTCCAAGCAACGTCCTTCCCGAGTCCGCAAACTTACTGGCTGCCACCGACACGCTGGCTGGCGTTCAGTGCTCCCCTTGGACCCTGGTTGTACATTTACTCTGCTTGCAGTTTGTTCTTGCTTGGCAGCAGAACTCCCCCGTGCTTAGAGGAGGCCAGCAGTAATGTGAGATTTCCCTTGTTCGTCCTTTAAGAATGAAAGCCACAAGCAAAAATCGGAAGGTAGTCGCACGTCAATAGGGCAGGTAAACTGGAGGCTGCCAAGCTGCCGACCCGTCCTACCGGAGCACTTAGGAACATTGGTGGGGAAGTGACCGCCTGGGTCACCCCATCCAGTCCCCTGCTGTTAGAGCAACCGCATAAAAGCCTGTCCTGCCCAGCACAGTTTACAGAACATTTTCTTCCCATGCCTCAATGCACCTCAGAGCACAAAGCACTTCCTGCTCATCCTTGAGCCAGCTTAGATCAACAGGGCAAAAGATCAAAAGCCACAAACTCTGTTGCACTGAAGGGGGATGGCAGGCGAACTCACGGGCCTTGCCAGCATCCCAGCAGCTTGGCAGGAGAAGGGTGCTTGTGAGATGAAAATGCAGGGAGAAGTCTGCAGAGGAAGAATCCTGGGAAAGCTGCTCTCAGGTTGTTCACGCTTTTGGGAAATTTGTAGGAAGTGTGGGGAAGCTCAAACTGCATGTGCAATGCACAGCTGAGAAAGGGCCTGGGATCAGCTTGTGAACTGCAAGCCCCACCACCCATGCATTTCCCATCCCCACCGCTTGCTCTTCTCTGGGCTGCAGGGATGGGATTCAGCTCACCTAACTTCAGAGGTCTACAGAGCAGACATCATGGTCTCAGCTCATTGTCCTTGTCTCCCTGGATAGGCAATGGGAAGAAATAGCCACTCCATGGGCACACTCCATCTAACCCATCTTAGCCTTCTCCATCAGAAAGAGAGGTATTGCTCCCAGAATGGACTATGTTCATTGGGTAGGGGGCAAGCTCAGAATGGGGCAAGTGTCCACATCTGAGCAGATTAATCTTATCCAAAACGCCCAGCATGTGCTCAGGAAGAACTGAGTTCAGAAGACCTGCTGGAGGACTGGGCTGGAGCATACTTGGGTTCTCATCTGAGCCCCTTGAACCTTTCCTGTGGATTGAGTGAGAGCTGTGCTCTCCCTCTTCATAGCATCTTGGAGCTCAGCTGAAAGGCGTCCCCAAGCACAGACTCATGTAGAGCCCATGTGACAGTGGAGAAAGTTGTTATACAAATGTGAAGACTGGCATGAAAGGAGAATGGGTGGGAATATTGGGATGCAAAACTCCAAGAGGAGAAAGTGGCTGGAGGGCGACAGGAGGGATGGCAATTGTTGGTGGCAGCTGGGCCAGCAGGTCTTTGAGAAGCACATCTAGGCGCAGTCTCTCAGGACAAAGGAAACAAAGGACTCAGGAGACAAAATCCTGGTGATTCATGGAGAGATGCAGCAGGATGGAGAGACTCATCACTGTCAGCTCTCAAGGGGTAAAAAATAGCATATCTGAACCTGGACAGTGCCACTCAGGAGACTTGGTGAGGACTGGGCATCCAGTGTTCCTCGTGTGCCAGCACAAGGAATCCTGCCCAGATCAGGAGGATGCACACTTCTCAGTGCTTAGGGTTATGTGGGTATGACAGTATGAGGGAGTGAAATCTATCTTGTTTTAAAATAAATCACTCTTCCCCTCTTACCAGGTCTGGCATTGAACTTTGTTGCATTTTTATTCACATTGCAGCACTATTTCCTACAGGTGAGAATCAAGTCTGGATTTGGAAATGGGGTTGGACACATTGTTCTGGGCTTGAAAGGGTCTCAGAATAACCTAGTGAATTTGGACCTACAACCCCTCTGTGCTGATAGCTCTATCAGAGTCTAAGGTTACCCTTCACTTTTCAAGTGAAAGGCGTTGGCTCAGATTTACTTGAGACTTGGTCATGGCATGTCTGAACAATCTGTGAACCACCACAAATCTTCAGTTTTGGCTCACTCATTTTATAGGCTTATGATGAAGCACAAGAAATTCACTGTTGCATTCTGATGTGCCATAGTCATGTATGCCAGCGCAACATTTGCAAGCATGGGTCTCAAACACTCAGGCTGTTGTGGAAGTATTGTGCAGCCCCTTTGTCTGTGATTCCCACCCCTATGGAGAGCCTGGCTCTGGGTTTCCAGTTTTTTTACGTGAATCTCCTTTTCCTTGAAAGTTTAAAGCACAGTTTTCCATAGGGAAGGCGCCTTCCTTCTTTGAGGCTGGCTCAACATTTTCTCGGTGATCACCTGGACACAAACCCACAGTTTTCTAAGTCAGAGAAAAGGGGAGAACAGTGGAAAACTGGATTAGACCGATGTCAGTCATCTTCAAGGGAGTAAACAGCAGATCGGAAGCTGAGGGCGATGCCGCTGAACACACGAGGAGGGAGCTCTGGATCCTGCCACCACAGCACAGCTCACAGCACCTCCTGGGTCTGCAGTCACTGCCAGGGCACAGGAATTAATTGCTCCCTGGGGGTATACTTAACCAGCATGTCCTTGACCAAGAGTGCTCCTTTTCAAAGTCCTGCTGAAGGGCATCTGCAAAGGCTTCATGTGCTCTTGGCTTCCTCATAGGTCGCTGGGGTCTTTGCACACTGGGATAAGCAAGCCCGTGTAATGTATGCTCAGCATGTACTCCGTGGCTGCAGTTTCTGTTTTAGTGGTCTGTTAAAACCCTGCCCTATTCAGCTGCACACCTTTATCATTAACAGTGTTGCCACATTTTAAACAGCATTCTCCATCTGCGGGTATATAGAATCTCCAACTTTCTGAGTAGCCCCCAAGCATTTCTTAATTTTTTAACACACATACACTTCAGAAATGGAGAAAACTGGACCAGAGTGATCAAACCTAGACCAGCTGAATGCCAATTAGGCATTCAGTTCAACACAACTTTCTTGTGCAAAGGCCAGGCACAAAGATGGTTTTGCAAAAATCTTGCCAAACATGAGCTCAAAGCAATGGACTTAGTCTGAAGACACTGTTCTTTCTTGTTCACCTCACCTGCCACATGGTGCAAGGATCAAGGACTTTGGACACATCTCAGTGACACCTGAAAGCAGGCTTAAAAGGAGATGAAACTTTATTCTGTGAAGCCTGAAAACCAGAGGGATGTTTGATCAGGGCTTTATTCACCCAAAGGCTGCCAAGATCCAGAAGGAGGCAGGTGGACTCGCTGGCCCGTTTGTAGATGTGGTGGGGAACATTGTGGCTTTGTGCCTCCCGCGAATGCCAGAGGGACCTCCTGAGGCATTGCCTTAATTTGCTCAAATGGCTTTGACAGACGTGGGTCAAATCACTTGAAATGAGGTGCCTCCAAAGAAGTGAGGCACGATGCCATCCCTATGGGGCTGCATTTTAAATGGTGGGCAGCCTGAATGGGGCAGAGAATCAATAGATAAGTGGGGAAGAGAAATGTGGTTTAGACTGCTTGGTTTAGAGGAAACCAGAGGCATAGTCTGGGCTTAGATGTGTTTGTACACCCACGGGAAGAATCTATATTGCTTTTAAAACAGGAATTGCTGCTCTGTCAAGACATTATCACATTGGCTCTGGAGAAGTGAGGCTGCATACTGTAATAGGCTTGGGAGGTTTATTCCATGGCTTGCAGATGAGGGACAATGGACACAAACCTAGAATTGGTACCTCTTTTAGAAAATTGCCATTATGAGAATACTCATTAGAGATAATATTCTCATTTCCTTTCTGGCAGCAAGTCTGCCAACTAAAATAAACAGTAGGATGCTTTTCACTGATAGGAAAAGACATATTCCTGTGTTGTAATCTAAAGGGATAAAATGTATTCATTTTTCAAAGCAACACAGGTCATTCATCTGCATTGTGGCTTTAGCACAGGCAAGATTTTATTCAGTGTGTTTCCACAGCGCAGCCTGAGGTCTTGATGGGAGTCTTCCAGTGGACAGGCTGAAGTTTTCATTTCATTTTCAGCCATGGTCTGCAAAAGTCCCTAAGTTTCAGGTCTAGTTACTGACCCTGGAGTCCTTTAGCCTTACCAAAGTATTGGCTCACAAAGGTTAAGTAAGCCTGAGGTGAGAGTAAGGTGAATCCGGGCCAAGTTTAAGAACACTCTCTGGATCTTAGGAAAGCAATATTACCTTAGGTCAGGCCAGGCAAAAAGTCCATAACTGTTTCCGACCAAGACAAAGTCAAATGTGAGGGACGCGTGCCAAGTCCCAGTGTCCATTGCTGGTGTTTTGCACAGCTTTGGTCGCTGAAGTTCATCTTAAAATGAGGGTGTTTACTTCTCAATGGTGTAACTCAGCTTTGCCAATGGGATTTTGGAGAGACTTTAGAGGACTAAAGCTTATCCCTTGGCCAGAAATCTCTTCTGCCTGGCTTTGGCCCAGGACAACTCTTTTCTTGTCCCAGTTAGAAAATTGTCTTGCCCTAAGGGGAGAGAGATTTTCATTGCATTCCTCATGCTGTGGTGCCCTGAAAGCACACGTAATGAGATAACATGGTGTTCGCATTAAAAGAAATGCCCCTAATTCCTGGTACCACAAATCTGTGACAACTGACCAGTGTTTGGAAAAGAAGAACAGCACTGACCCTGGCTTGGAAACACGAGGCCAGCTCCTGTCAGCAGCCTTTGAAAGCCCGGAGCAGCTACCGCTTCTTGAGCTGCCCATGCAGGGAGGACCTGGGTCCACAGGGATCCCCCCTCTGACTCTTTCTGCCCCCTGTCATCCATGCTTGGCACTGCTGAGGTCTGCCAATGCGGGCACAGATTGTCACCTGTGGAATGTCCCCACGTCCTTCTTGCCTGGGAATGGCTGAAGGACAAGGCCACGGGTGAGTGCTGAGCAAACCACACTGCTGTCGTTTCGTGTTTGACACGGGTCGCTTAATCCAGGTGTTTATGGGCACAAATATCACGTGCGAGAGCCTGGAGGTTCCTCTGGCTCAAGGTCATGGGCAAGGTCAGCTCAGTTAAGGTCAGTGAGTTTAATCACACTAAAAGCAGGGCTTGTCTTTTCTCTGAAGAAGAGCAGAAGTTACGGTGAGACAATTTTCAGAGAAGTGAGGCGGCCCCTGCCTGCCATGCTCTTTTGCTCCTGTTGAGCTGGGTGACAGTACGTCTGGCTGAAGCAACCGGGAAAAAATATTTCCAGCTTAAAAACACCTGTGATTAGAAATATTCAGGCTCCTTATTCCCCACTGAAATCGAAGCAGGCAAAATATATGCGTTTGGGGCTTCCCAAGTGAAATGCTGGAAACCTCACCTCACCCTAAGCATGTGCAAGCAGAGGCTGGTGGCTCCCAGTCAAAACGTGGCTCCCAGTCAAAACGTAGCTCCCAGTACAAAGCCAAGGATGGGCCACACTCCACTGCAGGCATCTGCCACATGGCTCTGGAGTCGCTGTGCAGGCTGGGTGCCAGCACACTGCTGGAGTGGGGCCAGAGCCCCAAGCTCCAGCACTCTGCCAGGTCTTCTGCCTACCCTTTGGCAAGGCAAACCTTTCACAGTAATGTGGGGAAGAAGTTTTGCCCAGGTAGAGGTAAAACTCCTCAAGATTTGGCTTCCTAGAGAGAGAGAGATACTCCTTATAATTGTGTTCCTACCCAGAATCCTCTTACTTGTTTAAAGAAGGTATTTGAAACAAATGAAGGTTCCTGCTTTGCTTCAACTAGTTGACACATCTCATCCTCTCTCATCCTCCCCAGGGAACTGTGCTGGCCCTCCTGCAGTGAGCTGGGCTGTGGCCTCCTTCCCAGCCGTGCTTTTAACTGGGGCCACAACTCGCTGGAAGCCTTTATAAGGATTCCCGTGAAGAATAAATCAAAACAACAGAATCGGACTGAAAATTAATTGCTTTTCCATCTGTTGAAAGTTAAAAAAAACCCAATATCCCCTTTCATTAATCAGTCTGTTTTCTATCTGCTTTTGACCCTCACCTGCTTTATTTAAAAATAAAATACAGGCAAGTGTTTTGATTATCTATTGTTGAGAAACTATTAATTCAAGGAAATATTTGCAGTGGAAGGAAATTTAACTCAAGTAAGATTTAATCTTGGAGTAGTGCTGGGAGCAGTGGGAATGTCTGCAGGGCTGGCGGTGTGGGACACGAGGGCTGCAGCACCTTCCCCTGCCTCTGGCATGAGCTTCACCCTGGTCCAGCACAGCCTGGGAGATGGCAAGAGGGGAAGGAGATGTCCATGAAACAGCTGGCTATCCCTGCTTGCCATCAAGCCAGAAATCCCATGGAGAATGGACCCTTCCTAGCTGATTTAGGGTTGTTGCTCTGGTCCAAAAGAGAGCAGAGAGACAAGAGTGAGAGTGCCCCGCTGCTCCACACCTTTAAGCAGCAAGGGAGCATTTTCTCATGTGCAAAAGGGTTTTGACATGAGCTGTGTTTCCCCAGTGGGTGTCTGAAAGCAACTGATTCCTCAGATTTTCTCTGCTAATGTTGGTATGTGGTGCTCGTAGATCCAGACGGCAAACACTGCAGTGCAAGGTAGGATCAGAGTCTGGGGTTTTGATCCACCCCATCAGTATCATAATGACAGAGGTCGTTTGGGTAACTCAGGCCTGAGTCAGATGCCACCACCATCGTCAACTGTTAGGAATATTCAGATTCACACAATGGGACCATCTTCAAAACTCATTTCTGTGTTCTGAGATAGATCCCACTGTCACAAAGCCCAGAGTCCTAGCCCTGTAGTGCCTGGGGTGACAAAAATCAGGCAGGACTTATACTCAAGTGCTTTGTCAACTCATAGCCCAGCATAGATGGAATAAAATAACAGTAATGATAGTAATAATTATAGTAATAGTAATGGTATAAATAATGGTATAAGTAATGATATAAATGGCAACAACAACAACAGTAATAATAGAGTTGAGGGGGAATATCAATCTCTTTAAGCTAAGAAATGCGGTTTTTGCCTAGAGCAATCTGAAGTCTTGCTTATGGAAAACTTCTGCAAGGTATTGGTTGGTTTAAGTCCTCCATCGCCAACAGGAACCAAGTAAGAATAGCAAGCAGGCAAGCAAGTCAGAGCAGCAGCTGATGTGACAGCAAAGATTGAAAGGATTTTAATTTACCTAGACAGCCCTGACATCCCTGCCTGCCCAAAGGAAGCTGTTACTAATGGGTTGGGTGGCATGCTGCAGCAGGTCCTGAACCTGGGCTCACAGCCCAAGGAAGCAGCGTGCGTCCCTCCCCTGGGAGAAACCCCACGTCCACCCCAGAGTGTGGGTCACACGTCTGCAAGGCCGAACAGCTCAGCAGGATGAACAGTACTGGGGGAATGAGGCGGAGAGGGTCAGTGGGTGCTCCAGGCTGGAGGAAGCTGAGGAGCAGTGCTGTGTCGAAGTGACCCAGGAGGGCTGAGCCTGGTTCAACCTCATCACACCAATGGCCAGAGCAGAGCAGGACTTGCTGCTGGCTTCACGCACCTTCATGTGCTAGACACTCATGCAAGACCTGTGTGGAGCAGGTTAGGGTTTTAACAAGGTAAACAGCAATGTCTGTGGGGGCCAGGAAAGACACAGGTCTGCAGGACTGCGGATGTCAAAAGTCCCAGCAGTAGCTTTCCCTGCTCTTCTGTCACTGGCCCGATTTGTCTGCGTGCTCTGCTCAGCGCCCAAGGCAGGAGGCAGCAAGGACCCGTGCACCCTCTGTTCCTCCTGGAAACACCTCTGCTCCTGAGCACGGCCCAGGAAGAGATGTCCAGGCTGAGTTCAGACCAAAGTAGCCTCTGTTTAAAGGCTCTCAGAAAAACCAAATTCTGTGGCCTTCCTTCCAGCCCACTTCACTCGCTCTTCCCTTCTTCCCCCCTCTCCCAACTACAATTAGCGCTGAGCGCAGACATGGAAAGACACTCCAAACAAATTCTTGTGCAATCCACAAATCTCTACCTGGCCTGATTGCTCAGGTTTCCTTATTAGCGTTGCACCTGCTTTAAGCACCGATGCTGCCAAATTAGATGGAAAAACATGCAAATGCCATGTAGCTTTCTGGCAAATTAGCATGCTTCCTGCACAAAGGTGAAGATTACTTGGAGGGGGAGAAGTACTAACATCGTTTGGCTAATTATTGAGGCAAGCAAATTAGGAGAAGGGAAGACTAAAAAAAATAAGTGTCAATGCAATCATACAGGTTAACTGCTGTAAGGATGGCACAAAGAGCAGCTCATCTGTATGGCCACCGGTATCAACGAGGAGGCTGTTTACATCCCAGCTGGCTAACGAGACAGTTTTAGTTTTCTGCTTTAATAAACAAAAGTGGGGCTTTGGCTGTTCCTGGTGGAAAGGAAGGTGTGAGACTTCAGTGATACACACAAAAATGATGTTAAGAGAAAGATGGCAGCATCAGGCATGCTAATAGTGTGACCTGTTGCATCTACGCTTGCCTCAGTGACCACAAACTTTCGCCCTTTGAGTGCGTATCTTAAACATTTAAAGATGGGAAAAAGTCATAGGTACTCACAGAAATAAGTCTGTTTTATAAAGTGTACGTAGAAGGAGGTTGTGCAGGCAGCCTTCACTCTGTTTTAGGAGTGTTTGGCTTTGCAATCTAAACAACATTTTTTTAATAGTTTTTTGATTGAAGATTCCCAAGGTTTCTGTTGCTCTTTTTTTTTGCTGAAGGTAAAGTTACAGTTTGTTAGAAGGAGTGTGAAGGGGAGAAATGAAACGGCAAATTTTGAGCAGTGAAACCCAACGACACTATGGCCGCTTGCTGCAGCGCCTGGGACCTCCTGCCCCTCTGTGCCGAACGCACGGCACACCCGGCCCCACTGGCTTTTTGGGTGGTCCATCCCTCTAGGACCAGCAGCCTTCAGCACTCCTGTCTCTGGGAGGGGTCTCTGCTGTCCCCAGTGGACCATGTGCCCCCTCCCTGCGTGCAGCATCTTCCAAGGAGGGTCTCATCTCAAAGCTTTGATATCCTTCTTCTCAGAAAGCCACACCTTCAAAACATCTGATTTCTTTCTGTAAATACATGGAGACATTTAGTTCTCCTAGAAACTGAACATTGGAGGGTCCTAGAAGTTTCCTGCACTGTCTCTCTGGGCATCCCAGGGGGCTGCTGCCTGGAAAGCAGCTCTACTGCTACCCCGGTGCCCTCCCCATCGCTCCTGCTGCTCACCTCCTGCTGAGACCACCAGAAACGGGAGGGTGAGGGTGCAAGGGGCAACCAGCATCGCTCTTTGACGAGAGGAGGGCCGTGAGAAACACGTGCCCTACTTCTGGGGCCAAACATACAGACCTCCTTCTCCCTTCAAGCAGAATTTTGTCCTGTCTAGAAGTGGAGAGTGCAGGCCAAAAGAGCTGCCCAATATACTTATTTAGATATGACTGCCCGCCTGCTCCTTTATTCCGGGTAGAAAGGTCTGACTTTTATCACTGAGTGATATTGCAGTCACCTGTCTGAAAGGGCTCCCCTTTCTTTGGGGTGGCGTCAATTTTCAGGCATGCTTGGTGGAGCCCTAAAAGCTTGTTTTCTGCTTGCAAAGTGCAATTAGCACTTTGCACACATTTGATCAGGTGCTAATTTAATTCAGGGGAGAATTTACCTTCCTAAATATGTGCTAGTAGTTCTCTTCAAGAAAAAAGGAAAAAATAAAAAGAGAGAGAGGGGGGCAGGACAGAGAGAAAGCACCAGACAGAATATTTTTAACTGGATCAAAATGATGACATGCATTTTCCTACTCAACCCTGGCTGAGTCATGCAAATCATCCCGAATAGGAGGAGGTGCAGCAAGGACAGCAGCAAGCAGCTCGGGGAAGGTGGGGGCGGAGGAGCACCCAAGGTTGAGGGATCTGCACCTCCCAAACCCCTCCTGCCCCGCCACCGAGCACCCCGTGGCTTGGCCACGGCCGGGGCTCGTGGGGCAGGTGTCACGCTGCATCACCTAAACCCAAAATACAAAATTCTCCAAGAGACATTTATATAAGTTCCTTTTAATCGAGGGCATTCAATGAACATCCAAACTGTTGCACTGGGGCAGCCAAGAGGTCAGTAGTGTGTTCTTGGTTTGGACAAGTGTGGCATAACAGTACCTCTTACACTAGCCTTGCCAGGGAGGTGTTTGTAACCAGCACTGCAGCCTCATCGTTTTCTCAAACGGCTTGCCTTTTTTTTTTTTTAATTGACTATTTTTTGGGATTACAAAAGCTCTGGTCAAGGCTCAGCAATTAGTTGTTGAACCTTTGGTTCAACCAATCTTTAGCGAATGGAGGGGGTTGTTCCTCGCAGGTGCTGCTCAGTATTGTTTAGGAAAATAACATCAGGTTTCAGAAAAAAAGGTCACTTGTATAAGGAAGCTCCCCAAAATCTGAGGAGTGCGATCATCACTCCTCACTTTCAAAAGCTTTTGCCGGTATTGTAACTTACATTGCCTGGTACAGTAGTCCCTGGTGAGCAGAAACTCTATAAAAATAGTGTCAAGGTCTTTTTCCCCACCCTCATTTTGTATGACTTAGGCTGTAGCAATTCCATCACTGCCTCAGACAGCTATTCAACAACTGAAAAATTTCCCTGACAGAGATGTCTCCCAGTCCAATAACATATTTCACATCACCTTTTGTTTTATGCAGGTTTAAAAAAAAAAAAAGATTTATGAGCGTGGAGACTGAGCCTAGCAGATCTCCTGCCATTTTTCCCCCTGTCATGCCACCCTTCAGAAACTCTCCTTTACCCTGAGACTAATTAACCAATTTAGTCGGGGAGGGGAGGGGGGGGGTAATAAAAACTGCCAGATTATCACTGCAATGCAGGGCAAATGGGCAACAGGATCTCTAGAACCCTCCCCAGAACAGCAAAAATGCTTTCATTCCTGCAGTCCAGGGGGCCATGTGGGATGCCAGCACTTGAATGCTCCTGCGCTGAATGTTAGTGACCCAAAGAGAGAGGGGTCTCGGCACCGTCCTGGTGATGCTCTTTCTTTGGTTCGCCAACATTAAAGTCACTTTAGCCAAGGTTGCGAATGGGTCCAAATTTCCACTGGGCCATGGGCTAGGAAGACAGGCTCAAGACCAGTTGTTTTTATGTTTTTTCCCTTCCTCTAATTTTTAATTTGGTATAGTTTGAGGGTTGGTGGCTTCATAGTTTGCTTGAAAACGTGGAGTCTCCCAGCCAAGGCAAGGCTGTGTGGGGGTACACGGAAGGGGCTGTATCCAGCACCGTGGGGAGTCCGAAGCACAGAGGGATGCCTGCAGCTGCAAGGCTCCAGGGCACCGCAGGCAGGGAGATGCCGGCACGGTGCTGGGAGCATCCCAGAATCGGTGGGGAACGGGGAGTCCCTCCAGAGAACAGGAGGTGTGACGGACCTGCATCACCCCTCGGTGGGTGGCCGCATCCTCCTGAGGCTGTGGGACTGCTCAGGTCAGACTACCTCTGCAATTGCCATTTCAGCGGTGGAAAAGTGAGCATATTTCTCTTTCGCAGAACTTCTACCCATCCCACATATGTACTCATTTACATATTTTATCTAGCTTTCCTGCCCAAAACTATTTCCACATATTTTCCTAACTCTGCTTAAATTGCTTTTACACCGTGTCTAATAGCCCACAGATCCCTTCAATTCACAACTGCTGTTATTCGGTGAAATGTTCTCCCTAGGTCAACAGACTTTCATTGCAGGGTAGTTAATCCTCAGTATATCCCCTGCGGGAGGCAGGGCTCTGCTCTACAGCCGAGAGACTCTTTGTCAGGGTAATAAACTGAAAGCAGGGTTTAGAAGAAATTACCTAGAAATAGAGTCCTTTGCCATAGCTTTTTATTCCTTCTCCAAGCCATGCTTTCCTAAGGACCCTTCAAAAATAGGGATCAAGAATACGTATTATCTTTGCAGAATCAAACAAAGGCGGCAGACAGATAGTCTGCCGGGCGTGAGGGAGGGTTGGCAGAGAAAAAGCGTACATGCAAAGGCCACTAGAAAGACAGAAAAGGCTCTACCTTTAAGTAAAGGTGAAAGAGTTATGTTTGGAGTTTGTTGCCTTTCACATCAAAATGTGCACTCTTTATTTGTCTGGTTTTTAATTCCCACACGGTTTTCCTAGAAAAATAAAGTTGTCTAATGTAGAGTCTCCCTAGCAAAATCTGATTCATTACGTTGCTTAACTTATGACAGCAATGGATTTGAGTTTGAGCGTCTTTCCTAAGAGGTCATCCTTGGCTTAGTAGTACTGACCTTTAGTTTTCTTGTTGCTCTCTTGTTTCAAAGGCAGGCATTTTAAGCAATGGCAAGGTGTCTGATTTCCATGTTTCCCATTTACATGCTCTCTTTAAAAAGAAATGTAGCTTTCCTGGTCTCTCTTTCCCCTCTACACTTTTGTGGCACTTGCTGGTGTCTGATTATCTCTCACAAAGAGAGCAAACCCAGTTCTCAGACAAAATATGACCACTGAGCAAGGTTGTTTCGGTTCGTAAAAATATCTATAAGTCAAGGAAGCTCTTCCCTGACAGTTGATCCAGAAATGCTGAGGCCCTGCAAAAATGAGTGACCTTTGACTCTTACAGCTTTCGCTGCCTTCTGTTGACTGAGCCCAGAGCACAACATCCTTCTGAAAACCTCAGCAGAGCAGAACTTTTAAGACTCTGAACTGTGGGCACTAAGCAGAATTTATTAATGGATTAAGAGAAGTATTTTTATAAGCTCTGAGGGCCATCACGATTTTGCATGTCAGAGGCACATACAAAGCACAGAGGTGAAAGGAACTCCTGGGTTGCTGAATTTGGGTCCCTGCTGTGGCAGACAGCCAAGTCACATAAGCCTATGCATAAACTCACCATACTGCAGCCTACGGATGCTGGAATGCAGGGGGGGAGGGGGGGGGCATGTCTTGCTGCCTCTCTTGTGCTTAGGACAATGTTCTAGGATCTCCCCAGTCTTCAAAACTAATTTCTAGCCTACATGTTTTTCTGATTGTCTTAACTCATTCACTTCAGAAAATAAGGCTGACACAGAGAGAAAATCTCTTTTTCCCTTGTATTCAGTGTGAAGATGTAGAAAAAGGCATGAGCTCACCTCCTGTGAGGAGTTCGCTGTAAAATTCTGTTGTGTACCAGTGCCAGAGTCAAGGCGCTTCACTGGAAGACCAGCAGCATGCCCTGTATGTTCCTGTTGAGGTCTCAGAAGTGACAGGTACAACAACATTGACTGTTTCGCCATCCTCTAATGGAAATGTCGTTTTAGTCTAGGCCTAAAGCATTTCAAGATCAGTTAATTCTGTGAAAGATAGAGGTTGGCTTGATCCTGTGGATGACTTTCAGCTGACCCGTCTGTCTTCCTCCTTTACGACCACACTTGTAACTTTTTTTTCCTGAAACAATTACTCTGAGCCCATGTGTGACTGAGATCAATTTAATGCACCTGTAATTTCACAGTTCATGTCCCTGTCGTTACTATACAAGCTATTCTCCAACCATATGATGCTGGTCTTTGGTGAAGAGCATCCCTTGCCTGGCAGGTTTCAGTTCTTTGCTGGGGTGCCTATGCGTTGCTTCACTACAGAGAAGCAAACACGCCACTGTGCTCCTGACATGCCATCGTTAACACACACGTACTCACCGGTGGCTGTGTTTCTTTAACGCTATATATAATTTCCCAGAAGTCAGGCAAAGCAAGCTGAAAGAAGTGTTCAACAATATTTATGGTTCATGTCCACTATCTGATTTGTCTTCCTGTCAGCCTTGCTTCTGCCAACATCGTCTGAAGATAATTTTCCATTTCGGTGAGAAGCTAATCTCTGAAAAGGGAGGGAGGAGGAGACCAGGAGCGCTGGGGTCTATTGACAGAAGAGCTGTCTCAGTGAAAACGCAGGCAATGATTTCTTACCTGTTATCATAATGAGAAAACGAAAGTCAATACAAAGCAGGGGAAAGATGTTGCGAGGTTGCCTGTGTGTTCCTCAGTCAATAGCCAAACCTTTCACCTTTGATATTTCACCCAATGCAGTCGCTGTTTGGATGGTGCCTGCCTGTCCACTCCAAACTCGGGCATGAATCAGAGCTGATGGTTGCCAAGACATGGGCTTGGCAAAGGGGCAGGAGGGGAGCGAGGAGGCAGGGTTGGGAGGCACCTCGCGCTCTACTGAGCCCATCGGTTCCATTAATTATTATGTAAAAGGAACATTGTCATCTACAAAATAAGGAGATTATGCAAGAAAGAGACTGCTACTGAAACACGATGAATCAAAACCAAATCAAAATCCTTCCTTATCTTGACCAAGAAAAAAGTTCAAGAAAATTCATGGGAAGGTCAAGAATATGATGGCTAACTAGCCTGAGCACAGACATCCTGCTGCCCTTGGGTGGTTATATTGGGGAGGGGATCAGCAAAGGGGCTAGACTCCCCCTAGACTTTGTGGTACATGGCACAGCCCTCTCCACTCTGGTGCCAGTGGTGACATGACCCCCAAAAGCAGTACTTGGAGCTGTGTTCAGCTTTCATGGGGGTGGCCAGGAACCATCTCCCTCATGCAGAGATGTCACCAAGGATGATCCCATGGCCTCCTCCCCAGCTCTGGAAGACTTTCTGTGAGCAAAGTGCCTCTTGTGAAAGTCCAGAAGGACCTTGACCTCATCTGGATCAACCCCTCAGGAGTTTCTCTGCGCTGTTTGGGAAACCAGACCAGCAGTGAGGGTAGCAGTAGCTTTCATCACCAGGCCTGGAGCACATTTAAGCGCTGGTTGTCCAACATTGATCACTGTCTTCTGTGTGATTTTGGCCACTGGGCACTGGCCAAGATTTTTTATCAAAACATGGGAGTTTCCATCCACATTTTCGCACAAACAAGTCTCAGATGCGAGACCCTTTCCTTGCTTCACAGAGTCAGTGATCTTCCTAGCTGGCCAGGGAACAAGGGGAATGAACAAGACTGTGGTAGTGCCACTGGCAAGTGGGGACAGCCCATGTGGGATGTCATCTCGGGGGTGTGTAAGGAACCAGTATAAACCCTGAGAGACCTCAGCTGTACCTGATCCATTAAATTTCTCATTCTGGTGGTGCTGATGTTCACATGTTCTCTGGGAACTGCCTTAGCTCTTGGGTCATCTGGCTTCAGGTTGCTGTCAAAATACAGATTTTTTGAGGAAATTTTCTGTGCTCAAGACCTCCAGCATCTGGAAGTATCTACAAATATGCAGTTCAAGGCACGGTATCTGGCCACCCTGACAAACAAATGGTATGTGGGGGAGGAGGGGGAGAAGTGCTTTGGTCCCTGCTCTCCCCTAGTACCTGGTGCTTGTCCTGCTGGGGTCCCTGACAGCAGACCTCCAGGGTCAGGACACTGCTCTGGAGAGAAAGGCTAGAGCCAGGGCTTGCTGGGAGATGGCAGCCATTGTACAAGTGCTATAAAATGAATTATACTCTACAGCAACCCCTGACATCTTTGGTCCTCCTGAGGCTAGAAGTGAATGCCAGGTCCTTATTGCTGAGATTTTTCCCTTTCCAGCAGCATAAAGTTCCCAGGTCACAAATGCTGCCACAACACGGGGTAAAGCCATGCTGAAGTCAGTGATAAAATTCCCATAGATCATGGTGCAGACCTAGATTACACCCAGGAGTTTCATTTATCCCTGCTGTTTGTCTTATGGGTCTCGTCCTTTTGCATATGCATATGCACATATCCAGATATGGACACATAGACCATAAAATAAAGTTTTTTTAATGCCTGTTTTTTTTTATAACAGAAGAGGCTGACTCCAGATCAAGGATCCTTTATTTCAAATTCCCAGCTAGTTTTGCTGGGGTGTGGCATTCCTTAACTTTCACCAGAAATCACAGAATCACAGAATCACAGAATGTTAGGGGTTGGAAGGGACCTCTGTGGGTCATCTAGTCCAACCCCACTGTCGAAGCAGGGTCACCTACAGCAGACTGCACAGCACCTTGTCCAGTGGGTCTTGAATATCTCCAGAGAAGGAGACTCCACAACCTCCCTGGGCAGCCTATTCCACTGCTCCATCACCCTCAGAGGGAAGAAGTTCTTCCTCATGTTCAGACGGAACTTCCTATGCTTCAGTTTGTGCCCATTGCCCCTTGTCCTGTCGCTGGACACCATTGAAAAGAGTCTGGCCCCATCCTCCTGACACCCATCCTTGAGATATTTATAAGCATTTATTAGGTCCCCTCTC
>Ga0065711_1035772_pt1 | contig 21851 bp, 14 predicted proteins | sample Hoacrofraction12_FD_59098 | JGI IMG/M metagenome (GOLD analysis project Ga0065711, IMG submission 59098) | Hoatzin crop microbial communities from Cojedes, Venezuela - Epithelial fraction 12 v2 (version 2) | ecosystem: Host-associated > Birds > Digestive system > Esophagus > Crop | place... | reverse complement strand
GGAAGAAGGGAAGGGTGGGGGGAAGGTGTTGTAAGATCTGGATTTATTTCTCACTATCCTCCTCTGATTTGATTGGTGATGAATTAAACTCCCTTTTCTCCCCAAGTTCAGTCTGTAAGTGGTGAGTGAGTGATCCCTGTCCTTGTCTCGACCCTCGAGCCTTTCACCATATTTCCTCTCCCCTGTCCAGCTGAGGAGGGGAGTGATGGAGCGGTTTTGGTGGGCACCTGGCATTTATCCAGGCTAAACCAAAACAGTAGTGAACCATAAAGAGGAATCAGGAATCCTGACTGTTAACATAATGCTAAGCCACGGTGCGCATTTCAGATTCTATCAGAAGAGAGTCACCCTTTAAAACCACCGTTTTGGAAAAGCTGTTCTGAAAATGAGAACTCCGTTTACAGTCTCACCTTTTTAGATCCACGGTTGTGACATTAAATATGACACCTTTTAGCCACAGAATCATAAAGAGACGCTGAGAGAACGGGCAATTTCCAATACTTTCCCCATCACTGCCAGCCTACAATTAAAAAAAAAAAAAAGATATACATAGAATCATAGCATGCTTTGGGTTGGAAGGGACCTTTAGAGGTCATCTAGCCCAACCCCCCCTGCAGTCAGCAAAAACATCTTCAACTAGACCAGAGCCCTGTCCAAACTGGTCTGGAACATTTCCAGGGATGGGGCCTCCACTGCTTCTCTGGGCAACCTGTTCCAGTGTTTCACCACTCTCATCATGAAAAATTTCTTCTTTATATCCAGTCTAAATCTACCCTCTCTTAGTCTAAAGCATTGCTCCTTGTCCTGTTGCAACAAGCCCTGCTGAAAATATTTTCCCGATCTTTCCTATAGGCCCCCTTCAGGTACTGGAAGGCTGCTGTGAGGTCTCCCTGCAGCCTTCTCTTCTCCAGGCTGAACAGCCCCAACTCTCTCAGCCTTTCCTCATACGAGCGGTGCTCCAGCCCTCGGATCATCTCTGTGGCCCTCCTCTGGACCCGCTCCAATAGCTCCATGTCCTTCTTGTGCAGGGGGCCTCCAGAGCTGGGCACAGGACTCCAGGTGGGGTCTCACCAGAGCAGAGGGGCAGAATCACCTCCCTCGACCTGCTGGCCACGCTGCTTTTGATGCAGCCCAGGATACGGTTGGCTTTCTGGGTTGTGAGCACACATTGGTGGCTCATGTCAAGCTTTTCAATCACCAGTACCCCCAAGTACTTCTCAGCAGGGCTGCTCTCGATCCCCTCATCCCCCAGCCTGTATTGATACTGGGGGTTGCCGTGACCCGTGAGCAGGACCTTGTACTTGGCCTTGTTGAACCTCAGCAGGTTCACACAGGCCCAACTCTCCAGCTTGTCCGGGTCCCTGTGGATAAAATCCAGTCCTTCTGCCATCTCAACTGCACCACTCAGCTTGGTGTCACCTGCAAACTTGCTGAGGGTGCACTCAATCCCACTAAGTCATTGATGAAAATGTTAAACAGCACCAGTCCCAGTACGGACCTCTGAGGAACACCACTTATCACCGGCGTCCATTTGGACATCGAGCCATTGACCACTACCCTCTGGCTGTGACCTTCCAACCAATTCCTTAGCCTCTGAACAGTCCACCCATCAAATCCATATTTTTCCAATCTAGAGAGAAGGATTTTGTGAGGGACCATGTTGAAGGCTTTACAGAAGTCCAGATAGATCACATCCATAGCTCTTCCCTTGTCCACTCATGCAGTCACTCCATTGTAGAAAGCCTCTGGGTTGATCAGGCAGGACTTGCCCTTGGTGAAGCCACGCTGGCTGTCTCAAATGACATCCCTGTCCTCCACGTGCCTTAGCATAGCTACATAATTCTGTGATGACAGAAAATCTTGATAGTAGATGCAGCAGGAAAGCAGAAAACCCAGATCTGCATGAGTAGGTACAGCATGTTACTCATCTCTACTAATATATATTTTCATGTAAAGTTTCTTTATATCCTTCTCCAAACATGGACATAGATATGATGAAGAATCCTGTCATCTCGGAGACACAGTTTTTCATTAAAATGAATAAAGAATATTGCTGTAAGTTAGAAAATAAACTTGAAATCACAGCAGTCCTTCCAAAGGAAATAGTCTCCACCTCATTTGTCTATGTGAACAGAAATCTACCAAAATCAGTGGAGATTAAAACAAGTTTAAATCAATTTACAATCACAGGAAACAAGCAGAGAAAGATTTACCAGCATAAATTAAGATGTAATGTCCAGCGCACTTAAGGGAATAAACAGAATAAATCAAATAATTAGGAGTTTCAAATGAGACAACCGTGGTGGCCAGAGAAGGAGGGAAGTTCGGTTGTAGCCTTGCTCCAGCTAAACCCACCAGTCTCTGTGCTTTTCTGAACTGAGGACTAACGAAGCACAAGTGCCCTGTCCCCCTTGCAAATCCCTGCTCGTTACAGACCTGAGGCACTCGCTTTTGAGACTGAAGTGTGGCCGTATCCAAGTCACGTAACCTCTCTTTCTGTGCACCCCTGTAATGATGGTCTTTCATTTTTGGCTAAACAAATCACTAGGTGCTACCTTAAAGAACGAGAGGTGCAACTCACCACAGAAGTGTTGCTCTGGGGCACTTTGTATCGCATTTTGTTATGAGGCTTCGTTAAAATGAGGCAAAGTCTTGCATAGTTGCTATTGGTTAAGTGAGGCTTCATGCGATATTGTTGGAAGAGAGCAGAGGTCTAATTTTTAAGTCCTTCATATGATTATCGTAAAGCGCAGTTTTAAAACTAAAGATTAAATGTAAGGGTGAAGAAGTAAAAAAACCCAGGTGTCTCATTTACTTAGTCAACAGGTTAGTTCATTAAGGTTTGCAGACCTTATAACCAAACAACACATACTAATGAAACCAGTTCTGCTTGATCTTTCACCTTCCTCAACACTATCAAATGAATCTCAAATATAGTAAAAAGTCCTCCACAAACAAACATTGCCGTTGGATTGCTTTACAGCGCTCACCTTCACAAAGAGCTCTATGTCTGGAAACGAGCACCTGGTCTGGAGCAGGCAGGTCTCTGCCATGGAGCTTGAGGGATGCAGAAGGAGGGACACTCCTGTGGCTTGATAGATGGTCTAATCCTCCCTGTCAACCCAAAGGATTCTCCTCTGATAACTCTCTGCTGCTTTATGCCTCTGGTACTGCAACAGCCACTGGCTTTCTGGGTGGAGAGAACCAGAACAGCCTATTGCTTCAAACACTGCCAGGGGATGAAAACTTTCAGAAATGCTAAAACAGCTGGACTGCTGTGTTAGAGAAGTCTTGTTTAGTAGGCGGCAAAAATGAAAGCTGGTCAAAAGCTACTATTGTATTTTCCTTCCTACTCAGTGCACTGCTTTCCAACGCTGCACAGTTTACAGTGACAAGAAGATAGAAAACTGCTGTGTATTTTGTAAAAATGAGACTACAAATGCTGCTAGCATGTGCTTAAAGCAGAGCGAAATACATGACACCATCATTTTGTCTCATCCTGCCTCTTATCTCAAGTTTTACCCACCCCCCAAGGAAAAAGGGGAGCGAAGTGTGTTACTGTGACCCCTCGGTGCTAGCGACGGGCACCCCCACCCTCTGTCAGTCTGCGGGGAGGGGAGCGGCAGCAGCCTGGGGACATCGCTTCGGACGTGCCGCGTCTGGAGGAGGCAGGCAGGCACATCTGGCTACGAGTTGTCTCCCACCGGCTCCTTTCCAGCTGCCCCTCGCTCCCTGGCAGTGGAGGGGCTGCCGCAGCCGCCCCCCAGCCCAACGCCCTTGCCCAGGCTGGGCTGCCCACAGCCACTGTTCACCCGAGATGGGCGCTCAGGGAAAGCCCTTGAGCGGGACACTGAGCAGACAGCAGCCCAGCCTGGCACCAACCTGTGCTTTGGGGTCTTCAGCAGTTTATTACAGAGGAATTTCAACCATTAAGCTAAGTCAGTGAAGAAATACTCCTGCAGTAACAGATTGCTATGGTCTGGGGAAAGAAAGAACAAGCGTCCAGAAAAACAGTTCCTACAACTGATTTGATGTTTTCATTCAGCCTTTGACGGGAAAAAGTATGATATCTCAGCAGGGTTCAAGTATTATTTGGAGAACATTCCAGATACCTCTGTGGTCAAGAAGAGCTATGTGATCAAGAGTGACAGCAGGGTGGACTTTTCCGGATCAATTACTATCTTCTGATGGCCACTACATAGTAACATTTTGGCTCCCTCTAACTTTTACTGCTGGAGCTAAGGAAACACGGTTGTCGCTTCATTTTGTCCCCCACCACGTTGACGACTACATTTCAGGGGGCCAGACGCAGCCCAGCCTGCTCTTCTGGGGAAACACCCTCAGGTAGAGTCAGAGACCCAGGTCAGGACGGATGCGTTACCGTCACAAACGCAGGCACGAAGCAGGCACTGAGTCCCAGTTTGTCCTTAACTGGAATGACATACAGGCAACCTGGAAGGTGAGGGACTGGCAGCCCCGGAAATGTTACAGAAGCAACCTCCTGTCTTGTTTCCAAGTGCAAACTCTTTAATGACCATACCTACTTGGGAGGAAAATTTGCTACAGGACTACTGTTTTTCTATTTTGCAATGGATAAAACAGCAAACAGTGAATCTTTCAGCCTTTTACCTTCACACCTCTCAGTCTGCTAGCAAATTTTCACAAAAAATAAAAGATAACCATTGGAACACTGAGGGATTGAATAAAACAGGGGATTAAGCATCACTGATTACAGCTATGCTCTGCCAAATGTAATGACTGAGATGATTATTTATTTGTTACTTTTTGACTACTTCTGTGGGCTAGTTCTGATGGTGTTAAATGCGCCGAAGAAATCCAAAAGGCATCTGACCTTCACGTACTGTGTTGTCTCCCCTCCCGTGCTGCCTACAAGGAACATTAATGGTGTACCTCTACCTTAGCTGTGTTCCATGCAATGCAGGTACCATGGTCTCTAGAGAAGTGTTGCAATATTTGCCCAGCTTTGCTGTCTCCGGTGGTTATGGTAAGTACTTCTTTTTACAGCAGAAAGCGAATTCACAGAGACTAGGATGTTTCCCCATTTCTAATGTGGCCATGACCCTTCTCACAGGCTGAGGAGGAAATCTTCTGAGCAGTATCCTTGTGAAATCATTGCTGTACTTTATTAATATAAACCTATTCTAAAAGCCCATCCTATCCAGGCTGTGTAGTACATCCTGACGTCTAAGACAGGACCATGTTCCCTAGGGTTGCTGTGCCTGGGTTGATAGTTGGTAGTTAGTCAAAAGCCTCGGCTGCTGAGGTCCTACGGTACAGGAGGCAGCAGCCGTTCAGGTAGGGACAACTGGTGAAGCGGTGAGCCACGTGGACCTTTAGGAAGCTGAAAGCCATTTAGTCTCCAGGGGCTTGAGATCTGGGTGGGAGGTGAAGGGAGGACAATTCCCTAGACTAGCCACGCCAGGGCTGGTGGTGGATACCTCCAGGTTTCCTGCAGTTCTGCAGAGCTGGAGGCACATTACAGTAGCCCACACAATAGCACAAGTAGTTGTTCAACCTTTCCCTACCAGCAGCGAGAGAACCAGAAAAGACTTGCCTGTCCTCATCCTAACACCCACAGAAGGAGGCACAGCTAGGGGCACCGCAGCCTGGGAGCAAGTCTCCCTGTGTTTTTCCCCACAGCACCACTCAGGGATGTGTAACTTTGAGCTGCGCTTGGTACACGCGCAGGTTTAATTACACTGCCTCACTTCTGGGCTTAGCAATGATGCAGGGTGAAATCTTAACGCCAGTGAAGTCAGCAGGAGTCTCTTGCTGCCAGTTCCATGGAGGATTGTGTTTCCAGACTGGTCATCATCTGAATAACCAGGCAAATGCTGCTGTCATTGTAGGTAATGCTGCAAGTGGGCGTCCACCGGCAATTGTTGTGACGTTCTCTTAACATCCAGATCTTGTGGGTGAAGTGGGCCAAATCCTCAAAACACAAAGCTGGTTTTTATGCTCTTCTGCTGCTTAAATAGATGGCTAACCAGTGTCTTGAGTAAGTGGCACTTAGGTTTTAATTGTGATCGGTCAGGGGGTCAATATGCTTTTTCTAGTAATACTGGGATTTAATGAGTTCATTTATCAGACAATTAGGACAGCCGTTGCTGCAGAGGAGAAAAGTGTCAGGCTGTGCATAGCAGCTTTCATTCAGAGCCTTCAGAGCCCTAGGCAGTGATCGTATATTGTGACAATATCGACTTATGACAGCTCTCTGTAATCATGTGCCATTACTTAATGGGATTATTAGCCTACACTCCCTATTTTCATTCATTTTTCACTGTTCCACACTCTCTTGGGTCTTTTTTGTTGTTGTTGTCGCTGTTGTTGCGGATCTTACTCAAAGATCTTGAGCAAGGGAAAAGCTCTCCACACCCTTCTTTTCACTACTGCTTAAGCTCAGAGGTAGAAGCACCATCATGCCCTAGGCTGATTTCACTAGGCAGCAACACCTTATGCAGAAGATATTAAAGAGGGTCCCAAAAGAACTACATTCAGTCTTTGGAGCTGCTGCGGCTTGCCACCTTGATTCAGCAGCTCTGCTTTTCTGAGTGGCCTTGAAGAGGTCATTTGCCTCCACAGCCTCATCCATAGAAAGAGGATAATTACAGTGACTTTACCCAGAAGTCACACACCATATGTCATTCTTAAGGCAGCAGTTTGGGCCCTCCCTGAGCTGGAGTTGCTCTGCCTCTGGAGCTGTTGTAAGAATTTATTTTGTAAAGATTTCTGCCCAGACATCTCAAGAATCAGGTTTTTGAAGGTTCTTCTATTGACCTCAAATGTTCTGTGCCTTCAAAATCATGATGAATTTGCTTTTCCTGGACTTCTTGTTTCCTTCTGAAGGTTAAGCACGGAAGAAACAGTTCAGAAGGAGTAGAGAAAACTTTTTTTATTTGTTTTCATATAATTATATAATCCCTTTGAAGCTACAATAAAAAGGAGAACAAGGAGCTTAACTTTTTTTGCCAAAAACTGAACTCCAATTCCATTTTCTTTCTTCGACACAAGGGAGCTAAGTTACCTCCTTTCCCATATTTATGCTGGCTAAGAGGCAGGTTTATCCAGCAAGTGGAGCAGAACCTCTGCCTACTGGGAGACAGTGAACCTTCCAGTTGGGACCAGCATCGTGGATCTGCCCCTGCCTGTTCTGCTGAGCTAGCTGTCTCAGGCTAAACTGGGACTTTCCTCCAAGTTTCCTGATTCGATTCTCATCTGTCAAGCACTTTTTGTGTGCTCTTCCTTCTCATACCACACCAACAACTCCCCTCTGCTTTTGCACAACACATTTGATCTCCTGTCGAAGGACAGGAACCACAGCAACTGGCTCAAGACTACTGCCTGAAAAACTACAAGGAGCTCGCAAGCTTGGGCCACCTGTGGGAAGCAACTTTAAGGCTGGGTGTGACTTTCAAGACCAACAGCTATTGTGCTTTAATTCCTTCTACAGACTCATTTGTTCTGCACTGCCACGGATTAACTGAGCCCACTGCATTCCTAGCACCGACTCTTGCCCTGACTAAGTCCTGCAATGCCAGCCTGGCTGCAGTGGCTGCTGTGAGTAGCTACCACCGGCTCTGTACACGTAGCGGCAATGCCAGAAAGGCCCCTATAGTAGACAGCTCTGCTTCACGCCCTGCTGCACCGCTGGGACCAGTCACTGAACTTGGCTGCACGACGGCCAGGGAGAAAGGGCAGAGGAGATCCCAGTGCCTCCCCTCTCCTCCTCACTCCTGAGAGGAAATCTCACCACGCTCTGTTTCGCCATGGAGTGCCCAAACCATTTTTTTTAAGAGCATTTTTTGAAGATCACAGGCAGAAACATGTAACCACATTAAGTGTGCTGTGACAGATGTGTTGTTTTAATTTTAAAAGAAAGCATCTACACCTTGAGGATACAAAGTGCGTCTTACATTCTTGATGCCTGCTACAGTAGTCATGCAGATTCCTATAGTATTGCAACACTGAAAAAAAAGCAACATTGGCAATATTACTGCTGTTACGAATGCAATAAAAATACAGTTATAAGTCATTTTCATTCACTGAAGGTAACTATAATGCCCTTAACAACAGATGATATTCTGTGCGAGGCACAGAAGCACCACAGGCATGTCGTCTGGGTCAGCTCATGTTCGAACCAAAGTTTTTTGCGAGGAAGAGACAGATCACCTGGAATTTACCTAAGCACCGTGTTCATTTTGTGGCCTAGGGCTAGGGCATAAACACCCAAACACCGAATTTTAGAGAACTCTTCTGATGCCACCTACTGGGCTTGGAATGGAAATCTTGACTTCTGCTCCTGGGCTGAGCCGCGGCAGCCTCAGACGTTAGCACAGCTCATCAAGAGACGTTCTGCCTCCAAGACGTGTCTGCAGCAAAAGGCCGCGTTTTTTGCTAAGAGCACTCTTGAGAGTACTTGAGATGCTGGTATTGTACTTCCAGGCTAAGTTTTAAGATAAAGCATCTGTAATTTAAAATATATTTTAATGGGCAAAGTAAAAATTTTGCTGCCAATTATTCCAATACTTTAAACAGTCATGTAGCTCTGCCTATCCACTAATATCCAACACTTAAAACAGATGATTCCAGCTGCTGTTTGTCAGCCAAATGGCAGAAATAGTCATATTTCAAATGTGGCTTGTAGTTGAGATTGCTGCATATAAATAGTATTTTCGGTACTTGCAAGGGTAGACTCTTGCTGTGTGTGACATTCCAAATAGCGAAGTTCAATGAGAAGGCAGTGTTAAACAGCAACTGGACACTTCTTCAGGTAAAAAAATTAATTTCCACTTTCCTTTTTCTCTTTTTTAAAGCAAAATAAGCACCTTGATATTGAAAGTATGTCATAAGGATTTTTGTTTTAAAAGCAATTTCTCTTATTTTATATTTAGAAATATTAATAACATGTATCTATTGTCTTGAACAGTATTACAGGGTTCAGAGAACACCAAACATACTTGAAGGATTACAACTTTGAACACACAAGTTCAATAACAAACTTTTTGTCCTAAACCCTAATTAAGCTTTCAGGTTAAGGAAGCAACAGTAAACGTAACAAGTATTCTGCTAAAAATAGCTTCTTTCTCTTTTTATGGTGCTAAGACAAAAAAGCACGCAGGGGAAGCAGGGAGCAAGTATACTAAAATGTTTTCTCTAAAGAATGGAGAGGTCGTTTGACTTTTACCGTCCTCTTCCACGGTGTCATTTGTAAGGCCCCTTTTTGCTGCTGAAGCTGGAAGTCTGCCCTTGCTTACTCAGATGCAACTGGGGACAAACCCTGAGCACTCTCCTTCCATACAAACAGCTTCTAGTAGTTGAGTAGCTGCGTCTTTGATCAGAAGAGTGTCCATGGTGAACTCCACCCCTGTAGGAAGCATGGCCCTTTTCCACCTGAGCAGGAAAGAACCCCTTCTCTACCCACCACCCCCTACATAGGAAGGCTCCAGTTAGGGCTCCAAAGACCATCATCACAGCTGCAGCCTTTAGCTACACCATAGACAAGTTCTCACTCTACACAGCCCTACTCAGGCGTGTGTTTGGGTGGTTCAAGATACAGTCTTAGTAGTGAGATCATTCAATGCAAGACTGAAAGGATCCCCATGACTACGCATCCAAACTAAACCATGCCGACGTGTTGCAATAGATCTTACAGGGCACGCAAAACTAGTAATCTGGACGGTCGGCTGAAAAATGCACCCTGGGGCCTCTGGATGTCCTTCTGCCCTTTCTCCCACCCCTCTTTCAAGTCACAATCAGTCAATGCATTTAGGCATGCCTGTAACATTTAAACACGCAAGTTGGCCCACCAACTGCAAATAGAAGGACGGGTCCTTTAAGTTTTGTATCTGCTAAATATCCTCTTGAATGACAACCTGAAATGCAGCTAGTTGTGTTGGCTCAAGTGGATTTAATTTTGTTGTCAGAATAAAACAGACTTTCACTGTAAGTCCTGTGCACTCAGTAGGGGAGGAGAAATGACAAAGCAAATCATCAATTGACTTTACCTCTCAATAATCCAGCCTGCAAATTGAGGCGCTTTGGTAAGAGGATATGTTAAAAAGGGTAGGTGCCCAGATCAGCAAGCTGCACAAAACCTGAAGACGGGTGCAGGCAGAACTGCAGGAAGGAGACCAACAACTCAGTTTGTCTGCACTTGGCTTGACCATGACCTCCTACTGCCCCGGAGGGAAGAGCCTGGTTTTTTCCCAGAAACATGAAGCCCTCTCCATCCAAGTCAAGGGATGCCATGTGCTACATGGAGAGGTAGCAGCGCAGAGTCCCACTGCACAGAACAGAATGCGATTAACCAAAAAGCACGTGTCTTCTAGAGCACCAGGGTGGCTGGAAGTTGTTCAGATCACTGGGTACACTGGTTTTCCTGTTCTCTCCCTCCCCCTCACAAAAATGAAAACGTGCGCTGGTCCAAGAGGGAGCCTTGGAGGTCCTGCCTGGCATTTCAGCAAAACGTTAAGGGCGAGCTTCACTCAGAGAGATGCTGGAGAATTATCTGATGATAACAACCAGATCTGCAGATGGAGCCTGCAACCCAGGAGGCAGGAACGGCGACAGCACCACCAGTGATTTTTGGAACGGACTGAATACCCCACAAACTGATAACCTTCAGTGCTGGGATAATGGGAAAGCAATGAAAATCGGTACGAACTGTTATGTTACACACTGAAGCTGGAAGCCACCTCCCATAGAGTCAGACAGAAAAAAACAAGTCTCTGGTCAGTAGAGACACAGAGAGAGAGAGAGAGATTCCTAGAGAGAGATTCCTTGAGAATTCATCATCTTATCTCAGGATGACATGCTCTCTGGTAGTGCTGCTTTCTCTGAGTACAGCCCTAAATAGTCCAATGGAGTTTAGGCATCTAATTTAACTGAAGTGAGCTGAATCCCACCCTTGGAGGCTACTTCTCAGCTAGAGATAACTGCTGAAAAAAAAGACCAGTGTGTTACTGTCAGTGTGTCTGACCCAACTGCCCGATGGAGCTGTAGGGAAAAGGTGGTGTTGCCTTAGGTTACACCAAACCTGGCACTCCCACAGAGGCAGGGCAGCATCCAAGACACAGCACAAGACGCTGTACAGGGTCCTGAGGGTGCCTCTGCAAAAATGTGGTCCTCCACCTTTGTGAAAGATTCAGTCAAACTCAGCCCAGTGCTACTAGGATGACACTGCACATGGGGAACCTATTTCACAACAGAGGGCAGGAAAATCTGTTCCTGTTTGGACTTGCAAAGCAAAGACCAAGGGAAGGTATGATTACTCAGTGCAAGTATCATTTTTTCCCAGATAGCTGGGGGTGATGCTGAAACAAAAACAAATGGGTACAAACTGGCCATGAATGTTTCTAGCTGACAATTAGGAGGGCTCCTAACCACCGCAGCATCGAGGTTTTCCCACAGGATTAACAGGTCTATCAATACGCACGTGCGTATGCAATAGCACAAGAAGAAAAAACACCATTTTCTCTCAGGATGAGATTTGATCCCTTTGAGCAGGGACTTGAACCTGTTCTCTGCTGGGAGGTCCCTTGCAGCCCGTTGTTTCTTTGCCCACAGCACGGGCATCACTCCAAGGACAAGACAATGGCAAGTGCCGTGCTTTGGTATTCCATGCCACTGAACGTGTCCAAGTGAAAACAACGCACGTAGCAAACTCTGGGGCAGTGATGGAAGGGAAAGGTACTGCTCAGAAAACAGCAGCAGCTATCCCCAACAGAGTTTACGTTCTAAAATAACAGAATGATTCCTTGGAAAAAGAAACTGATGATGGATATGGATCATATCATATCATGGACAGATGTACGCTTGCTGACAGCAAGCTCCATCCAGACGCCAGACAGAGTAGGATGCTGTGGGCAACTAAGAGAGCCCATGAGTTAAGACCAGCCAGACAGGAGAAAGTAAATGGTGCCAGAGCTTATCCTCTTCTGCGGAAGAACAGGAAAGCAGTTACCACAAAATGGCATTTTTTTTAAAGTGGCTTGAGCAAATCACTGGAAATCTAAGTGCTGACACTATGTTTGATGGATGCTTACAACTAGGGACAGACACGTGCTAATCTGGGCCAGTATTTATCCACTGGCCAGGTACAATGGCCCAACTTACAGAGGGTAACAAGCAATGAAACGATGGATGGCAACTGGAAAATACCCCCACTCTGCTCAGCCCAGTCGCCTCACACAGCATTGGCAAATGGCAACAAAGTCTGAGCTGCAATGGGACACAAACCTTGAGGCAGCTACGGGATCCAAATGAAACCTGGGATGGTTGCAGCAGCAGCATCCTCTCAGACAGTGAGGGCATTCAAGCAGGTCAGGCCTAATGGAGGCCAGGAGAGCTCAGGAGGTATCTCAGACCCCAGCTGGCCTGATAATGGATAGTCATCAAAAGAAGGTATAGGCATATATGGTACCAGAATGCAGCAACAACAGATAGGGAGACAGTCTCCTGCCTGTGAAAGCAGTGCTATTGAAGGGTGGAACACTGATTCAAAGACGAGCATCCCTGGAAGATTATGAATCACCAAAAGGTTGGTGGTAACGAGTGGTAACTTTCAGACAGGTCTAAGTCACTGGAGTGACTGGTCCAGACATCAGGAGGATGCTCTGGGTGCTTGGGGCTGGCTGCTGCTAGGGCGCAGCATGCATGCAGTCCGTCCTCTTGTCGAAGAGCCAGATCAACTGCTGAAACCCATCGGCAGCTGTTTGCACCCATCAGATGCTAATGCCCACCCACACAACGGGCTACGAAGATGAGATCTTAGGAGTCCTGCCTTAAAGTGCGGTCAGGAGGTGGTGCTCCAGGGCGCAGAGCAGCTGCAGAGCAGATGCAAATACAGATCTATCGAAAAGGTGTGGCTAGGGTCTTCAGATAGGAGGATTTCTTAACCCAGCTTTCTTTTCTTGCTCATGGAGACAGGGAAATGTAGACCTTTATAGTAGCATCTAGGCACCATAAATGAAGTACTGTGCAAACACAGAATGAAAAGACTGCTACTAACTTAAAAAACAAACAGAAAACTCATATGTAGACCATTAGCGGGGATGGGGGAATGTCAAAGGATTTTTGGAAGTATTTTTATAAAATGCTGCATAGATTAAGGCTTTTAGCCAAAGCTAGGCCAAAAAGAGATGCCAAGGGAAAGAGAATGAAAGGAAATGAGTGTAGGTGCAAGTGGTAAAAGAAATTAACTTTTCACCTGCATAGCTTGAACTGACCACAGTACACCATTAAACTGGTTTTTGTGTGACCATGCATTATAAGTAGTAGGCTAAAGGTTGAGTTTACCAACCAAGAGGACAACAATTCAGATATATCTGTCTACTGTGGTTTTAATGATGCAGCTGTACATTAGTGGTCATCTCACTACTAGTTATTTAGCTATTATTGCTGATAACAGAAGACGGGCTCTGTCATGGAGCAGGGGTCTTCTGGCACTGAGTATGAGTTCAGGCTGAGCTCCCACCTTGCAGAAAGAACAAAATCCTTGCTACCTCACATTTTAACATCTGAAGCTTGGGCAAGATTTATGTCTCCCGGACTGGCCACCTATTAGCATTTCATAACATCTTCTAACAATTTCATTATTTAGGCTTTTCTCATTCTGTTAGGTTTCTGAAATTATACTATACTGTCTTTCATGTAGTGTGTACATTAACTTACTACGATTATTTTGTTTCATTAGATTTCATAATTCATATGTTCAGTGAGGCTCTTTGCTAGAAATGGTTCTTTGAATGCTCTCGGTCCTCTGTTCATGTTGAGAGATTAACAGTGTGTTGGAGTTTCTTTACGGTGTATTTCCCTTGACCCTGTTTTTATGTAGTGAACAGTGGTCATAGCTTAAAGGGGTTATACACATCTGGAAATTCTAATCCTCTCTAGATGACAGAAAGGAAAAGAAGTTTGAAGCTGCAATTTCCTCCTCTCTCTCCCCTACATGCCAGCAGCCATTCCAGAGCAGAGAAAGCCTCCTTTATTCTAACTTTTTCTGCATTATTTACTTACTCACGGTCTGCTGGGTAAGTAATTATTGCTGAAATTAACTTAATTACTTAGTAAGTAATGAAATACTTTTGATGCATAGTAAGACATTTTCCTTCATTAAGAAGCAACTTTGTAGCAATAAGCTTTTTACCTTTGTCCAGTTACTCTATAAATAATAAGAAACAAAAGGCCCAAACTCACTCCTGTTTCTTAAATACCCATTTACTTTTGATTTCAATATCACAGTCTGCCCAGTACTTCTACTGAGCAGTGGGTCTGCCTGCACCCTGCCCTTCAAATTCTGAGAAAGATTATAAATAAATGAACCATTAAATGATAATTCTGTAAAATGGACAAAACACAAGAGAGTGCAGGTGAAAATTAGAAGGTGCAATATCTTGTAACCCATTTATAGAGGCTATGGTCTTACTAACATTCACTCTCATTTACATTAAAGAATTAAAGATTAAACTTATGTGTGTATGCACTCTTACAAAAGAGAAAAGTAAGCCAGTTCCGCCATGTTACACACACTGCTGTTGCCAGCCTTGGGCAAGGCCCTTTGCGCTACCACAGGTATTTTCAACCCCAGCGGTGGCTCTCCACAGGCCAGTTTAAAGGCAGTCAACAGGTGCTCTTAAAAAATGCCTAAAATCAAACAAAATTACAAAGGGAAAGTGCAAATTACACCTCTCTTTCCTCAGATACCTTACAGCTCCCTATACCAGGTCTGCAAATAAAGCCGCTGTGGCAGCTTTGGTATTTAGCATAACCTGGGAGGGTGCTGAGCCCGGTTTCAGAGTGAAACCATCGGTGCCCCTCATGATGGCAGGCAACTAACTAAACACAGAGGCCGCTCGCATCGAGCCACCTGCCCTCCGCAGCACAGTGAGCGTGCGGTTATAATGCAAAAGCAACCAGCTGCCGGGCATCCACTGCTCCGCGGGCTCAGCAATAATTTGCTTAGGGAATTAACAAATGGTTCGGGTAACAAGGCCTGGCCATCCCAGGCAGTGCTGTCTGAAGGAGGCTCCTTGCACGAGCAGGTCCTCTCACACTACGCTGCCGTGAGGGGCAACGGGAAACCGGACGCTCCTGTGGCAACACCAGTGTTTGGGGGACACTGGGAAGAGCCTTCCCAGGGGCTGCTCGGCCTGGAGGGGACATCTTTGTCTCCCACCCCTGCCCCTCAGGGACGCCCAGCCGGGCAGTGGCCGCCAGTGCTTCCCATGCCGCATCTCCCACAGCCGGGCACCGAGCGAGGGGAGCAAGAGCCCTGGTAGAGAGCTGGGCGAAATTCAGCATTTCCCCGGTTTCCATCTCCGGGTCATAGTGCAGCAGTCATGCACAGCCTTCTCTTGGCCAGATACTAAACGTTTTAAGGCAAAGTAAGCGTCCTGTCTACTGTTTGTTAGATGCCTGTCCCCCAGCAACGATACATGAATACAGTAACCCGTTGTGACAGTTTACTTTTTTCCCTAAAATAGCTTGGAAAATTATTTCAACAAATTGTACTTTATCCCAGTCATAACTATCAATGCATTCTTATTTATTTATCTCTTATTTTACAAGGCTTACTTAGACAACGGTGACAAGCAAGCTTCCAGGAACTGCACGGCAAGGAGAACAGAAGCAAGGCAAGGAAAATCAAATGTAAAAATAAATAGGAAAATTAACTTGTGGCTAGCAAACACTGAAAAATTTCAGCTACAGTTTAATAGGTTTCAAATTAATCTTGCCTAATTTAGGAATATCATTCCCCTACACAACTCACTGTCCTATTGCATGAATTATACTTGTTTTAGGTCTCACTCAGAACAGCATTACTTTCAGTCATTGCTATTTGCTTGCTTTTTTAGTACAAAATGATAATGAATTTTATGTGTATTACTTGTGCACAATGACTAAGACTTTTCAAAGCAATGTAAGTAATCATTGCCATGCCTCCAAAATTGAAGCCTTTTTATTTTAATGGGAGATGTGACAAAATCGCTACTGCTTGTAAAAAAAAACAAAAGAAAACCAACAAAAAAAATCAAGTGGTTTATTCAGAAGAGAAGGTTTTAAGCAGAGGCTGCAGAGGTGCCCCCATTCCATTCCCCCTGAAGTGAGGAGACTGAATGCCATCATTCACTTTAACCACAACAGAAACTTGCTGGCTAATTAATAAAAACACACAGCCCTCAAAAAGATCACTCCCTCTAATCCTTACCCACTCTTTAAGATTCAACACTGCTTTCAAAAAACACCTACAGACTAAGAAAACTGAGAGCCTTTTAACTAAACACGGGTGAAAATCAGAGCTGGGAAACGCCGCCCAGTTACAGATTCACTGGCTTAATCTTATACCAACTAGTTCAAAACATGAATTTCCTTCTGTTGTGAATTCTGCCTACAGAGTTCATACCGTCTGTGTTTGTGTTAATGGGAACATTACCAGGTCACAAGCGCACAAGCAGCAAACCAAATGCTATTAGCTATTTATCCTGTTACAAGAATTATGTTTAAATACCTCAATGCTATTTCTAATCCGTATTTAATAACATGGCAAGATGCCACCTGAACATTCTACATGGAGACAAAAATCTTATATCCTTTTTAAATTCTTACAGGGAATTACTTCAACAAAAGAGCATTATGTTCTCGAACACGTTATAGGTCTGGGAAAAACAGATTAACGGGTATTTCAATTGACACATCCTGTTATACACTTCACCATATGATACTTAACCTGTGACACACAGCCGTGCTGTTTCAATCTAAACGCAAAAACTATATGCACATATAAAATGTCCGTGATTTGTGTTGTAAATGAGTAAGTAAATAAACAAGAAATACCCAAATAAATAAGCTATTTGATGCAGCTTCAGGGAGTAAGTCGTTGAAGGCTCGGCGAAGTGATTGAAAAACTGATTTGCCAATGGTATTCCTAATTCTGACTTTTAAATCAAGAGGTGAAAGATGAAAACATTGTTTTTGTGGTTTTTTTTCCCCTCTAATAAATGTGATATTTTGGTCCAAGTAGAAAATAATTCAAATGACCAGGTAAAATATTACATAAAAAACCTGTCAGCTCCAGTAGGAACTGGCAAAGATGTGTCCTGAAGGAGCAGTTAAAAACTGGGCACAAATACCAGCAAAACCCCATTAGCTTGACAGAGACGGGGCTGGGCTCTACTCCCTTCCTGGTATAAATTCAAATTTAAGGCCATTAAACCTGCTTTCCCTACCACCTCACTTCCACTCACAGGCTTCAGGAAACTATGAGAAACACATTATTGCTAATTAAAATACAGTTTTTAAATAAAGATATACTGCATGAATCATACTGCAAACAAATCAGCCCCAGTATTAACAGCTATAACATGGATATTCCTCAAAGCAAGGATCATCCCTGAGGTCCCAGCCCCTGCAGTACTCGTGGCAAAAAGGAGGCTGATGGTTTTGCCAAGGGGCTTGGTAGCGTGTTCGTTTCTGTAGGCAGCATACGCCCCCAGATTTTCAAGTCTTTGGGGTATATTTGGATTCTGTTTTGAGCTTCACTTGCCACCACCATGGAAACAAACTTGATTTTTTACAAAACACTCGGGTTCTGTAATGCTTTTAAAAATAATTTCAGAAATGACTACCAGGTAAATGTCAATGATTCTCCAAGACACAAATGAGATTTGTTTTCTGAAATCTGAGTAAATGTTTAACTTCTTTGCAACCATGCCATTTGAATAGTTTGGGAAAGGGTGTGCATTTCTGACTCCAGTCGCGCTGCAGTTTACTTCGTTCTGTAAAAATTATATTTCTAGTCTATTTTGAATATTCAAATATATGCTAAAATTTCGGTACATGAACAGGGAAAAAATGAGATGGGAAATACCCCCTTTGTGCCTCTGCCTGCCCAGGAGGCTCCGCAACAACCATGTCCCGGCGCATGGCCCACCCGGCAGCCCCCGGCTCCTCGCAGGGAGGGGGCTGTGACGGGCACCCTCCTCCCTGGGAAAAGCCTCCGACGGCCGTGCCGGTGGCAGGCTGCACGAGCTGCCGCTGCATGCTTTGAGAAGCTCAAGATTTTTATGAAGGAATTAGAACACTTTCCTGCTGACAAGGTGGATGTTACTGAAAGCAACTGGAACAGAGTCACTTGACTTGTTCAGGCTTTTATCGGTAAATAATCAGACATTGCAAATGGAAACGCATGCAAGTCCTTATCACAGTGTGACATTTTAATATCTGAGCAAGAAAATAATCATATAACCTTCACACAGCATTCACTTACGCTCCTTGGTCAGAGTCAGAGGAACATGCAATTTCTTACTTTTTAAAAGAAACAGTAGGACCTCTTTAGGGGAGAATTAGCTTTGGCTGAAAAATGAAGACACAGAGAATACAGTCAGCGATGGCACAGGAGTAAGTCTGCATGCTTCACTTCCCCTTGCATAAAAAAAAAGTATACTATTTTCTTTCACTACCTTACTCCCTTTACTGTCTCTGGAAGGGTCTGTCTCTTGCTAAAAAATATACAATTGCCAATTGTATACAATTGCCAAAAGTATACAAATGCCTACTCAAAGCAACTTCACCTGAGATAAGCATTCTAAAAAACTGTGGACGTATTAATAATTTCCATTATCACTTTTGCTTCACAATAATTTAACTTTTAAAAAATAGCCATAAAAATGATTTTGCATGGATCCACACAGTAAAGAGCGTAAGACGGTAAGAAAGGCTGAAACGCAGAGTCCCTGCAATGTCTAACCCTGGCTGGTACTCGTCAAGGTGAAGAGCCCAAAAAGGCAGAATTGTTTGTGGAAGTCGAGCAATCACAAGGCTGCCAAATGCTCTTCCTGCCAACAGGGTGGCAAAGTGCTGGAGAGAACTGGTTTCAAATGCAAGAAGACATGGAAGAAAACACCGGTTTAGTATTAAAGATACCTAATAAATAGATTTTCTTTAATCAACACAAAATGGTTTATTTTTACTATTAGGGATGTTAACAAAACCAAAATCCATATTTTCAGGTGGACTAGGCATGATTTGTAACACCCATGCTGGGAAAGGGACACAATACCTTTTCATCTTGCTAATGCCTGCCACGTTCTGCTTTCTCAAAGCACGTGGGTAACACATCTCTTATTCCACAAGCAATCCCAAAATCCATGGGAACCAGAGGGTACTGAATACCATTCAAAATCTGCCTAGTGTTACGATAGGAAATAACAGCAAATAAACCACACATTGCCTAAACATAAGGTTGCTGGATATGCCTGGCTCCCTGCACTTCATCTTTCTGATGCTGTCTCACTTGGCGGGTAATTATTACATGTTAATAGTGTCAAACAGAGAGCAGGAATAACTCCATAACTCTGTGTCTATGGTACCAGCTCAGGCGAGGGATGCACAGTAATCTTCAACTTATGCCCCAGGTAACATCACAACCTCAGTCACCTGCATCCCACATCAGTGTCCTAAGTACAGCGCTAACGATGCAGCTACTGCTGCCTCCTCCGTTTTGGCAACTGTGCCTAAACCCCTTGTGAATGAATCTAGACCTAACACTGACAAGTAATATTTCCTCAGAAAAGCTCTTGATTTTTATTTAATGAAGACCATTTCCAGAATTTCACCTGAACTTATTAATGAGTATAGTCATATTTTTCAGCTAATTGGCCAAATCCCTTTCCTCCCCTCACCCATACAGTCATTCACCACACTCTAACGTTTTATATTTGTGAATGCCATGAGTCCTGTAGACTGGCTTCTTATTCATCTGTATACAAATATGAATCAAGCTTCGAATTAAACAGACAGCACGAAAATTCCCAGGCACAGCTGCATGACAATCACCTCCTGCAGCAATCATCAACGTCTCTGAAGAAGGCTGCAGCTTTCCAACAGGATTTATGAAGTGAAGGTTCCCTTCAGACAGAAGGCAGAAAGCAGACAAGGAAAACTTCCATCCTTGCCCCTGGTCTGTGATGACCACAGGTAAGATCAGCCTCCTAATGAAGACAAAACTCAAGGAGCAGAGGCAGTATGGTTGAATTTTGGGCAGCAGGCTAATCTCACGAGAAGTTTCTGCTGGTTTCGGCCAGCAGGAAATATAGGATGTGCCCCAGGAATGAATCAGGAAAGTGTCCCCTGTTTAGCGAAGGGCTTAAACAGCACGTAACTTTAAGCTTATGCTTAAAGTAAAACACATGGTGAGGTGTTTTATTGAATCAATATGCTGAGAGTAAACAAAAATAGGAAAAGATCTAGGAATGTAGCTTTGAAGATGTTTATTTCAAAACTTTTTTTGCCTAAAACAAGCCTGCAAACCACAGATATCTGCAGTCACACTGTGAATAAACAGATGCTTAAGGCTTGTACAATCCTGTGTGCACATGCAGTTTGAGGACTTCCAAAGCACGGACAAAATGAAGACTCCAAGAAGTATGACTAGATCATACCCCCAAAAAAAATTTAAAAAATTAGATGTAACTTCACATTTCCGATCACTTATGTCTACCTGTTGTTTTGTGTCTTTCTGGAACCAGACTTGGCCTGTCAGTTGTCAGAACTGACACTGGCATAAGCAAACAGAGCACGCTATTGCTCTGTTAAGCACCCCTCCAGGAGCAAAGCAGCAAAACTAATTTCGGTGTGGTTTTCAATGCTATTCTTCAGTCAGCAGCTCCAAGGAACCTTGTTTCTTTTTAGCAGTCTAAGCTCTAAAAAGGTGACAACCTGAAGGGCCAGAAAGGAAAGCATGAGAAGTAAAAACAGAAAAAAGATTGCACATTCAAAAAATTTGCATAGCTCTTTCAGAAAAAGAGATTGCTGTCATTGCCTTTCAAATCAAAGTCTCCCAAGCACAGTTTCACCGGAGACTGCTGGAAGCCTACTCAGCAGTCAAAACTGCTGCAGGTGCACCCGGCACGCACAATAACCTGAAGAGGTATGAAAGGAATTTGAATGCCAGTTCCTCTTAAGCTGCATTAGGGAACTTGAAATTGCCATATTCCAGCTGAAAAAAAGAGCAACTGAGAAAAGGCAAATACCCACGGGAAGGGAGCCAGCTTCCTGCTTTGTACGACAAAAGAGGGAACAGGGAACAGAACCACAACGTGTCTTTGAACAAACACACCTCCGCCGAGACGGTACTTTCTGTACGGCTGTATGCAGTCAAAGAATCAAAATCACCGTTCAAACTGCTAATTACCCAGGAGCCAGAAAAGCGAGGCTGTGCCGGTTTCGCTGGGCAGCCCCACAAGGCTCAGTCCTGACCAGCTGCTTTTAATCCATAAATACAAAGCTAGTGTAACTCCACACACACAAATCTTTACTTTCCCCTTCCTGAGGTCATCTAAATACTGGGCTCCTACAGTGCATCTGCACTAAAAAAAGACAGTGAACACCCGTCTACTTGCCTTTTGATACAAGATGTCAGCTGTTCTCCCTACAAATCATACTAACCTAACTGATTTACCGACAGATTGCACCAATGAGCAAAAATCAAGACCTTAAGCACAAATACCTACTCGGTGATTATACTGTAAACATTTACATCCAGCATCAGGTACAGCGCCAGAGTCCACTGAATGGGAATACAGGCTGGGAGGTTTTTCCAGGGATCTGAGCTCCTGCTGCCCACAGACTTCTTACCTACAGCACTCCAAGCCCAGAATTTCAGTTTATGCTTTAAATGTAAGTTATATATAAACCACAGACCCATCACATCACAGAAAATGACATTCTTTTTCGTGCTCTTGTACAAAACAACCATTACCAATTCAGTTGGATGCATTAACTGTGGTGTTTGGAGGCAGAGGCAAGCACCCATTATTCCTATGTCTCTACTC
>Ga0065711_1035771_pt1 | contig 21851 bp, 11 predicted proteins | sample Hoacrofraction12_FD_59098 | JGI IMG/M metagenome (GOLD analysis project Ga0065711, IMG submission 59098) | Hoatzin crop microbial communities from Cojedes, Venezuela - Epithelial fraction 12 v2 (version 2) | ecosystem: Host-associated > Birds > Digestive system > Esophagus > Crop | place... | reverse complement strand
GGACAAGGTCCTGTGCAGCCTGCTCTGGGTGACCCTGCTTCGGCAGGGGGGTTGGACTAGATGACCCACAGAGGTCCCTTCCAACCCCTGACATTCTGTGATTCTGTGGGTTATAGTTTGTGCTTTGTTATCGGACAGAGACTAGAAGACCAAAGATTTATAAAGTTAGATCGTGCCGTGTCACTCTATCACCTTTTCCTTTCCTGCTTGTCTATTCTCTGTTCCTAGTTAGACGAAAAGCTCCAATGTAATGAGGAAGGTGTGTTGCTTAATATCCTTGTTTTCATGAGGCTGTCATCTAGACCAGCTTCCTTTTGCTGGTGGTCTTGCTGAAACATAGGTACAAAATGCTGACAGGGACAATTAGCATATCACCTGTAGCAGAAGATCACTTTGCTCAGCCCAGGTGGTTGTAAGTTTGATTTAAAACCAGAGTGTTCAAATACCCTGTGGGCATTGATACAACCTGCACACACTTTTTTATATATCCCCATAATATACATATATGTATATACTTAATCTCTTTGATCCTCAGAGATGAAATTTTGGTCCTAATTGAAATCAATGTCAAAAGGAGTAATCAGTGAGTCCAGATTTTTACCTGCCATCTTTTCAGTCTTTGGATGAATATCCTTCCAGGACTCTGAGCATTCCCTCCCCTGGTCTCTCAACTCCTATTTCTCTATTGTGCAGTGAGGTTCTGTTTCTGATCTCTCAGCTTGGAGGTGCTCCAGGCCTGGCCACCGGTGTGTCACTAGGATGAAGGACTGGGAATGCCCTCTACAAATTAACTTACCCCATACTCTTGGGTTTGAAACTTAATCAGCAAAAATTAATTTACAGCAATAGGTCAGTGGCAACTTCCCTGAAGACAGACTAGCAGGAATCTGGAAATGATTGGGCAGCAATATCCAGACAGGCAGTTTGATTCCAAAATAGTAACACAATACATTTTAACATCTATTAGCTGAAGTAGTAATAGTGAGAGTACTCATACTTGTAGCTTTCATTAAAAATCTTAAATAAATCTAAAGTTACTAATTGCTATCAGCACTGTTAATCTAGCTATGACATCCTTCAGTCGGTATCTAGAATGATAAACTCTGTTATGGTCATCAATGATTGGGGCAGGCTGTGTCTGAATCTGTTTTTGGACTCTAGTGCTATCCCTCAGAGACAGCATTCAAAGCACAACACAAGGAGCAACAGCTGGATTCTGAGACAGATGTGGGGAGCGGAGTCAGTGAGATTGCTGTGATTACTGTGATAAGCAGCAATCACAGCACACCAGCTGCCTTGTCTCTTCCAAGGTTTTTGCAATGTTGTATAGCTTCTGCAGTGTCTCAGCCCAGGAAAGTCCCCGACATCTGTGTGCAGAGCTCAGACTTCTTTCAGCAGAACCTGAGCTCACCCTTGAGAAGCATTGAAAGATATTCTAGTGAGCCCTACAATTACTGTCTGCCAACCTGAGATACTTATGGCCCCCCTTCTGTGAGGTGAATGCTGTCCAGAGCTTTATTAGCACTCACAGGGTTTTGAAACCCATTCTCAGTCCCAGGTGACCCATTTTTCCACTGTTCTCTCTGAACTCTGTCCTGACCTGTATGCTGAGGCACCATTTCAATTTAAAGGCAGATGCCATTTTTCCATGATTGCCAGATTCTTATGATGTTATAATGTGACCTGGTGAAAGCATCAGCAGAATGCATGCATCTGGCCTTACTTGGTTTGATAAAGTGGTAATGAACTGAGATCCAAGTTACCTGCAGAGAACACAAATGCACTCATGGGCACCCTCTGTGCACCCATGAGGGTATTTTTGTCTAGCGCTTATGTTCAAAAACATTTGATCAATAATTCTCTACCTATGGGGTAATGCAAAGGACCTCTGTGTCCTAGAAGCAGCCTATCTTCAGGACAGTCTATCTCAAGACCTTGATAGAAACCCCTAAGTTTTCCTAGCGCTTCATCAACTGGCAGCTTGTTAGCTGTGGTTGTACTTCTGCTAACAGGACAGTGGTGTAAAAAGATGCTGAGGGCCCGTTATTGTGAATAGGTGCAGTTACTGTAACCAGAGCCTTTTACTTCATTGGAGATTGAGTGTGGAAAACGTAACTATGCTACTGGTTTTCTTGAGCACCATTTATCAATTGCGTACACTTATTCCTGGTGTGTCAGAAGTCCCCAGAAAGCCTCACAGCTAAGACAGTCAATGGTGCCAAATGCTCTGGAAATAAGAGTAATGCCAAGAGATGTTCATTGCTAAAATGGCAAAAGCAGTTTAAAGTATTACTGCCTTGCCTTTGTCACCATGAGCCTTCCAGTATAATGAAACGCAGCAGTGCAAGTCTGGTGGCTAAGCTCAAAGTGCTTACTGCAGCAGCTAGAACTAAGCCAAAATTCTCACTAAAGTGTATGAAGAGAGTTCGTGTGCTCTGTTTTACCAGCAGAGCCTTAAGGACAGTAACTTTTGTCAAGAGAACAACAATTTAAACCATTGCAGCCATTTTGATAGTGAATCTTTTCTGTAACCTAAGAGCTAGTTCCTTCCCTGGTGCAATGTCATGCTAAAAGCATAGGGTGCATGTAGGGGAAAAGGCAGGGTTGTTACTTCCATTTTACAGGTGGGAAATCTGAAGCATGAGGGAGATGATGTGATCTTCCCCAAACTTCACAGGAACTGATAAACACCACCAGACTTCAGTGGAGACGTGTCCCTTTTACAGTTATATCATGGGAGGCAAGTGCAGCTTGTGAGTACAGCTGCAAGGTGATGTTTTGATTTCAAATTTTCTTGTTGGATGGAGGGAACTGGATGGAGGCAGTGAAGCTGCTGAGGGGACTGTTAAACATGCCCATGTAATTACAGGCCAGGGAAAGGTGATGGTTGAGAGCCTATAGTCTTCCAGCACATTTAATAAAGATATCTTTCCTGCTGCAGCTGTTAGGGCTAACAAAATGGTGTTTGCGTATACTTGGTGCTTAACCTGAGACCAATCATGCTTGGCACTGAGTGTGTGTGTGTGTTCATGGAGGGTCAGGAGGCTGCAGAGCATGTCAGCTGACTGCTCCTCTCCTTAGAGCAGTTCCCTGTGTTGTGCTCTCCTCGCTCCACTGTGAATGCCAGCTGGATGGATATAAACACAGGAGAGCTTTTTGCATATGGGAAAATACGTCAGGAGAGGAAGGGGGGTGCAGCCCTCACTAGAGTGGCATAAATTATCTTTTGAAGAGCTAGGCTGTGGCCATCAATATTGCCTGAATTACAGGTCTTTGGTCTGAATGGCTTCAAAGCAAGCTATGTTTTTGTATATTACCCCTTCATCCTTTAATATTTAGAAGATGAAAGGAAGGATTTCAAGCACCAGTGGGGAACTTAGGTAGAAACAGAACATTCTGTTACTTATTGTGTAGACAGAGGATATCTCTTAAGATAGAAAGTGTGAGCATGACTACATAGAAATGGTCATTCCCAATGGCTTGTGGGATGTGCCTGGAAATGCAATGTACCTGTGTTCTGACCAGTTCAGGCCAAAAGCCAGACACAGCGCAAGGCTCATGGTCCTAAATTTTTCATCTTGGTTTTTGATCTGTTGGACAAGTCTCAAATCAAAGCTGTTGAACACTAGCTAAAAACAATGGGTGATGTTTATAATTTCATTAATCATTACAAATTACTACTCTTAATTTTTTGGAATAAAATACCTAGTAACAATAGAAACAAACCTCCATTTTTGGGGGCTTTCTGGTAGACCAGAAAGCAGCTCTTGTGAGGCATAACTGTGTATGATGCAAAGGAGAAATAAAAGCTAATAAAATGCAGAATATACATCACCCATTTACATTTATTGCACATTAAACCTCGGCACACACAAAAGATAATGACAGATGCAAATTGAGAGCACTCAAACAGTGTCTGTTGATGGGGTTTGGGCACAGAGCCAGACCCATATTTCCAGCAGCCACATGTTTTGAGGGAGGGTCAGGGAGGAAGTGAGCTGCGATGCAGGGTCTATTAGACTGTGAATTAACCTCACTGGGGAAGTATGCTAGCACCTTTCCTTCTGTTTTGTGTCCAGGTTCACTGCAATCATGTATTTGCGGAGGTGGGTCTGAAGCCAAAGCCAAAATACCACCTTTGCAAGCTTAGAGTTCTGATCCAGACAGCCTAGCTTGGGGTCATCTGACTGTTTCACTTGTATTAGGGTAGCAGCTAGGCACCTCAGCTGAGGTCAGTCTGGTACAAATGTATAAAGGCGGTCCCTAGCTGGAAGAATTTGATATAGATATAGTTCAGACAAAGGAGTTAGCATCCCCGTTGCTCAGGTGGGGTGACACCGAACTTTGATATACACACACAAGATCCCATATGATCTGGATAGATCTAGATCCAATAGAGCTGGAAATTGCCTTCCAATGTGCTGTCCTTATGCCAGTGTATTAATTACAAGGCAAACTTTTAAATCTGCTCTAGGAAGGAGCTGGCTAGTTTTTTGTCTCCCTATTCTTTGTAATCAAACTGTTTACTCTTTTTAGATCATGTTTAGTCAGCCAGCACAAGTCTGCTCCTGTAATGCAGAAACGCCCTTTTCAGATAGGAACAGCAGAGCAAGATGCAAGTTTCTGCACAGCTGGAGCATAGCTACAGTACTGGAGTAACATCTGGATAGAACACAAAGCACTTAGTGTTACAAGCAAGTCAGTTAACAGGTCTCTATCAAAATAGCCACCTGGACAATCACCTAGGGATCTGATCCGTGTTCAAGTATTTATTTTCAAGAAACAGTGCTGGCACTAAAGACTGAACATGTTTGTCTTCAGCCTTTCTGTCTTTCCCCCTCCTCCTGCGACTGAATTGCTACAAGAACATTTTGCTGCTTCCTTTGCTTCTGCTGTGCCAAAGATAAACAGCCCGTCAGCGCAATGCTGAAAAGCAACAGAGAAAGGGGGCTGGAAGGAGTTTAATTACTAAGAGTGCTTGTTTTGTGTACGGTGTGATTGCTTCCTATGATAGAGTAACTTCTCTTTCCCTATGCAAGCATGGTGTTTCTATTTATCAGGATGAAAATGAAGCAGCAAATTAGAGGGGGAAGGAGCAACTGTATTGCTCTATTTGTAAGCAAAACTGGCAGTGTGTGTGAAAGAGCAGCAGTTCCTGTTGGAAGCCTGTTATGGATTTTCTCTCTGCAGAATCCTGCCTTTTGCCCTCCCTTGCACTTCCTGTCCTTAATTAGATTTTAAAAGATTGCCCAAGTTCTTTCTAAGCTTGAAAGAGCTAGATATTATTATTCACATTTTACAGAGGGGAGAACTAAGAGCAGCTTTTATCTGTGAACATTTGTAGTTATTTTTTCAATACTGAAAATGTGTTGAAGCTGGAAAACTGGATACAGTGGGCAGCAAAGCTGACTCTGCTTGGGCTCCTTGCAGGGAGCTGCCTCCGCAGGGTCCAGAGCCGCTCAGGCCTGGAGGTGTCACAGGCTGCGCACCAGAAAGCTTGTCTCAGTCTCAGTGCAGCAATGCCATGGACTGGAAAGATGCAGTCTAGCCAGTGGATTCGTCTGCAGATTCATGTGCAGCATGGGGGTCTCTGATGGCAGTGGGGGGAAGGGTTCTGTTTACATTAGGTAGTGCTGCTTTAATCACCTTTTCCGTTTAATTTTCTGTGCTTTGTGCTGCCTGCTAGGGATCGTTAAGCAATACTCTAGTTATTGCTGCATATCACTTAGTGTGCTTTGCTCTAATAAGCTTTTGTAAATAAAACCCGGAGAGATGAAAAGGCCAATGCCTGATTAGGAGCTACCAATTTTGTCTCATTAAGTTCTTATAAGGGGAAAAAAGTAAATAGAATCTTTATCAATCTCATACACTTACAGCACTGAAGAGAGCTTTCCACATTCATTAAGGAGGATGCTGAGAACAGAGATGCGTTTCCAGGCACTTTTGGCTTATGAAGCTGTTAAGGGATGTTTTACTGATGATCAGCTTTTACTTCAGTCAAAAGATGGGAAGGTAAAGGTGGAACCAAAGGAATCATAAAATATTTATATGCGGAGGTTGGAAGGGGTCAATACACAATGGTATGCCGTTTATACTCTTCAAATGTGTATATTGGCAGTGTTATGGATACTAAAAGAGAAGAATAGCTTTCCTGCTGGAACTTTCTGCATTTCTGTTTTGGTAGCTGTTTGGGAATTGGGATTACCAATAAAGGTAGAAAAGTATAATACAGGAATCATACATAATAAGGTTGACCTGTCTGATCAACAGGAACTTACTGACATTTTGTTTTTTCTTCTACATCTGCAGTTAAAACAAAATAACTGAAAGAGATGTCACTTATCTGTTTCCATCTCTTATCATCCATACTTGCTTGAAGTGGTAGTCATCACTTTAAAGACAGATTACTATTGTGGTCATCTGACTATTCCAGTAAAAACATCTATAAATTTCGTTACGCAAAACTTACACCCAACTTCAGCTCTTACTAGATAAATACCTTTACATGAAAAGCTTTCCTGTTGCAGGTATTTCTGTAAAATTTGGGGTACCATTTATGCCAAAGTCTGCAACTGGAAAATGTTGGCCAACTATGAGTGGACCCTGGAATTTTCATTGACAATTTGAAATTCAGAGAATCCGGACGGATTCTCCTCAGGGGCAAGACTAGTAACATGCACACCTGTCTTTGCTTTGTTAGTTATGCATTATATTTCTTCTAATACACTCAATAAATAAAATCCTTTATTGTTCTCCATCTTCTATTACATAGTCCCTTTTATCTTTGCACTTCAGTACTCAGCTTCGGTGTCCTTGTGTTTCCTTCCTTGATGAAGACAAGCAATTCATTCATCAGACAAATTTGAGAAATAGGTGAGTAGAGATGGATTAGTCAGCTAATTTCTTGTGGGCGTCACAGCACAAGTAGATGATTTAAAAATTATAATAGCATTTTCTTTTGGAGGAGATAGTGTGGAATTTTTCTTTCCACTTCATGTTTCTCAGGTTCTGCTTGTTTTTTTTTTGACCTAGTCTTCACAGCTTTGACCTCTATAATTTCTGATTCCTGCTTTCTTCCTGTTTAGGAACAAGAGCAATCTTCCCCATGGGGCATAATGGCAAGGAGCTTAACCTTTACCCCTTCCTTTAAATACTGAACAGAAATCATCCATTAGCATTAGCTGAGTGAAACCTTCACTGCCTAAACTGCTTGGCATTATTATATTGACATTCCTGATCTCTGATATTTGAAGCTTGACCATTTTTTCTGGCATGCTGTTTGCTGAAAACTGCTCTGACACACTGCATATGAAGTGATCTTTAGTCCTAGACTCCTCAGGAACTGTGGATATCAGGCGTTAAGTAACCACCCAGTCTGAAAATTGGGCACTTTGCTTTCTTAGCTGTGGTGGTGATTGGGTTGGATTTCCTTCTGCATTCAGTGATGTGGCACCATGGCAGAGCTGCCTGCCTGCTTCTCGCACTACACGTGCTTTTTGTAACTGCAGCTTCTCACTATGACCGCTTGTTCCACTCTTCAGGCTGTGCAGTGCCATCTTCATTCTGTTCGTGGACTTGGATGGTGCCAAGATGAGTGCTCAGCTGTTGCAGTCTCAAGGTGTAGTCTGCAATGTGTGAAGCTGGTGCTTCAGAAGCATGGAAAAGGGGTTTTGTGAACCAATGCAGCTTTAGGTGGTTCTGTGGCTAGTGGGTACTCAGGGTCTGAGAGGGCCTGGAGGACCTGTCCTTCCAGTATTTCAATTTCTGCTAAAACCTTGCTAAGGCTGCTGAACCAGGGATGCCACCCACCAGTCAATACTGCTGGCTAAAAGGGAGCTCAGCAGCAACAGTAGGAATACAGATGCACCAGACATGCTAATGGCAAAGGCATACATGCAGGTGTCAGACTTAAATATGGCTTGTGAAGTTAAACAATACACAGTTTTAATCTACAGGCAGCTTGACTGAACATTTTCTTTAATAACAAAAGTGTGTTTGCCAAAGTGTGTTCTCCTTAACAGTTAATGCAAGAGCTCCACCTTTGGGTCCCGCAAGAATGCGCACTTTGAGCCGCAGCTCCTTGCCGCTTGTTTTTCTGTGTGGCTGACTTATCTACTGCATTGATGAAGATTTAATATGAATAGTAAAACTGGGGAGGGAGGAGGAACTGCTGCGGTACTGAAGCAGCCTATCACAGGGTAGAAGCAACAGCAGGTCCGTAGCTATGGTATACAGGATGTCTTGATGCTGTGGTAGTCAGATGGTAAGCACGGAATGCAGGGAGAAACTCAGACTTCGTAGGCAATACTAGGACCCAGAGTCTGGCTAGGGTGTATTTTCCCACTTGTTATTTTTGCATCTGGCAATAATTCATGCTAATGTTATGCATTTTAATGAGAGAGAATATCTCTGTGAATAGCAAGGTAGGTACTTCTTCCTCTAGAAAGAAGGCTTTGAACCTTTCACTCTTGCTTACACAATGTGTGTGTCTGCCTGAAACTGCATCTGATGGGTGCACGTGGCTGTGCAGATACGCGAGCGTGCAGACGTGGCGGCTGTGCTAAGTGTGGCTGAGCACGTGCTCCGAGTTCCTGCACGTGCCGGGGTGTCCATGGGCAGTCACATCTGCCTAAGCAAGGGTGTGTGTGAACATACATTCATGCAGCTTTCATACTGGTGTTGTGTGTGGTTATATGCTCCTGTTGACATGCTGATGTCTTACTGTGAGTGCACAAATACTTCTTATGCTTGTGTAAGAATCTGATCCTTATATAACTCTGAGTGTACATGTAGGAGTGTTCATGCAAATACCAGTGAAGTTAGAAAAAAAAAATCCAGTAGAAGTAATTGGATACAGTTGTTATTGTCAATGCATTCAGACAGTGAGATTTGTGACCAGAGCAAGTTTTCCACCAAAGTAACAAATCAAAAAGCCTCAACCAACCAAGTAAATGAAGTAAAAATGCTGTTGCTTTTGTATGTGGGAGGTGAAATCTAAATGTTGTTAGCCCTTGCTCCTTCACATGGTCTAAGAGACTGGAAACTTGCTAATCACGGGGAGATAAACCAGAGAAATGTTGTTAACAAGCCTTCAAACTGACAGCAGGATTTGGCGGGGTTGCTGTACTGCTGTGCTAAAGGTCTTTAAACTCTAGGGGTCATTATCCTCTGACCCTGGAAAAAAAACCCTAGCAGATATTCATGCGCACTGGCTGCACAGTTCTCACTCCTAATTGGACATACTGGTGTGCTGAGGAGCATCTGACATTGCTTGACGAGCTATCTGCGTAGTTATCGCATGTATCTCCTTCCTGCCTTTACAGAAGAAGCGAACAGCTTGTGCTGTGTCTGTCCAGGATGGTCAGCAGCCTCATACCAAACTGTGGATGCCAGTCAAAAAGCTCCCTTGGGCTCCAGCAGGCTGTAAGCCAGACTTGGCCAAATCCTCTGCTTTTGTAGGTATTTGTGAGTGTAAATACAACCCCAAACTTGATCTTCTGCACTTAATATTCACAGGAGCTGCAGAGATTAGCAGCCTACAAAACATCTCTTTGCATTTCATCTTCACATCCAGTCCTATGAATTGGTCCCTTTACGTCCAGGCTTGATACTCCCAGGAGTATGGTCCTTCAGCATTATTATCCTTCAGTCTACTTAGCTATTGGCAAGGTCATTTCCTCACCTTTATATCCTCTGTGATTTGCTCTTCCTATACTTGCTTTGATGCAATTGATTTCATTTCTGTTTCTCAAATCCCCAAAGGGTTTTTCTCAGAACCTGCCAAACATGCTGCAGTCAGGCACCACTTGGCAGTTTCTAGCTAGGCTCTTGTTAAGACCCTTTAGTTGAAAAGGCTCCTAAGATGTAGCACTGTATGCATGTGTCACTTGAAGTATCTGTATTTTTTCCTCATAGTTCACTTGCATGTAATGCTCAAAGGAATGAAGTTAGTGAAGTGGAATTTGGCCTGTTCTATCTCCTGCTTCTCATTCCCTTCCCTTATCTCTGAGGCAATGGTAAAAGAGTGAGGATGCACCCATCCACAGCCACAAAAGGAGATCAGCTCCCTGGGGTGGAAAGGGCAAAGCCCAGATTTGTACTGGTTCATCTTACGCTACCGCTGCTCTGTTTGCTTCCCATGGGTTCTGCCACTGGAAGACAGAGCACAGCACTGATTCCACAAAAACTTGTCTGATCTGCTTTGTGGCCTCATCCACATGTTGTCAGGCCCTGCTGAGTCTCTTTCTGAGGCCTGCAAAGTTCCTTTAGCCATGTGCAGCTCTTCCTGGAACAAGCTGCAAATGCAGAGCAGTGTGAGGTCAGTCTGCCGAGATCACTTGCTGCAGGTACCTTGTTCTCCTTGGGATGGTCTCTGGGACTGTGGGCTCTCAGGGGTCGGGGTGAGGAACATGTTTTTACAGATGAGTGCAAAGCACCATGCAGAATTATAGCACTGCACAGATTAAGTCCATGTGAAAAATAATTAATAGCAGCATTGGCACACAACCTGATCCTGCCAGGTGCTGTGGCTCTGCTGGCAAATGTGATGCTGCCAACTCTGACCTTGGGGACTGAGATTGTGTTGCACCTGTGGGGAGGTATCCAGGTAACTTCTCTGGATCAGGCCCTTCATTAGCAGTTCTTGCTGATCACATTGCTTGGAACCAATTATTGGCTGAATAAAAGGCAGCATGGTCATGGCAATGGGTGACCGCATGAACTAACAAGCAGGCATACCTTGGAAGAGTTCCCTCATAGGAAGGGGAAGGAGGAAGGAGCAGGCAGTGTTGCTACTTCCATGTCATTTCTTTAGGGGGAAAATAGAAAGCAAATGAAGTGGAATAAAAGCTGCAAAACAGAACAACCCTGACAGTTTGCTACCAAATCTAGTTTTTCATATAGAACCAAGAGGGTGGTTCATAATGGGACCAGAAGGAGGGGCACACGAATGTAGGTGCCATCCCAGGGAGGCTTCAAAGAATATCTTGAATTGAAGAATTTGTGCGATTAGCTGGAATTACACAAAGATGCACAAACAACCTTGGCAGAATGGCATAGAGCAAAAAGAAAAAATTCCAGTGCTTCAGTGTCTGATGCTATTTTGTCTTTTGATGTTTGTTTTCTGTATGGTGCCAGCAATTTCTGTCATCCCTAGTGGATGTTGCCAAGTCTATTATTTGGGATGATTCCTGCTTTAAATATTTTTAGCAGCAGCGGATCTTTAATCATGGGGAAATTGTTTTCAGGAATGATTATTTTTGTGTGCATCCAAGAGCAAATCTGAAGGTCTAATCCAAAAGCATTTGCGATCATCTTGTAGCCAAGGGACAAGGTAGGAAGGATGGGACAAACACAAAGACCATTAAGGAGAAGGATGTTTCATTTGAATGAAACAACTGATCTTTGCCCTCTGCTGAATTTGTACGGTGCTTTTGACTGGTAATGATAAATTCAGTCCGTGACCAGAGAAAGCAGTCCACCCTCTGATAGCCATAGTGCTGGATATTAAGTATTTATCTGCAGCATGTTTGTGATGAGCTAAGTAAATCATAACTATAGAAGAGACTTCTTAATGATCCAGTATATCCATTGTTCTTTTTAAAAGAAGCAATGATTTTTGATGCTTGAGAGTTAGATACCCAGCTGGTGTATGTCTGTAGTTCCATTGACTTCCCTGAGGAAAAAGCAAACTGGAGAGCAGAAATGTAAAGTCAGGCTTGGTCTTTATTATTTCATTCCTAAGGTCCTGGAATAAAATAGTCTGATTTTGAAAAGTCCTATTAAGAATTTAAGAACTGTGGCTTTGGAGCTAAGTGAGACATTGACCTTGAATTTTTTCCCCTGTGAGGTAAATATCACCCAGGATACTCTGGTATTTGAGCACAAAGCTTCCATGGATTTTACTGCTGTGTTTCTGTGGGTGTGTGCTATATACCTTTTAAAATGTTACCTCAGTATGAGAGGCTTGAAGGTTCAGATAATCATCTGAGATTTTGTGTGTATCTCAATCAATTTTGGAATACAAAATTAATACAAAAACTTAACCAAGAGCACAGCTTTTCGAACAGCCTATCTGCATGACTCCTATTGATTAGTGTTTGTATTAAGGAAGCACCTGTAGCTGTCTACGGAAATTAAAGGCAGACATTTTTCATCCTCGTGCTTAAAATCCGTAGCCAGGGCTTGCAAACTCAGAAATGTGCACACAACGTGTGTTCATAGGGATTGCTGTGCTACTGATGAAGCAACAAAGACTAAGAGCTTGTTTGTGCAGGTAAACGTGGAGAAACTAATCCCAACTAACTTTCAAAGCAGACTAATTATGTGACCTTAAATTGTGGTGTGGACAGCCTCAGTCAAAACTAAAGGAAATATAATTCAGTTAGTGTGGATGTAGGACTGGAAAAGACTGAGCTTCAGAGCTTGCTGAGCTACCACCTGTCAGCTGCATTGCAGTAACTGACTGTGCACAAACTCCTGCCCTGGCCCAATTGTAAAGCAAAATCCCAGTAAAGCTCGTGTTTTTCTCTGCAGTTAGGATGGGCTGAGAGCATGCACACAGGCAGTTCCTGCCTGATGTGGAGTTCAGTCAGGGTAACTTGATTGCTCTTGACAATACCCGTGCTCTCTAGATGGAATTAAAGCTGGTTCACTTATGAATGTATGTGTCCCCGTGAGGCTAAATGTGTTTTAACTAAATCATTCTAAGTTTACATTGTTAGTTAATTAAGATCAAATTTCTCAAGTATCTCAGTATTGTATAGGAAAACTAGAACAGAACAGACACACATTAACCATCTCATTAGTAAAGACCGTCTTTTCTATTGTTGCAACTAGATGTTTTTCCACAGTATATTTTAGTATTTCACTGTTGGTCCTTCTCTGAGCCTACTGATAAGAACAGAATATAAAATGAGAAAATAAGGAAGAAAACCCCATAGAATATTTGGGCCCTTCTGCACAAAGCTGTGGTTCAAGGTCTAGTCTGGGTCCTGTATAGACACAATAGCTGGTTCTTATTTTAGCCTGCAGTGTGTGGTCCACATCTGGATTCTGATGCTTGCTCTCTAGGCTGTACCTTTGAGCACAGCTGCATTCTGACTTTCCCAGTGCTGCCACCTCTGATGCTGGGATGCTGCCAGTCCCATTATGCAGTACATGTGTGGAGCGCTCTCAGTAGTGGTAATTTAGGCAACGTGTGATCTGACTGCTGTGACAATCTAGGGAGTAGTCTCTGAGCTGCCCCTCTTACAGGAGCTAATCTTTCCTAGCTAAAACGCTGTCTGCTTGGAGCCGGCGGTTTTACCTCAACAGAAAATTACAACAACTGACAGGACTGTATTAGTTACAGTAAATTAGCTTTGGTAACACTCGTAGAGAAACAAGCATGCAAACAATCTCTAAAGGAGTTTAGCTGCTGCTTGCAGATGGGATGGCGTATGGATTCCCATTCTTCAGTACAGTAACACAGAGCTTTGTTTTAACTCGGGGCAGCAGCCTGCACTGCAGTTCTTGGGCTGATCCAGTAAGAGGCATTACTTGGAATGGAAACTTACAGTGCAATCAATTTGGTAATTTTTGGAGAAAGGGAATTGAAAACCAGTAGAGTAATTCCTCATCTCTTTTTCAGAAATATGTAGGAGTCAGTTCATTTTGAGTTATTACAATGTGTGCCAGTCAAAAGGAGTGTGTGGAACAGGCTAAAATGAGGTATATTATACTTCTGCTACTGGTGGTGTTATTGCAGTCTGGCATTCATTAACCAGTTCCTCGCATAGGCATACCTGCCTCAGGAAATTAATAAGAGTGTGATTGAGACTGTCTTCTGGGTGATGTGGGTTCTAATCAACTCTAAGTCAAAATTAAATGTATAGGGGAGAGTTTAACCTGAAGTCTTATATTCTGGGTGGTTCTGAACATATGCCTTGCTTAGGAAGAAGCTTAGAAATAAGGTAACATTTACAAAAGTTCATTCAGTTGCTGTAAGCATTCAGGGGCAAGGTCTGTCATTGTCTTTTGTCTTCACAGGATAGTTTTCGTGTTACGTCTGTAGGTACTGCTATAAGAAATGCAATGGCGTAAGGTACGTGTGGAGCTGGAGTACAGGGGCTCCCTTGGATCAGCACTGAGGTGCAACAGAAGAGCTAGGAAGGGAAAAAACCCTGCTTGCTTGAAGAATAGTCTGATGCATATTTGTTACTTAGCCCTGCAGAGAATCGGCCTGTGAAACATTGGTACTACTGGGCCAAAACAAGTACATCTCAAGCTGATGCTAAATGCAAAACCTAATCATATACTTAAAATCTTAGGTGCGGTATACATGTGTCAAAAGAGATTACTATTGAAATTGGCCCCAGGAGCATAATTCAGTACTCATTAGCCTCCTTGCCTTTATGATTATACTAATCCAAAGGAGATGACTGAGGTAATCCTACAAGTCATCTTAAACTTTTTTATAAGTCCCTTCTCTAATTCTGGGCTGAAAAGAAACCTGGTCATTAAATACAGTGAATAAACCCAAAGCAAAAAGTGGTGTGTTTTTTAGTTCCTGCATCCTTTTTCCTTAATGCAGCAGTTTCTCTGTGGCAGTGTAAATGCAAACAAATGAGAAGGGCCCCAAGAAGGGACTGCATTGTTTGGATGTGAGCTAATACAGTGCAATGCATGACTTGGCTGATCCCTTGGCACTCCAGTAACAGAGCCAGTTAAGTATGGTAATTATACAGTCCAGTTGAGAGGTGAAGGACTCAGCTGGTTGCTTTACCAGGTGGGGCTCTGTGGAAGATTTCATGGCCACCAGCTGTTCATACAAACTCTAACTTGCATCAGTTTTGGAGGAAAGATTCCTGGGTGTGATAGTTCATATTGCAAAGTTTGTGATGTGGCAAGAGGCTGCATTGTGGGAGAAACCTGGAGCTGGAAGATGGGGTCCTGCAAGCCTCTTGCAGAATCCAGTTTCCTTCTTTATGCTGCTGTTGCAGATCCAGGCTTTGACAGAAACCTGAGGCAGTCTGCTTCGGTGGGAGTGCCCCACACCATTTGCTTTTCATTCTTTCTTTGTTTAAATCACTTTAGGCTTCTAGTTAGGGAACAGACTTGTGAGACTTACAGCAACCAATCTCCCACCACCAAGAGCGGATAGCTAAGTAAAATTTACTGAGTGAATACTTCTTGGATTGCAAGCTTTTAAGGATAGGCAGGAGAGATTTGAAGTCTCCAAAGGGATTTATAATGTTGCCAGTTCTGGTGATTCTATCAGTACAAGTTTCTCAATATTTACTTTTTGTTCTTAAAGCTGTGTTTGTTGCAGAGATGTGATTACATGTGAATCTCGGCATTATGCACTTGTTTCTTTATGAAAAAGAATGTTTCTAACCCTTGCAGATTTAGAGGAAAAATGGGAGATGTGCCTTCCTTATACCCTGGAGCAAATAGAAAGAAATCTAAACTCAAACTTTAAAGATATTCCATGAATTTAATCAAACTTTTTTATTTTGAGCTATGCCTTTGACCCACGACAGCCTTAGTTGAGCTGTATGCTGCCTCTGTATCTCAGTTTCCCTGTCCATCATGCCTGAGGCAGATTGCTGTCTTGATAGTACTGTGACCACTCCAGAGGAAAAGTTTTCTGTTGGTTATTAGAAGTCACTCAGATGTAAATTTCTCATTCCTAATGCTTCATGTATGTTTATGAATCTGTACCAGGGGAATATGATTCAGAATCTCCAGGACTCACTGTTTACCTCTGAGCTGTGATGGGACAGGGATGCAGCAGTGCAGTTTCAGCCATTGCCTCTCTTGCCGGAGCCAGAGTTGTGTGTGTATGGAAGCTTTTCAGAGATGTGCTCCCTTAGTCCAGATTTCTAACTGCCTTGCAGCCAAAGCAGGTCCACCTTCTGGCTGCTATACCCAGCCTAGCAGTGCACTAAGCTACAGATCATCTTTTACCCTCTGGCAGTCTGTCTTCTGTAATGTAATTAAAATTATAATTATTCCCTGTCCAGACAATTTCTCTTACTTATAGTCTGTGGAAGTATTAAAGTTGATTAGACACATGTGCTGCTGGTAGATAGCTCCTCCAGTCACCTATGGAGTGATGAAGGGTTAGCTAAGGGAGGACAAAATATAATGCAATACTCTGCTAATGCAAAAGAAAGGACAACTGAAAAAACCGGAGTCTAACAGTGGGAAGGCCTGTGTTCAGCGAAGACCTTGTTGCATAAGGTAGGGCTAAGGCAGTAGGGAGAACAAGCCTACAGAAGCTTATTTTGAGAGCTGGGAGAGCATTTCTTACCTCTTTACTGGTAGAGGCCAAATATTGGCACTGCCAAACCTGATTGTTCATCCGAAGCCAATCCCAGTGCTCTGCCCGCACCAGGTATCGGCAATTCCTTTGCTTGGTTTCAGTTTGTGTGCAGTGCATGTGCTCAGCTTTGAGTGAAGTGCAAATGCAGAGAGATGGTGTACATAGGCATATGCCAGATGAACAGATCAAATCTGTGTTTGTCTATATCCATGTCTAGCCATCCATTTATTCTTATATTTGGTGTTGTCTTACATATGTCTTCTCTCAATCCTGATAGAATAAATGGAATCAGAGGGGCAATGTTAACAATTATTTCATGGACTGTTTTCCTGCACACTGAAATTAGGCAAGGTCTGAGGTGTGTATTATTATATAAATACCACCCTATCTGATAGAGCTGGCTTGAGGCTGAGGGAAGTTTGGTGTTGGCACCAGGGGGCCCTGCTGCTATGATGGTTTTCCCCTCAGGAGTGTCTGTGTGGGCACTGGTGTGGGAGCACTGCACCCATCTCGGGTAATGCACTGTCCCAAGCACCCAAGTGCTATCGGTAACCAACAGTGGAAACGTGGCGGTTTTGGGCCTGAAGAACACTATGGAGGAAAGTTTGCAGGCTTTTGTGGATAAAAAGCTTCAGTCTACAAGGCTTTCAAAGAATTTTATTTAACTGGTATGAAAACTAATACAAAGGAAAGCTGTTTGCTCATTCCTTGATCTCATAGACTAGATGCAGGCTGCTGAAGGTGGCCATCTTTCTCACCACAAACAAATGTATCTTTATGCATCTTAAAAGCATTAGTAAGACTGCGAGGTGAAAGGGACAGAAATAGCACTTGCTTTCACAGGGTAATTGCCTATATTCCATCTGGGGGAGAAGCATGCGTTTTTTTAATTTGCTGAAGTCACTATCTAAAATGCTGTAAAATGTACTCTTCCCCCCCTCTTCCTCCCATGGAAAAAGTGCTGAGGTAGACTTTTCTTTCCCTGTAAACAGGATGCATTTTATCATTGTGGTTGGCACACTGCAAACCTTTACAAAGAGAGTGGAAGTCAGAGCGAATGACAAAAGCTTCGCAGATTGGATTTGCTCCCCTGTATACTGGAGGAAAAAATAGGAGCGTGTTGGTATGGAATGAGGTCTTTGATCATATGAAAAAATGGAGGAAGCTGCAGAGGTAGGGGCAATTTTTGAGTAACTGATAACTAACAAAAAAGTTTTGTGTATGCTCTTTGCTCAGAGTTTATTCTTTTCTAATCACTACTTCTAACTACTTGTTTTTCTTCTGCTGCTGTCAGCAGAGTCTCACAGAAGACCTAAGTTCCTTTTCCTGCTTCTTCAGTGACAAGGCTGTGTTACTTGGGCTGTGTATTTTGTAAGACTGTAAACCACTGAAGCACAGGTTGACATTTGCCCACTTTCTTCACCCACACATTTCCTGCCCACGTAGCCTTCTGTTAACCTGGCTGTACCTCAAAGCTCTTTATTTTTTAATATATACCTGCATGGTACCCTAGTACAAGGATTAGGTCCAGAGTCTATAGCTGCAGCTGTAAGTAACAAATTATCTAGCTCTTATTCCCAGGAAATAGCCTACCATGAGAATTCTCTTCTGAGAGACTCACTTTCCCTTTCCAGAAAAAGCAGTGGAGGATTTTTCCCCTAAGGAAGACTGTGGCTATCTGAGAAGTTCAAGTGTAAGGGTCCAGCATGTAATTTGGTTGTGCAGCTACAGTCTGCAAGCCTGAGATTTAGTTTAGATGAGATCACACCTTTGAGCCAGTTCTGCGTGCTCCTGCCCTCTCCGATAATTTGCCCATTAATGGGAGCAAATTGGCGTCCCCCACTGAGACAGGCCCTCGCAGGGCATATGATATGGCTTTCTGACTCAGCCTTTGGGTAAATTGAAAGCTCTTCATGACCATCTATCTTGTCCTGGTGCATGAATGGATGATGAGTAGACCCCATTCTAGTTCATCCTCTGCCCATCCATCATGCACCCTGCCATTCCCTTAATGCAGGGAACAGACAGATGAGCTAGACAGACAAATGGACAAAGACTGACAAAGGGGTATGCTCCTGTGTTTCCCTATTGGCACCATATGAATAAGGGATACACGGAGCTAATTGAACTCCTTCCCTTTGATGGAAACTGTTTTATTAGTTTTTTTTCCAGTAACTTTTCCCTGAGGGATTTGTAGATAACCGTTAACTTGAGAACAGTATCTATACAGACAGACACACATTTGTGGGGGACGTTAAGTAAGGCAGGAATCATCCACCAAAAGATATTGGTGGGAATGACTTATTCTATAGAATACTACTGTACTTCTGTGATACAACCTGCTGCAATGTGGCGCACAGGGAAAGAAAGGATGATGTCTCTGTGCAAGTAGAACCCTGTAGTTTTGTGCCATACTAAAGTATTTATAAGAACCTACCACAAAGGTGATTGATATTTGGGGAAGATTGCAGTGGCCTTTGGATAAAGCTTGTATTCAGAGTAAGACCTCAAAGCATTAATTGTACTCAGGACTTTTATGGCAAGTAGATCTTAAAGCAGCTTGCAAAAGCAGGCACTGTGTAGTACACTGTCCCTCATGCTGTATTGGCATGTCACCCTGTGAATGCCAGTCATGCAGTGGAGATAATAAATACCTCTCTGGCAACCTCCTCATTTATGATCTCAGATTAACGCTGCCTACGAGGAGGAAGGAACTCTACCCTTAGATTTGACTGTTGTCAGAGAAACCATGACAGAGCACTAGTTTCCTGATAGGCTTTTCTCTCCTAGAGAAACCACTTCAGAATTTCTTCTAACCCGAAGATTTGCTCATGTGCCAGGAGAACATAGAAAAGGATGTGTAAGGACACCATCTGGAGCCCCCCGCTACAGTGGTGTTAGCCAAGACATCCAATGGAAGTGAATTGCAATGAAAGTGCCACTTGTTCTTAGCAGGGAAAATGGAAATTCGTCATCCTGCAGGAGAGGGAGGTGATACTAGCATCTTCTTGCCCCAGATGCCAGTTTCAGCAAGCAGCAGTACAAAGTGAGAAGAGAAGTTCCCAAACATTGACATTGATTCAGAAATCCGCAGTAGGAAAGCAGGCTTGTCACCATCCTGCAGTGTCTGGCTTTCTCTTCTGTGGAGTTATTTCAGGTCAGGTTGTGCTGAGAGTTCCCTGCTGAAGACTACTGCTGCCCTCGTCATTGCTAATGCATATAGACATACTAGAGAATCTCCACCCTCATTTAACTTGACAGAAAATATTACACTGTTGAAAGCACTATTTGATGTAATATGTTACGTCTGTAAGCTCCTTGTCACCTTCCAAGGGGTGGGAAAGGATGAGGATGGTGTCTCTGAAGTCTCTTTGCTCAAAGGGTTTTTTAACAAGGCAGAAAAAAATTGTTTTCTTTTTCTGTTGTGAAGCGAACTGTTTTGGTTATAGGAAACGGAAGAATGTGTACTTAGCTTTTTGGTGTATGCCCATTTTTTCTTTGAAATACCTTAAAATGAAAAACCCTTGTCCCAGCCTCACCCAGGATTTTCGTGCCCCTCTGCACAACCTAAAGAGATATTGCACTGGCTGTATGCAGGACTGTCTTGTATTTATTTATCTTGTGCTTATTGCCAAGAGGATTCTGTAACTAGCATGGATGCTCAGGGATTTGAGGGAACAACCTGTTAAGAATGCAGTTGGCGTTACTGTGGTGTGCATTCAACTCAGGTGCAGAATGCCAGTGCTCTGCTTCCAAACAAACTCTGCCCATTGCTGCTGGCAGTTTGCTCTGCGGGATGGATGTGTGGTCAAGGCGTAGCATAAAAGCAGTAAAAATCTGTTGCAACGTGCTGAGCCACCTGCAGATTGCAAAGTGTGGCTGATTATATATACAACCAGGCCTGATGAGATGCCATCACATTCAAGTTGTACTGTGTCTTTTAGAGACAGGTAGCTGACTCCCCAGGTGGAAGCAAATACCTGATTAATGCTGGCATGGTGTTTGGCAGATCTGCAGAGCCCTGGGAAACAAGAAGGACAGAGGGATCCATGATCAATAATTAATTGTTATACTCAGTGTTTTACTGAGACATGATTACACTGTTCCAAAACTAGCTTTTCTTTCTCTCGTTCAAGCTTTTTCAAGCTTTCTGTCCATCAAATCCTTTTTGGAGTGAGCATCTCAGCGATGACTGTTTTCAGTCCTGACTGGGTACCAATGCTATAATAAACACAAATATCTTCCAGGCCTCTGATCACATCCAGTATGAAAGCCATGTGAACACTAATTGTCTCCCTGTGTACTACTTCTGGATGCTGTACACAGGCTGTGATGAACTTACCAGCTTGTTTGGCACCATCCAGATGAAGCAACTGCACTGCCAGTTATGCTTCTGTACCTCCTTTGCCAGCAGATCATTAGACCTGCACGAGGTGGTCCTGGCAAATGATTTGATACTCACCTGATTTAGCAGGAGATACAGGTTATGTTCTCTGCAAGATCTGTGAACTTTTCAAGCTATATAGGTTGTCCCCCCGCTTAGTTGAGGCTAATGTCTGAACATCTCACTAGCATGAATGTTTTATTCTACCAATGCAGCCAGTAGCTAAACAAGAGTTGTTCCTATTTTATGGGAAGCACTGAATTGCAGACAGAGCAAATGACTTATCACAGGGAGTAGATAGTGGCGTGAGGAAATGAATGTAATTGCCTATCAACTATTTTGATTAACTTCTTTGAATCTGGCTGCACGTGGTTATTGGTGATCTTTTAGGGGGTTTGCCTCAAAATCAAGAGAACCTGGCAATTTTCAGTGTTTCAGGGTAAAATCAGGTGCTGTTTGTCATTGAGTCCCTGTGTTTAGTCACATGATAGGACTCTTTCAGTGCTTAAGGACAGTAAATTCCCTTCACATGATGTCCCAGAAGCACAGAGCACAGAAAGAGGCAAATCTCCCATTGCCTTGAAGTGAGTCTCTGCCTCCCTGTCTTGCAGCACCGAAGTGTTTGAAGAGAACTGGAAGCTTGTTAAGATCAATGGGAACCAGGCGTAGACAGGGGTAAGGGAGGGCTGCAGTGATTTTAATACCATGTTATGAAGGAAAGAGGAAGGTGCCTTTCTGCTTCAGCTGAAAGGAGAATGAGAAAAGACAGCGCTCTCCTTCCCGAAACGAACCCATCTGCAACATTTCCAATTTGAATCCAAATAATATCTGAGGTTTGGGATTCAGCAGTAAACTAGCTTTGAGTCCTTAATCCCACCGCCTGATGTTTGGGGGTGTTGGGATTTGGAGCTAATTAATTCAGCCACCTGTAATTTTTGCTCAGATGTGCTGTCTGCCTTTTCCTTAGCTATATCATATGGTTTGGAAGGCTGCAGACAATGCTGGCCTAAATCCTAATCCCCCATGTTACCTTTTTTTGATCTTTCCCTTATTCTTCCTCCCCCCCCACTTTTTTCTCATTTCTTCTTCTTTTCTTCTTTGTCCTGCTGCTGTCTCCCTCTGCTGGGTCCTCACTCAAAAAAAAAAAAAAAAAAAAAAAAA
>Ga0065711_1035770_pt1 | contig 21852 bp, 12 predicted proteins | sample Hoacrofraction12_FD_59098 | JGI IMG/M metagenome (GOLD analysis project Ga0065711, IMG submission 59098) | Hoatzin crop microbial communities from Cojedes, Venezuela - Epithelial fraction 12 v2 (version 2) | ecosystem: Host-associated > Birds > Digestive system > Esophagus > Crop | place... | reverse complement strand
ACTTCCTGTGCCTCAGTTTGTGCCCATTGCCCCTTGTCCTGTCACTGGGCACCACTGAAAAGAGCTTGGCCCCATCCTCCTGACACCCACCCTTGAGATATTTACAAGCATTTATGAGGTCTCCTCGCAGCCTTCTATTCTTCAGGCTGAACAAGCCCAGCTCCCTCAGCCTCTCCTCGTAGGGGAGATGTTCCAGTCCCCTCACCATCCTTGTAGCCCTCCGCTGGACTCTCTCCAGTAGCTCTTCATAGAAGAAAGTTTAGAAACTGCAGATCTAATACTGTAGCAATAAAACAGATTTCACCTGTTTCCTAACTGATGTTAAACTGTCCAAAGAAGCCCAAATGTATATGGATAAACATGCAAATATAGGCTTCTACTCTGATAGCTTGGGTGGTGTCCAATAGTGACCCCAAGCCTGTACAAAGAGGGGAAAGCTGTGCAGTGCTGTGGAGGTGGACTCTAGATGCTTGTTCTGGATCATTGGATGAGGTTGCTATAAATTGTGAAGCTCAGAGAAGATATAGGAAGATGACTCCTGCTCTGGTGTGTAGTGAGAAGTAGTATGTAAAGTAGTACACAGAGTTGTAGGAAGACGCAGCAACTGGAAATCTGATCTAGACAAAACCGTTATAGAAACTATATGCAGTAGAAAATAATAAGGCAGTAAAAGATTTGCTATCATTTGAAATCGAGATTGGATGCCTTTCTAAATTATAAACTGTAATTGGACCACAAGTTTTTTTTTCAATACAGGAATTATAGTCTGTCCTACATTGTGCAGGAAGTCAGAATTATTACTTCCTTTCCTGGCCCTGGAAATTATGAGGCAAATCCTGGTCTGAAATCAACTCCTAAAACATCAGTACATGCAGGATCTGAACTGACAAATATTTTTTTACAAAGAAAAATATTCCAGATCGTTTTTACTGGAGGCAAAATTCACAGACCTAACAGATCTGTATTTACAGTGTTTGATAATTCCATGTTTGAGATATATATTTAATTTGTTTGTTTATGTAAGTTTTTCTTCGTATTTAATACTATGACTAATTACTAACACCAATTCTTATACTATAATTAGTGTAATAAATAATACATGCTGGAGAAGTTCAAGCAATGTACATATTGTAGCAATTAAACATGTGGTACTTCAGCTGCTCCTTAGGTCAGATATCTGTGGGTGCAAAAGGAATTTGTTTTTCTGTTTTCAATTAAAATTGAAATTACTTTTCTAATATTTAATACTAGACATATAAAAAGTTGGTGTTTTGTGTTATGGTCACAGCTTACAGCTTTGTCAGGGAATCACAAAAGATGAAAGTGCATCTGCGAGAAGGATGATTCACAGATTCAGTAGGAAGCTTTGCTGGGAAAACCAGCTTATAGAGTAAGAACTGGACAAAAAGATATCATCTTTATTTTAATAACTGTTTTTCACTGTGTTATTTCAGAGCATTCATCAGTCAGACATTGAAGTTCCCTTTGGCCCTTTACAATTTCTAAAATTTTCCAACTTATTTCTACTATATTTTTTTTTTTAAATAAAATGCATTTTTCAGAATGCTGATAAGGACTTTGAAAAGAAAGAATTTTTGCTTCTTTGCAAAATAGAAAGATTAGTCTATTATATCTTGTAAACCTCCAGTTGTTTTTGATGTTACATGCAATCTTTTGAAAAGCAAAGTATTTCCATTAGTAAATGGTCGCTCAGTATTTGTTTTATGTGTCTTCATGTCTTCTGTATCCAGACATGCATATGTTTGGCATCTGATTTCCCTCTCTTAGGACTCATTCTGACTTCACTGATGTTATACAAGTATGTTGTCTAAGACAAAGTCACACCAAGATCAGAGTTGGGCACAAACATAGCTGATTGTGATCAATACTGAATGTAATGACATCTTGAAGTACGCAGAACTGAATAATGCCAGAATATATGTTGCTTCCTGTAAATGCTTATATGTTTTATGGCAGTCATTCCTGTGTATTTAAAAGCTTTGAATAAGAGAAGATGTATCTATGTCTCCGAAAAATGTTCTGCATCAGCAGTTATGATTGAAGATAATGATGAAGCATAAATATTGAATGAGCAGCAACTAGTAGCCTTACTGGAGGCCAGAACAGACAGAATGAGCATTCCCAAGACGTCAGTGCATTTTTGATTTGATAGACAGAGAATGTTGTGTTGAGTACCTTTGTGACTAACAAGTCTCAAAACCCAAGGAGAATTCAGAACTGAGGAGCAGTTCCTCTAGATTCATGATTTATGAGACAAAGTGAAATGGGTTGAATAAATACGAAGCTGGTCCGGTGGTAACTAAGAGGGAAGAGATGCATTGTAACTTCTGTGCATTTGGTGAATGCAGGACCAGAAGCGAGCAGAATTAAGTCCAATACTGTAACATATGGATAATTTGAAGCAAGCAAATGAAACTAAGAGAATGAGGATTTAACTGAAACATAAAATCTCCTAACTGGTAGGATTAAGTGGAATGTTTCTTCAGTGGAGATAAAAGTAAAACACAAATTTTTGGGACTTCATAGTAAATAATGCTATGTACTATAGAAATTGAGTATGTGATATGAAGATCGTGTCTGCTTGACAGAAGGGTCCAAGGACATTCAGAAACTCATGTTTCCCTCATTTCTGTAGGAAATCACTCACCGCCAATGGAAAGAGTTCTTACTTCACTAAGAATTGGATTTCACTCTGATTCTGATATGTTTGTGAAACAGAAACAGAAATTTGTACTGTGCTTACATACAAAAGCTTAATATGAACCAAAGATGGAGGGATTTGTTGTGAAATAAAGGTAGATGATGAAACTAATAGGAACTCAACAGCCCTAATCATTGATGGGCAAAATTTACAAGTCGGCCGGCAGAGAGGAAAGCAGACAAAACAAGATGTTCCCCTACGCTGACAGAAATATGAACAGAATACAGTCCAGCGTGAATTTCAGTCAGATGGAGCCAAACTGTAACACCAGCCCTGAATGTGCTTGGATGCTATGGAAGTTTGAAGCTGGGTCAGCTCCAAACAGAGCTCTGTCAGCTCCTTTAAGTTACAACAATTTATTTTGTATGCAGGACTTTTTTTTTTTTCTTTTCCAACCTTGGATCCGCCCAAAAGCTCTGAGAAGCCTTAAAGTTTATAGCCTTTGGCTCATGTTGACAATCAGAATGAGAAGTGAGTGCTGATAAATTGTTTAATAAAATGCTTCAGAGCTCTAGGTCTGGCAGTTAATGGTATTATACCCATGCCATAATCCCCTAGTGAACAAACAGGTATAACCTCTCCTTTTTTTATATACTTTTCACTCTATAGCATCCAAAGGGCAGATTTCAGGCAGTATGTATCTGTTGAATATCATTCTTTCTATTCATTCACCTTTTGATGTCACAACTTACTAGGTAAAGGAAGAAGTAATCTTTTAGACATTTACTGTTTATGATTAAACCCTTCAGCAGATAAACTTTTTTTTTAGAGTATTTGGTTTACTCTTTCAGGGTAATGATAGCTTTGGGGTTTTTTTTTCTGTCAATAAATAGTTCTCCTTAAACTTCTCTTAGAACCAAAGCTGTTTCTTGTAAAAACTGACAAGTTTCATACACATTGTGGAAGGAAAAACTTTGTCAATAAACCAAAACTGTTTAGAATGAATACTGACATATGTTACTGGTAACTCTATGCAATATCTTTGGAACTATGCAAAATATTTTACACTGAAATAACTAAATTAATTTTGACTTCCTACTAGTTTTGTTTCAACATCTAGCACATCTATAAAGCATCTAACATCTTGTCTTAAATGTAAAATGTTGGGGATTTTTTTTTATTCTTTAATTTTTTTCCAATTTGATAGAAGTATTGTGAGATACCGTTTTTTCCAGAAGTTATCAAATATCTCATATCGTTGTTATTAATACTACAACTACATTTATACTAATTATGGAATTAGTTTTTCTTCTTTTTTTTCCTTAATGATTTGATCATCTGGAACAATTGCCTTTCTGAATATTTTTCCTTTTTTGTTCACAACAGCTGTGAATTCAATGGAGCTTTCGATGTTTAAAAGTATTTGTATAATTATAAAAATATTAATAGTATTAGCTTTAAAAAAAAATCAGTAAGCTGTTCAATGTGCTGAGGAGATGTACTTTACAGCTCTGTCCTGGCAGAGTGAATGGAACGGTGTTTTATGTCAGTTAACTAAATCACTGTGAAATGTCATGTTGCTGTGATTTGCCAGACGGTCTTGCAGCCAAATTTTCTCTCCCCTTTTTCTGTAGCTCTGGACCTACAGGGCACAGGTCATTTGAAGTTTTCACATTGGACACAGTAGATGTAATAATATTATACTGCCAGTTTTTTATGTTGAAAACCAAATGCCAAAAACATTCCTTTTCACTAAATATTGTGGAATGAAAATAGTCACTGGGTTTTACATAAGATGGCATATACCATTTTTGAGCAGAGCAATCAGTATTACACGTAAGAAAATATTACTGGAAAAAAATTTTTGAGCGTTGTAAGATTTGGTGTTTGTACTCTAACAGTTGATTTTTTATATCCACAGGTTGTTTGGTGTGACTTCTCTTACTCAGACAAACTGCTCAAGCACTTGGATGATCATCAAAAATCAAGAGTTACATTGGTATCACCATGCTAATCCAATCTTACTGCTAGTGATGTACTACACCCTCGCAACTCTTATCCGTCTTTGGCTACAAGAGCCCATTGTAAGGGTAACTTCTTTCTCCTTTTTAGCGCTAGTGACTGTGAGACTGGCCAGTGCAGATACTTGCTAACAGAGGCGCAAATATTCAAGAAAGTTAAGGGAAATAGAAAGCAAGTGCAGGCTGGTACCTTGAATTTGGTCTTTTTTATAAGTGTCTTCAAGAGTCTGATCTTTCAGCAGTTACATGGATATTCTTCTTAAAGTCAGCAGGACTATTTGTGTAGAGGCTACAGTGGCAGAGAGCTAACACTCTGATGTGGAAAACCAGTGTCAATAAGATGTACTGTAGGTGCGATCGAATAGAAGGCAAACACTCAGGACTTGTCTAGCAGGACTGAAGTAGGATACAGGCAGGAACAGGCTACTGCAAGACAAGACAAGCTATTTTAACACAGACAGAGATAAATGTTCTTTAAATCTTTCCTCCTGAATCTGTACACCTGAGTGAAAATCCCAGCTTTCATTTAAGAACAAGAGAGAAACGAGACAAAAAGTAAATTTTTACTTCTTCCAGTTTCAGAAGAAAAAGGAAATGGAAGAACCCAAAGGTATCTTAAAAGCTTAGAAGCTGGAAGTATAAAGAGTATGATCCTAAGCATTATTTATTTTAATCTCATGATCATCTAAGACTTGACATGAGTTTTAGAGTTTTAGCAGCGCTGTAAACCACAGTGAAAATACTTATGACTGAGCTGTGAATTAGTGGAGTTTGTAGTAGCAGTAAAAATGTTGAAGGTTTTCTTATTTTAAGGGTGTTTCTTCTTATAATGGATAATGTAACAGTTTAACATTTAAAAAGGCAGACAAAATACACCACCTCTGAATTGAAATGTCTGATATTTGGGATTTACATATATTGGGCTTCATAATAAAAGGTGAATGATGCCAGAACTGTCAGCTTGAGTTATTAAAAAAATTTGTGTCTTAAGTTTCCAGAAATGTTAAGACTTCTTTTCTGAAGTCACAAGGTTTTAAAAGGCTGTGGTCCAGTGCCCTCTGGCACTGGGTTCTTTAAGGAATTTCTTTCCTATTATTTTTTTCTGAAGCTGCAGCACCTGGAAACTTGCTTTTTTTTTTTCCTGAAGTGAAAACTGAGATTTCCAAATAATAATATGATTTTAGCATTGGGGCTGTAACTAAAACTTCACATCTCACAAACTGCATAGTAAAATCATGAGAATGACTCACAGAGGAGTAACCACATGTGAAATGCAGTTAGTGGGAGCTGTGTGATCTCAGCATCTCTGTGAATTCATTTACAGTACCCTGGTTGTTTTCATCCAACTTTAACCATCTTAAAGTTTGGTGCTGGGTCTAAGTTAGTTACTGTGCTTTTTCAGTGGAGAGAAATGGGCCCTTCTGTCTCAGGATGGAGTGAATCCTGCAAGTTCCTCCAGGGTCTAGTGAGGAACTGTAGTGGACTTGCCTGCATTTCTGTCTTTTAGACTACTCGTGTTGTCTGAGATGGATATTCCGATAAGACACTAAAATCAGTCTCTGAGAACTGGAAACAAGTCAAATTGGAGATGGCTTCTAAGCAATTGAGATAATACAAGTAATAATTGAGATAATATAAGTATTAAAAGAGATTAATTCAAGAAAGTCTGATGTCTCTCAAACCTATGGCTGCATGAGAGGCAATACAAAGTTTTGGCACTCCCATGGGAAATTCAGATGCCAGCAGAGCGATGCTTTCCTCTGAAGATAAACGGGCACTTGAAAAAGAAAATATTGTAAGGAAAATGATACGCATGCATTAATGCTTATTTTTTATGCACAGGATGTAGTGATGCAAGTATTTGTCATTAGAAAGAGATGCTGACATTTGCAATATTTACCATCTTTTAGACACTTTCTCCTTACGGCCTTTTTTGTCTACATGCATTTTGTTTTTCATTTAGTAGTGCCATAGATCAGGAATTAATGTGTCTCTTACTAGCTTTCTCCTGTCAGACTCCATTCTCAATTATTTAAATCCAGAAATAGTTGTATTCCATGTTTCATTGAAATGTTTTTTGACTTGCAGATTTGTGGTGCATTTGATTCATTATGGAACGAAGTATATAACCCGCCTTTGTAATCCCCAGTGATTTCAAAGTTCCACTGTATGTAGGATCTCACCATTAACTTATCTATAGTTGGATGGATGGCAAAGATAGTATGCTATGTGCTGTTTAGTGTAAAGCAGTTGTTCTGTGCATACTGCTGCCATGTGTGGTAAAAAGTGGCTCACCTTAGAAATTTTATTCAAAAGAATCTCTTGAACAAAACCTGTTTGGAAGAAAATGTGTATGATAGATTATGCGTAAGGAAATATTTAATCAGTCTAAAAATATGTACATAAGCTAAATACAATACTGGCATAGCAGATTCTAAAAACTGACTAAGACATGTAGACTTGCTCTTTTTTCCTTCTCATGTGAATGACATCTTGGGGTCCTCCTGTGAACAACAATTTCTGCTGGATTGCAACAGGAGTTGTCTCTGAGACAGACACTGTTGAGACTGTCTCTGAGTACTGCAAGTGATGAACAATTTTGCAAGAACAATGCCCACTTCAAATCTTGAGTTTCAGGGTGAAACGTTTTGTATGTGCACCACAGTCTGTCAAACTACGGCACATACTAGATTTCAGTGTACAGTCTCTGTGTGGGATTTTGCAGGGATCTTACTCATGCAAAACGCCCTTGGCAGTCAGTGGAAGCTTTGCTTTACTTATGCCTGTTATTTTGGATCCTGATTTGTTCTAACATTGAGTCTTGTGAAATTCTACCTCTGCAAATAAGAAGAGGCAATCTGCCTCTGGAGATTTCAGCTCATAGTTGTAACTGCTAGTACTGAATATATGAATAGGGCCCATTCATTCTGTCCAGTGAGTGGTAAGGAATACCACAGAAGTCAACAGTTACAGCAATTTAATGTGGAGTCCTCTTCTAGAATTTTTAGAATTGTTTGAATTAAGAGACAGTCGAGAGTTGCTCAGGTAGTGGAAGAACTGGAAGAATTAGTCAAGTCAAAGGACTGTCACAAGTTGTAGCCATATGACTAGTACAGTGTTTTCTGACTTTTCTTCCTCTGCTGAGAAAGAGGAGACAAGATTTCCTATCCTTCCCTATAGTCTCTTAGGCTAAAAATATGTTGCTAAAATCATTGTCTACATCTTAGGTCTTCTGCCAAACTAAATGCTGTTGATAAACAGGTCTTTATGGTCCACTTTTATATTCAAGTTTCAAGTGACAGTGACAAATATTTTAAGAACAGAATCAGTTTATTTTGTCTTACAGTTTGGCTAAGAATGCCTTTTTACAATCAAATATAAATACACAATCATATGTGAAATGTGCTACCATTGCCTCTGAGAAGTAAAATTAAATTAATAACCATTGTTTATCTAAGTTAAGACTTAAAAAATATGACCTTACTGTTAGAATGGTAATGGAGAGAGTTTGAAAATCAGCTAGGATGTTTGGGTGTCCTGTTCCCGTGGATAGCTTTGCAGACCTCTTCCCAGCATCCTGATTTATTCTTCTTCTGTTGCATCAGCTAATTTTGAATAAACAATGAGAACACTTACCACCAGCTAGTTCCCATTGAAAGCCTAATTTGGGACCCTGCCTTCGAAGTACCTTATGTTCAGACAAAAACTAGCTTTTACACCATGAGGTGTCTCTTTGTTGGCAGTAGATAGAGTTTAAGTAAAAGAGCAGGTACCAGGGCAGACGGATTTTTCAGTTGCAAACCACAAGTCAACTTAGTAGGACTTAATTTGAAGCAGAAATACAGGTATCTGCTAAGCAGAAAGGACAAAATAGGCAAGAGGAAAATCTTAAGTCCTTACAAATGGACAGTCCAGGTTGAAATAATATATGACAGTTGACTTGATCAGTTGTTTTGTAGTTAATAACAGGGTAAATTCAGAATAACGCTACTAAAGCTGGTGTGTATTTTATATTCTGGCTGCAGCTCAGCAAAGTTCCTGAACCTCCACTTCAGTCCTAATGAACTCAGTAAGATCTCATCCCAGGTTCCAAGTCACACAAGCACTTGTGTACTTTTCTAAATAGGGGTGGTTTTATGAAGCAAGACCTTACAGCTGTACAACTGAGGATTTGGTTCAATACCATAAACAGCTGATACCAGTGGAGTTTGTGATGAGAGGAAGTAGAGTTTTGGTGATTCCTTGAATTTGGTAATTCAGTTTGTTGAACTTTGGTAAGTTCAACAGCAATATAAAGCCAGACTCGAGCACTTTAAATTTCTTATTAAAATGACATGTGTGTGTGTTTAGTACTACAGCACGTTGTTGCATAGTAAAACAGTTTTTTTAAAACAGTATTTCAAAGCATAGGTAAGTCTACCTTTCAATCCTCACTATTTCCTACTAGTTTTGAGTTAAACATCCAGGCATTAATGGATGGCAGAGTGAAATAGCCACTGCAAATGTTATTCCATAATATTCACTTTATGTTCTTGCATAACTTCCTCTCAAATTTTGAATATTTATCATTTCCATTGGAGCCAAAAATCTAAAAACCACATGAAGTTTTGGGAGGAGAAACCAGAAAACTAAGGAAGTAGAGAGGGCAAATAGTAATGAAAATAAAAAGTCAGGTCAAGGTCTAAAGTTCAAAATGAGAAATTGGTCAAAGGCAGAAAGCAGAGTAACTTCAGTACTGGCAGCTTCTCTCTCATGGTCTCCTGGGGCCAGTGAGTCCTGCTGAGCAACACTGGGCTGGAGATGCTCACAGCTTTCACGTGCAGCCTGCTGCTCCAGAGCATCCCCTTCCTCCCTTTAGTACCACATGTTTGAGCTTCCTCTTCTCACTGGTATGAGCAGGAAGGTTTTGCTGTTTTGTGCCAGCTCAGCTGTGAAGTTTGAGATCGCAGGAGAAAGGACAGTGCAGGAAGAGGTCTGGAGGAGCCCAAAGAGGAGCTGTAACCTAGCATGGTTTGTGTATGTGTACCCATGTGTGCTGCTTGTCACTGTGCTGTAATAACATCCCTCTTCAGTCTATTTGAGAGCTCCCGTACCCCTGCTGAGCCACGGAATTAAGATAGAGTTAAGACCAGTGCATTAGCAATCCTCCACAATTTAGTGGTAGTAGTTCCTGTCACAGGTGAAGAAATAGAACATGTGGATCATAGACAATCAGAGTCACAGAACAGTCCAGGTTGGAAGGGACCTCTGGAGACCATCTGATCCAACTTCTTATGAGAGCAGAGCCTCAGATTAGGTTGTCTAGGGCCAAGTCTTGGATATTTCCAGCAACGGCAGCCAATGCCCATGATTAATTTTTTTCACGGTGAAATACTTCTTTTTTTATAACCAGGAGGCATTTCCCTGAAGCAAATTATGCCTTTAGCCTCTGGTCCTATAATCATGCCTCACTGTGAGAAGAGTACTTCTGTCTTCTCTAAAACTAGAATTTAGGTATTAGAAGGCTGAAGAAAAACCAATTCCTGCATCCTTCAGCCTCTCCAACCCTCTGATCATTTTGGCAGTTTTCTGGTGGACCGTCTCCAGATTTTCTATGTCTGTTGAACTGGGGGATGCCAGAACTGAATTGCAGGTATGGCCTGAGACTTGCCAGGTACAGTGGAACAATCACATCCCTTGATCTGCTGGCAGTACACTGGCAGATGTGGCTCAGGACATGTTTGCCTTCATTGCTGCTGGAGTTCACTGCTGGCTCGTGTTCAGCTTGCTGTGCACCAGGATCCCCTGGGCCTATGCCACAGAGCTGTTCCCTGCACAGTCAGTCCACAGCCTTTACTGTTATGTGGGATTATTCCAGATGCAGGACTTTGTATTGAACTTTGTAAACTTTGTGCATTTTTTGTTGGCCCATCTCTAATCTATCTCTGGCTCTTGCTTCTGGCCCATCTACCTCACCTCCCAGTTCAGCATTATCCACAATCTTTGTGTGGGTTCATTCCATCCAGATAGTTTTGAAGATACTGAATAGTACCAGACCTACTGTCAGTCCTGGAGGAACTCCACTCATGACCAACTACTACTTTGACTTTGAGCCATTATCCCACTTTAAGCAAGACAGTCTAGCCAGTTCTCCACTCATCTTGTGGTCCATCTGTCAAGTCCATATCTTATCAGCTTGTCAGAAAAGATGTTGTGGGACACTGCATCAAACACCTCACTAAAATCAAGGTAGATGACTTCCACAGCTTTCCCTTCATCCACTGAGCCAGTTTTAGCATAAATAGCAATTACATTACCCTTGGTAAATCTGTATTGGCTTTTTCTAGTCATCTTGTCCTGCATACGAGCATGAGCAGACACAGGTATTTCTGTGGCTTGACTCAGAAGCTAGACTAGATGGGCCTAGATGGATGACCAGCACTGACTTTGTTACATAGTGAGGCACGGAATAGAGAGTTAGGTTAGCCTTTAATGGTAGATGTGTATGCTCAAAAGGTTTTGATCTTTTCAGTTGTTTATGAAGCAGAATTGGCTTTTCACATATATAGGCAGATGAGGAGAGTGAATTTTCTTTCAATACACTGCCTTGAAAATTAAACATCTGTATACTAGCTTATGGTATGACTATATAGTAAGGTAAGATGTGGAGATCTGTGTAATTCTGGTATCTTGTAACTATCAGGAAGCATCTTGGCATTGGCAGACTAGCAGCTGTAGAAAAGCTCTGTCATCGTTTCTGAAAATGTCTCAGAGTCATCTATCCTAGATCAAGTGCATTAGACACTAAAAGATGTTACAGAGACATACTTTGGAGAGGGAGCGAAAATTTAAAATCCTCTGGTAAGACTGTTATTTAGAGAACTGTAACTAGTCTTGTCATTTGTATTGTTTAGCAGATGCCCGACGAAGAGAAATCTGTTAGCAGGGAAGATGACAAAGAAATAGCCTGCAGCCCAATTCCAATGACAGCGGAGAGAAGACGCAGTCTGTGGTATGCAAGCCACTATACAACTGATGAGAGAAAAGTAAGGCTGGAGAGGGAAGGGTCTTTATATTAAATGTATTTCAGTCAGTTAATTTTATCACAGTTACTTTGAAGTTAAGGGAAGCAACATTATATAGGATGCAAGTAAGAAGGTCTTCACATGTGATTATATAAATCAGCTGTGTGGCAGAGTGGGAATGCATTTTGCAAAAATTAAGAAAACAAAAACGAGAGCCAGTGTAAGAAAGTAAAAGAGTGTTTTCAGCTTCTTCATTTAAGTTCAGGGCCAGGTTTTTAGGATGAGGCCTTTGTGTAAAACGGCTAGAAAGTCTGTAAGGAAGCTAAATCCTCCTGTAAAGATCTGCCTTGTACCTACTGATTAGCACTGTCATTGCTAAGGGGGGACTGCCAGCTTATCTTCCTCCAAACACACTGGTGTCCTTGTTGGATGTTTGTAGTGGGATGGTTAAAGCAGTTGGTGTAAAAGGTCCTGGAAAGGTCCAGCTTTCTGCCATCTGTCCTCATCATCTGCAGTGCAAAATTTCATTTGGTGAGTTGCAGTCGAATTTAGGATATACAAACACTCTGTTCAGCTACATATCCTCAAGCCCCAAGAACTCCACCATAGTAATAGTAATGGTAAACGAACTGGCAAATGAATGAAGCATCACATTTTGTACTAGTATAAACATTTCATTGGAGGTATTTTTATAATTACAGTAATTCTAATGATCATTTAAAAACTTGGTTTTTAAGTATTGTATCATTAGAAAGACATTAGAAAGCGGTTAATCAGTATAATGCCATACTGATTAATTCTTTGAACTAGTATCTAAAATTTCAATGCAACATTCTCAGTTTTGGTTTAGAATTCACAGGAACGTACAGTAGTTATGTCAACGCTATGGCACACTAAATACCATTTTATGGAACATAGTGTACAATTCTGCTGGCATTTTAAGAATTCTTTCTGAATTTCGTAGTGCAAATTTGCAAAAGTCAGCAAATACGCATGCATGTATTCAAAAAGTTAGATTTATTAATGCTTGAGCCATGCTTCTTTAATAATTTGTCCTTGCATTGCTTTTTGCAGCTTCTGTCAATGACCCAAGATGAATACAAGCCATCGGATGTTAGTATACTACTAGTCTTTGTAATTCTGTAATTCTTCTTAATGTGTGTAAATACGGATTACACTGATATATACAGATGAAAGCTTAGATGACTTTTTTAACACATCTTTATTATGGTTAGCCTGCATTTACCAGATAACCTTGATTATCCTAAATGTAATTGTCTTTTGCTTTCTTGATAATTGCACTGAGAAACCCCTGATTAGCCCTAAAATTGATCATTTGAAATTAAACTGCTTGTAGTAGTACCAACTGGCAAACGATCTTTGCTACTTCACTGGGTTTAAAAAAGATACCAAAATATGCTTTCTAATGCAAGCCATCTTTAAACTTGATTTAGCTTCTTTGCTGTATTTTTTTCTTTCATTGAAATTTCGTTGAAATGCTGAGGCCCTTAAAGCATGACTGACAACACATATGAGATAAGTTTACAGATTATGGAAAATCCAAGTCTTTGTTTGAACAGACAGCAAATGATCCATTGATCTTGACTGCTATAGACCCCAGCAGACTCTGAAAGCAGAAACATCCCCTCTGTTCAGCATACACAGAAGAACGGAGATATAGATGAACTTTGAGAGCAGCTATAACTAAATCTAGATGCGCTTGACAGCCTGTGCTTGGTATAGCTGCTGAATATAGCTGAACATAACCCAGATACTAGTCTGAAACAGTCCACACATGTCTCCCATCTCACAGTCTAAGCAGAAGTCAGTCTTCAGCATGTGTTACCATCAGTAACCCATTGCATGTGATTTTCTGCCAATATGAGAGATATTTATGATTATGGTTGCTGGAGCCCTAATCCAAACAAGCACAAGGGCTTGATGTCGTGAAAAGCCGGAGCTGAAGACTCAATAGTCAGAAGATTATTAAGCAGATATTCTTTATTACGGTGCTGGGCACGTGGCGGATCGCTCCTCCAAACGTGTGCACCAAACACTCTGTCATTTCAAGAATACCTGCTTAATAGTCTTCCGACTACTGAGTCTTCAACTCTGGCTTTTCACAGCATCAGGCTGAAATTTAATTCACAGAAATGAAACAATGAAAAAGTGTTGAATTAGTACTACCAAGTGGTATAAATGTGACATCAATAACAATAAATACCACAACTGCTTTTATTGATGGCAGCAAATGTAGATCTCACCAGTAATAATTTAATATTGGAAGTAATTTATAATCATTATTTTCGTAACTGCTGGAAATAATTATATGTGAACTGAAGTCTGAAACTTAGTTTGCCTAAGAAAGAAGATGAATTTTTGGTTACATCTTTAACTTAAAGGCAGGAGACAAAATTATACTTTTCTAGCTTGGCTGTGAAAAGCAAATTTAACCTGGGAAAGGTAGGATGTCTGAAGATGGGCTCACTGAGTTATTGTTTGTGCGCTGAGCCGTACGGTCAACCTTGGCCTTCCCCGCCTGTGGATATCTTAGGTGTTTTTTCTTTCACACTGTTTTTTTCTTTCCATTTGATTTCATAGTTAGGACAGGCCAAGAGCATGCAAATAGTCATGTACTATGACTCAGCTGACTGCAGTGACTTGATTGCTTTTGCTTGTGTGTCCTTTTCAAACTGCTTGTGCATAGATTGAAATTGTACCTAATGCAATGTGACTTTCTGGAAATTTGAAGAAGACTTTGAAATATTTTAAGGGAAATATTTCTAGAAGTTCAAAGAAGCAGCATCATTTCATTGTTTGCTAAAGAACTTTTTCACTGAAAACAATTTGTAATTCTATTGATACTGCATAAAAAGCTAACAACAATTAATTTTGGAAGCTGTTATGTGCTACTTTTGCATGCAACATGTCTATAGCATATCAATTTATTTGGAAGGACATAACTGCAGTTATTTGTTAAGTTCCTTTAACATTGGTGATCCAACACTAGCAAAGCACAGAGGTAGGAGTCTCATTCTCGTAAGACCCACCCTGAATGCAGTGCCTCTCTCTGTTGTCCTGGCAGGTGCTGCTGGTAACAGTGAACGGGAACCCTGCTGACTATCACACCATCCACCCCACAATGCCGTTAGAAAATGGTCCGGCCAAAGCAGACATGTACTCAACACCACAGTACAAATGGGAGCCTTCGGATGACATGTCAGGTAGTGAATTGCCTGAGAATTACTCTTAGTTCCATATTTTTTCTTATTCTGTATCTCCATTCACTGCCTCTAGCGTTTATTTTCATTTTGGTAAGCTGTTTGGCCCATTGAAGTTAAATAATTGCTGTCACCTTACAGTGGTGGCTGACCAGATGGCAGTTTTGTAAAAGAGGGCTGTAGGCATATCCTAACCAAAATACTTTGCCTGCCAACACAGCAACTGCGAGTTTTGTGTTGCTTTACAGTGCTCAAATGTAATTTTTCTTTGACTCCCACCTTGAGCTTGCTGATTGCTGTAGAAGTAGCCATCACAATGATTACAAGTGAAACCATTCCAGGAGAGAGTGCATATGCTACTTTTAGACCAGCATGAATTGCAAATAATAATTTCTTGTTTTACTTAGAAAAGGAAGAGGAGGAGGAGGAGGAAGGGGAAGAGGAAGTTGTTCAGGAGGAAAAAGAAAATGTTAAATTACATGCCCTGGTCTCCGTGTTCCAATTTATCATGAAACAAAGTTACATTTGTGCTCTGATAGCTATGATGGTAAGTACTGGCAACAAAAAAAATAATGCAGTTAATTTTACAAATAAATGTGTCTTTTCAGTGTTTTCCTGAAAGTAATCTCATTGATTGGTTTTCAGTAAGCGTTTGCATCAGGTTTAGAAAATATCGATATGGTGTCGGCATCATTTTGGGTCCTTTTTATGTTGTTAATGCAGAATTCCCAGGCCTGTTATAGGCCTATAAATAGGACAACACATTCTGGGTAAAACAGCACATTTCCAGGACTGGGAGGCGTTTTGTTGTCCGTTGAATGTTAGAAAACCATGGGAGCTCAGTTTGCTATTGATTGCAAAGCTTCTGCATAAGCAGGCTTGTCATACTTTTGCTCCACTCAGAAATTTGCCTGCAAAATTAAAGCATTTCATAGTGATATAGTAAATTTTAAAACTATAGTTCCTATTTCAGGTTGAAGCATGCATCCAGCTACTCTCTGAGAAGAAAAGATCTGTGAAGCCAGATTTCCTATATTGACACAGAAAGTTCTCAAGAAAATACAACTTCTTGCCTAGAAAGATTTTGGTGGTTTTTTTACTTACCGCCCTTATTTCTCCTTCTTATGTTGTTGCTTGCTTTTAAGCCGACTTGATGCAAATACCTTGAGCTGCACTGTAGTGAGTTTTCAGCATAATGATTAGATCTTTCTCTATATTCCCAGTGCAAGCTTTGGTTTTACTGTTTTGGAAAGGTTTCAACTGTGATGAAATTAACCATAAAGCTTCTTGGCCCAATTTTGCATTAAAAATGGTAAAACAAATTAGCTTGGCTGCTTCTTGTTTGCATGCTGTCCTTTAACAGGCAAAGTTTCTCAACTAAATAAAGCAGACTTCTTGTGCAGAATCTGGATCTGGCTTGATGCATTCTGAAACATTAGCAAGTAGTTGTTTGCATATTGGCACAATGCCCTTTTTTCCTATTTTTTTAAACTCACGGGCTTCATATGATCTACATTTCCTTTTTAATTAATTTCTAAGGTCCTATCTCTCAATATCAAAGGAGAAGATATATTTGAATAGTTTTCTTGTAGTTAATATCGAGACACTACTAGCTTTTTTCTTAGTGATATATCCCTATTTTATATGACCTGAATTTTTTTATGGTGTGATCTGATGTAAGTTCCACTTACACCATAGCCAAAGACAGCTCAGTGTAAGTTATTTTCTTATGTTGGGACAGAGAAGTAGAATATTAGTGTTTTTCACATATCCTGAAAGGATATCATTTCCAAAGGAGCAGAGCTGAACTAATTGAAATGTGCTTAATGTTTCATACTTTTCTATTTAAACTGAAAAGGAATCTAAAATGTTTTATTGAAAGTTATTCCACAGTTATACCAGCATATATATAGCTGAATTTAGTCCTAAGTCGATAACACAATGTTAACAAAAAATGCTTAAAACCCCAATCCTTTTCCCCTACTGTTTAATAGAGAAGTTTTCAGTAACTGATTTCTGCAAGCTATATAAAACATTCTATAGTTGTGAGTATTTCAGGTAATCTAACATGGTTAGTGTAGACTAAATGTTCTTCAGATTAGGTGCGTGCAATGTGTGCATACCATAGCTTTCCATTTTAAATGGATTCCACAAAAGCTAGAATAGCATGGAGTTAGTGTAGTTTTGTAAGTCTATCAAAAGCCTTGAAAGTAGTAGCTATTGCTACTGCTACTATTGCAGATTTGCTGTCCCTACTCTGAATTCTTTGCTGCTAGTTTAGCAAGAAGATCTTGTGTGTGCAAAAGTTAGTCTGTATTTTCCATCTCTTTTCGTTCGGTGAAATGAGAAGCAATAAGACTGCTTACAGACCTTACCAAGGTGCAACTAATGCACAAAGCAGGGTTTGGCCTCAGCTGTGGACCTCTTAAGAATCCACTTTCTGCACGTTCTCCAAGGGGTTTATTGTAGCTGGCCCAGTAGCTGATTAATATGGGTGAGAGTCTCATGACAATGAAAATGTGGGCTAAGTAGAGAAGCGTAAGTTAAGTGTAACTGGAAATATGCATCAAGGTTGTTTCTGAATGCGTCAGTGAACTTTTTCCCCTCTTTCCTCCTTCCACAAGGCATGGAGTATCACGTATCACAGCTGGTTGACTTTTGTGTTACTGATCTGGTCTTGCACATTGTGGATGATTCGAGACCGAAGGAAATATGCCATGATCAGTTCACCATTCATGGTTTTCTATGGAAATTTGCTGCTAACATTGCAGTATATATGGAGTATTGAGCTCAAGAATGATGAGCTTCCTCAAGTATCCGGTTTTTTAGAAAGAAAGGATCCCGGGGAGTTGGCATCAAAGGTAGGTGTTACCAACAGCTGAGATTTATTTATGGAACCACAAAATATATTGTCATAAAAAATGTGAATCTCTTGGCATTTCTTTAAGAGTGAGTCCTCAGTGTTCAATATAACCATGTTCAGTAGCAGTTCTACAATAAAGGATAAGTAGTTAAAAAATAGTGTTTAGAAAATTGCTTCTTGCTTGTTAAGCTAATATCAAAGCAAAAGTTCCAGACATCTTTGTAGATTTTCATGACAATTCTGTATAAAATTCTTAGTGGATGGAAATTGCTGGCTTGTTTGATTTTATAAACTGGATGCAAAACTAGATATGATTTGATTTGTTAGATTAATACCCATGGGAAGTCAGGTCTGTCTCTGAATATGATGGCAACTGGAACAATGGTGTCATGGCAATTACTGGTACTTACTCACTCCCTTATGATTTTGCACAAGCAGCAGTACACACCTATGACAGAGCTTTAATTCATTATCCTTACACCCAAAACAGCATGAGTTGCAATCCATTTCAGGTCGGAAACAAGAGAATTTGTTGGCCTCAGTGCATGATAGATTTTTTTTCTTTGGTGTCTTGAAAGCACTACAAAATGCATTTTGTTTGACAGGTTTGCTTCAGGGGGAGGGGATGAGCGTAAATAGGAAGTTGTTTGCTAGAGCACACAAGAGGGGTGTCTCAGAGAGTGCATCTAGTTGGCACTGCTCCCTTTGCGCTAAGTGAATCACTTCCCCTGTGACTCCTAATTACCATTTAAGGTGATTCTGTAAGTGATTTTCCTTATTGGCAATGCCCTTTGGACAACCATTTCTGGGTCTTTAATGCGTTCGATAATTAGTGAGTGCTGTATTATTTCTCTCGTAAAGGTAGGGCTAGTTTAGTAAGACAGCTAAAGCTCAAGGGGTTCTGCAAGAGAAGTTCTACAGTTTCTCTCAATGACTTTGTAAATCTCTAAGGAGTTTTAACTGTCTGAATATGTCAGCCCCTTTGACATTGTTTTTTGTTAGCTATATCATCAAATATCTTATCTAAAACTAGCTGGTGTCAAGACAGGAAACTGTTGCGTATAAATGATGATTTGGCCACACCCATAAAATTAACAGAAGATGTCTGGTGGGTTTTTTTAGGCTGAATATAATACATTCTGTAAATTTCACAGAATCACAGAATGGTTGAGGTCAAAAGAGACTTCTGCAGGTCATCTGGTCCAATTCCTCTACTCAAGCAGGGCCATCTAGAGCTGATTGCCCTGGACCATGTGCGGATGGCTTTTGAATATCCCCAAGAATAGAGACTCCACAACCTCTCTGGGCAACCTGTGCCAGTGTTCAGTCACCCTCACAGTAAAAAAAGTGTTTCCCAATGTTTAGAGTCAACCTCCTATATTTCAGTTTGTGCCCATTGCTTCTTGTCGCATCACTGGGCATCACTGAAAAGAGCCTGGCTCCATCCTCTTTCCACCCTCCCTTCAGGTATTTATAGACATTAAATGAGATTCCACTTGAGCTTTCTCTTCTCCAGGCTGAACAGTCCCAGCTCTCTAGGAGAGAAGCGGCAGTCCCTTCATCTTCACAGACATTCAACTGGACTGTGTCCAATACATCCATGTGTCTTTTGTACTGGGGTACCAGAATGGGACACAGCACTCGAATTATGACCTTACCAGTTCTGAGTATTAAGGAAGCATCACCTCTCTCGATTTGCTGGCAACACTTCTTCTAATGCATCCCAGGATTAGGGATTACCCTTCTTTGCTGTAAGGGCACATTGCTGGCTCATTTTCAACTTGGTGTCCACCAGGACCCCCAGGCCTTTTCTGACAAACTACTCTCCAACTCATCGGCCCCAAGCATAAACTGGTTGTTCCTTCCCAGGTGCAGGACTTTGCACTTCCCCTTGTTGAACTGCATGATGTTCCTCTCAGCCCATTTTTCCAGCCTGTCAAGGTCCGTATGGATGGCAGCACAACCTTACGGTGTCTCAGCCACTCCTCCCAGTTTTGTATCATCAGCAGGCTTGGTGAGGGTACACTCTGCTCCGTCATCCCCCACTCATGCACCATTTATTGAAGATACTGAACAGGACTGGATCCAGTATTGACCCCTGGGGTGCGTCGCTAGTCATTGATCTCCAACTAGACTTTATGCCACTGATCACCACCCTCTGAGCGCAGCTGTTCAGCCAGTTTTCAGTCCACCTCATGGTCTGCTCATCCAGCCCATAGTTCACCAACTTGTCTATGAGGATCTTGTGGGAGACAGTGTCAAAAGCCTTCCCAAAGTCTAGATAGACAATATCCACTTCTCTCGTCTCATCTGCCAAGCCGGTCATTTCATCGTAGAAGTTTTCAAGCTGGTCAAGCATGTCTTCCCATTGATGAATCCACACTGACTATTCCTGATGATTTTCTCATCCTTCATGTGCCTGGAAATGGTTTCCAGGATTAGCTGCTCCATCACCATAGAATCATAGAATTGTTTGAATTGGAAGGGGCCTTTAAAGATCATCTAATCCAACCTGCCCTACCATAGGCAGGGACATCTTTCACTAGATCAGGTTTCTCAGAGCCCCGTCCAACTTGACCTTGGACACTTCCAATGATGGGGCATCCACAACTTCTCTAGGCAATCTGCTCCAGTGTCCCACCACCCTCACCTTCCCAGGGACTGAGGTGAGGTTGACCGGCCTGTATCCTCCATCTTGCCCTACTTGAAGATAGGGGTGACATTTGCTTTCCTCCAGTCTTCCAGCACTTCTCCCGGTCACCACAATCAACCAAAGATTATTGAGACTAGCCTCTACAATGACGTGAGCCAGCTCCCTCAGGACTCGTGGGTACATCGCATCAGGAACCATGGACTTACATATGCTCAGTTTGCTTAGGTATTCCCCAACCTGATCCTTTTCCACCAAGGGTGCGTCTTCCTTTCTTCAGACTTTTCCACAGTCTCTGGGACCTGTGATTCCTGAAGGCTGGTCATGCTAGCAAAGACTGAGGCAAAGAAGGCATTTGGTACCTCAGACTTTTCCATGTCCTGTGTCACCAAGGCCCTTGTCCCACTCAGCAGTGGGCCCACATTTTCCCTAGACTTCTTTTTTGTGCTTGTGTACTTAATAAAGCTCTTCATGTTGCTCTTGACATGCCTTGTCAGACTCAGCTTCAGGCCTTAGCTTTTCTAAGCATGTTTCTGCATGCTCGGCCAATGTCTCTATATTCCTCTCAGGTTACCTGGCTCATCATCCCCAGGCAGAGCCCATGCGTTCCAGCTGTTCCCTCAAGCAAATTGCAGCTCCACCTCCACATCTTCCTGGCCCGTGCTTCCTAAAGAGCCTGTGTCTCTCCATTACAGCTATGCAAGCCATCACACCCTGTCTCTGTGTTCCCAACAAGATTATAGCCCTGCACAGATGTCTCTAACTCCTTGTGTTTATTCCCCATGCTGCATGCATTAGTGTACAGGCACTTCAGAGAGGCACCTGGCATGCTGATCTCTTTGTTTGTCAGCCCTGTCCATCAGTCCCTCTCAAGGCTGCTAGTAACTCTGTCCCTCCCCATTATTCCAAGTTTAAAGTCCTTTGAATAGAGCTTCAATTTAAAGAAAGATTGGATGCCGTATTCTGCAAAGAGAGGAAAACCGAAAAAAATGTACTGTAATTCCTTCTGCATGATTTTCTGCACCCTACGTGTGTGTTTCCTGGTCTGAAAAGTAAATAAAATGGATACTGTAAAAGGTGAACTAAAAGCATTTCTTTGATCTGCAACCCTTCAAGACTCTCCAGAGAGCCAGCTCTGGCTCTGGAAATGCCAAAGAGAACAAGGTGTAAATGCAGTGAGGAGACAGAGCTAGTCACTGCAAAACAAATCCCTGTTTTACAATATCTGTGGTTTGTGTTGCAAAAGGCAGAGGTCCAGTGGTTCTGGGGTGCCTTAAGAGGAGTGTGGCCAATAGGTCGAGGGAGGTCCTCCTTCTCCTCTACTCTGCCCTAGTGAGGCCCCATCTGGAGTACTGTGTCCAGTTCTGGGCTCCCCAGTTCAAGAAAGATGAGGAGCTACTGGAGAGAGTCCAGCGGAGGGCTACGAGGATG
>Ga0065711_1035769_pt1 | contig 21854 bp, 14 predicted proteins | sample Hoacrofraction12_FD_59098 | JGI IMG/M metagenome (GOLD analysis project Ga0065711, IMG submission 59098) | Hoatzin crop microbial communities from Cojedes, Venezuela - Epithelial fraction 12 v2 (version 2) | ecosystem: Host-associated > Birds > Digestive system > Esophagus > Crop | place... | reverse complement strand
CCCAGCGGGTCCGCTCCCGGGGCTGCGGGTTCGGGTCCCCGGCGAGGACAAACCCCGGGACGGGCGGCGGTGGCCGGGCCCGGGGGGCCGCGGGGCGGGGGCGTCGCAGCCCTCCGCGAAGGGACCGTGTCCTGCGGGCAGACGGGATCTCCAGCGGCGGCAGGCAGCGGGCTGCGGCCCCCGCACCGCTTCCCAGCGCTGCCCGTGAGGCCGGACCCGCTCCCTGCCCGGGAGACAGGAGCCGTTTAAAAAGCTGAGGAGAGCAGGGTGTCACACAGACCCGGGGCGTTGTTAACCAGAAGGCAGCCAGGCCGTGCTGTCACGGCTAAATGCAGTGGAGGAGACCAGAAACGCAGTGCCCTGGTGCTGCACTGCTGTTCGCCCTATGGCTAGTATGGCAGAGGTCAGATTTTAACTAAGAAGACCAACAGGTACCAATTTTTAAGTTCAGGAAAGGGTTAATCATCTGGTCTGTGTAAGACGGGTGATAGAATTTCATTGATTTGATCTGATACGGAACAAGAAATTGAGGAAGAAGTGACTTGCAAGCAAAGAGGAGAGGAATCTAGAATCTAGCTTCGGAGGTGAACACCAGAAAAAAATGTGTGCCTGGTTAGAGGCAACTTCGTAAGGGTGAAACCGCTTCTGAGAGAGAGAACTCGGAGTTTGTCTCTTCTGGGATACAGCGTGCTGGTCCAGGGCTGCAACAGGCCCTGAGGGAAGGCAGATTTGTCCACCAGCCGCTGTTCACAGTGTGACTCCGCTCTAGGAGAGATTCACCCAAACTTGGCAATGCTCAGAGGACTAAGAGAGCCGATTCAACACCACCGTAAAGGGGACTCGCAGTGATTGCCTGGCAGGATTTATACCCAAAGAGGATTCTTCAACAGCTGGACTCCCTCCAAACTTTTGAGAGTCGATTCAGCTGACACGAGCAGATTGGGCTTGCCCCCTGCTCTTCAGAAGATGGGGAAGCTAGCAAGCAGCGCTCCAGTCTGAGCATCTCCTCCTATAGCCACACTCATCCTAGTTGCAGCCCTTGCATGGCTCCCATGAAATAAAATGCGTGGCTGCAGTACATTTCTTCCCGCACACACGTTGTGCTGTAGGTGTGGTTTAGGGGAGGTAGTCACAAACCTGCAAAAAAGCATCCACCAGTGATGCCTTCCTGCTGGCTGCTGGCTTTTACTGCTCAAGGCGGGCTTGTTCAGTAACAGCTTTTCTCATGAGGGAAGACATTTAGGAAAAACTTCATATTCCTTGCCTAGCGTGAAGCAGCAAGATCATTGGAAAAGTGCTTTTGCTAGTAGAGAGGTCAACAGAATGCAGATATAATGTCCTTAAGCGGCAAAAATAGATTTAGATGGTCAGTGCAGATAGAAAATGAGTTGTAGGTGTAGCACCTATATTTGAGAAAGTAAGAACAATTAGGAGTCTCCTGTATTCTGCACTTCACAATGTGTTCCAGACTAACACATGTTAAGAAAATAGTAGTTCAAGATGTGGAGAAATGCTAAACTCATGTTTCATTTTCTAACTAAATCCTGCCAGGCAATCCCGCCAACATGATGAAGCTATGGAAGGGGTAAGTATAACATTAGGGTCTGTCTCACAGAATTCCTGCTACGATTAGTGAAGTGTTACAGCCAGCATAGAAGGCATTACTGAGATCATCTTTGAAATTTTGTATTTAATTCTATTTCTTTTTTGTTTATACAGGTGATTGATTTAGACAGAAAAAACAACAGAAAAGAGTCCAAAGGATGACAGAGATGCACAAGCGCTTTTTAGGAGAATAAGACAGAGGAATGTGGCTTTTTTTTTAACCTAGCAAAATGAAATTTCAAATGGGATATATCTGTTGCTGTTAAATAATTTTGGGGGTAAGAAAGCAGAAAAGTAACTCCTTCAAAGGTCAGTCAAAGCACAGAATAATGAGTGTCAATGGCCAGTCTATAACTTTAGATCATTTTATATTCAGATAAGATTTCTAGCAAGAAAAAAGAGGTTCTGAATCTGTGTACCAGAGAAGTAATAGAGTTTCTACTGCTATTTGGAAGTTGAAATAAATAGGTTGCAGGAAGCTGGCGGTCCCAGTGTGGTGTTGCACAACACTGCAGATGAGTTGTGCTCGGAGCTGGCTCCCTTTCACCAAGGACAGTTCCAGCAGAACATGGAATGTTTGATCCAGCCGGTCACAAGTGGTGTTCCCCAGGACTCTGTTTTGGGGCCAGTTCTGTTTAACATCTTTATCAATGATCTGGACAAAGGGATTGAGTGCTCCCTCGGGAATTTTGCAGATGACACCAAGTTGGGTGGGAGTGTTGATCTGCTTGAGGGTTAGGAAGGCTCTGCAGAGAGATCTGGACAGGCTGGACCAATGCAACAAGGCCAACTGTATGAGGTTCAACAAGGCCAAATGCCGCGTCCTGCACTTGAGTCACAACAACCCCATGCAACGCTACAGGCTTGAGGAGGAGAGGCTGGAAAGATGCCTGGCAGAAAAGGACCTTGGGGTGACTGGTCGACAGCTGGCTGAACATGAGCCAGGTGGCCAAGAAGGCAAACAACATCCTGCCCTGTATCAGGAACAGTGTGGCCAGCAGGAGTAGGGAGGTGATCGTGCCCCTGTACTTGGCACTGGTGAGGCCGCACCTCGAGTACTGTGTTCAGTTTTGGGCCCCTCACTACAAGAAGGACATTGAGGTTCTGGAGCATGTCCAGAGAAGGGCAACGAGGCTGGTGAGGGGTCTAGAGAACAAATCTTATGAGGAGCAGCTGAGGGATCTGGGACTGTTTAGTCTGGAGAAGAGGAGGCTGAGGGGAGACCTTATTGCTTTCTACAACTACCTGAAAGGAGGTTGTAGTGAGGCAGGTGTCGGTCCCTTGTCCGAAGTAACTAGTGATAGGGTGAGAGGAAATCACCTCAGGTTGCACCAGGGAACATTTAGATTGGATATTAGGAAAAATTTTTTCACCGAAAGGGTTGTCAACTATAGGAACAGGCTGCCCAAGGAAATGGTGGAGTCCCCACCCCTGGAGGTATTTAAGAGACGTATAATATGGCACTTAGGGACACGGTTTAGTGGTGGGCTCAGCAGTGTTAGGTTTGCAGTACAATTCGGTAATCTTAGGTGTCTTTTCCAACTGAAATGATTCTATGGTTCTATGCTTAGCCTAAAGTGACCATTTGGGTTGGGAGGCTGGAAAGTTTCTTACCTAAAAGAAACTGATTACTTGGTGCTGGTTCAAAAAAAGGGCCTCAGTCTTGGCTCCTGTCTCGATACTTGCATGTGCATAAACACCAGGATCTAGACACTATTAGCAATTGCTACTGACCCATTCTGGAGCAAGTGGTGGCCTTCATGGGTCCTTAGGACTGGGTCTTATTTCAGCCTGTCATGTTGTAGAGTGATGGGAAGAGATGGCTGTCTTAGAGGTCTCAAGTCTCAACAAGCTGAACTTGAACCCATTTTTTTTTCCTTCAGAATTGATATTCTAGAGATTTCAATCACCAATGCTAAAATGTGGGAATCAAGATAGTACCACAGCTATAGGATTGTTTGCAGTCAGGCTTTCAAGCAGTAGGGGTGAGAACTGAGACAAAGAATAATTGCCTTTTATTTTCTCGGAGATGCTTCACTGATGAAGATGAAGAAAAAGGAGCAGATAAAGGATACTGCTTTTTCCTTAGATCCTGAAGGAAACATCTCCCAATAACAATCTTGGAAAGCTGTTAGATGGATTGAATTTGCTGGCTGCAGATGGTTTAAGGAGCTATATTGCCCAGGCAGGGAAATATGGACATTACATGTGAAATACTCTCTTTTTGTCTATGTAAAATGGGCAGAGTCAAGACAAACTCTGCCAAGGCTGAGGGCTCAGCCTTAGCCTGTTCTTGCAAGTATTATTGCTGACCTAGAGGAAAACAGAAAATCACTTGACATTAAGATTTTGTGGTCTAAAAACTAGCTCAGTTCATTTGCCCTAAAGCAGAAAGTGTTGCCCTGAGCAACAACAAAGCGTACTTACTCCTGGCTCCTGGAAAAGCTCCTTGGTCCAGATGCAATACTCATATATGCAAGATCATGAAAGCCATGGCTGCTTGTCTACTAAAGTCTCCCCATTTCTCTCTCATATGCTCAGTCTCATTATTCTTCCCTTTCACAGCTGTTGATGTAGGCTAGCTGGCTCCAGGTTCAGTGTCTATCTACTGGCAGGGACAGTGGTTCTCAGCCCACAAGGCTGGGGACGTTCTAACCACTGCAGCTGGAGTTGGCCACTTGACGGAAGTGTGACCCTTCGCTATACAATAGGTTTTCATCCCGCCTTCTTGTCATGAATATTATTATGCATGTTTTCAGCAGATCGTTTTCTGATAGCGGAGATGTGACAAGTCATCAGGAATTTTTGGGTCTCTTTCAATTTATAAAGAAACATGATCTCTGGCAGGTATTGTTCTCTCTCTTTTCTCTATACCTTAGTATTTTGCAAGTGTCCTCTGCATTCTTTTCCAATACATCTCCACTCTACTGACATTCACATGATTTTCCTTCCCTCCCTGTCTTTCTTGTCTAATATCACTCTGCATTATTCTTACTCCCTATTCTTTTCTCCCAGCACTAGTTCTTAGGCGGAGATTCTCTCTCTCCTTTCCACATCTCTCTCGGTTTGTCTTTTCCTCTTAATATTCTCAACGTTAATCCATCTCACTTGAACAACCCCCGCCTTTGTCTCCATCACCTTGGTTCCTAGTTTCTTTGCCCAGTTTATCACAATGTCACCAGTGAAATCTTCCGTCTCTGATTAGGTGCACCCTCCCCAGCATCCCTTCGTTGACCCAAAACCCTACTGACTCTCCCCAGCCTCATTATCTGGAAATGCCACCATCTGTTCCCAGCTCTTTTACACCCCATGGCTCCTTTTAAAAAAAGACTGCTCCCCAGCCTTCTTACCCACCTTCATATCTGTAAAACCCCACTGATGTTGCACAACCTCCACCCTTCCTTCCCACAGCCTCCGCTAGTCCCTTGCACTTCTCTCTCCCTCCAGTCTCTGGGAATTCAGCAGTTGCCGTAAAACTTCATTGCCTGCACTGATAGCCTTGAGCCTTTTTTGAGCCTAGAGGTAGAGGAAATAGGATCAGTTATTCTGCTTAGCTGTAGTTTGATCAATGCTACATATTGTGAGAAGTGATAGTATATAGAAAGGACAGTCTTTGCAGATATTTAGACATTAAAAGGTGATGCTCTTTTTGAATATAAGCACACTGCATTTTTTACATCTCATAGTAGGTCAGCCTAGATGTAGGTCAGAATATATCTGGTGATTTCACTCTGTTCACTCCAGCTTCATGGCAGACTATTTATCCTGCATATCAATGGCTGAAAGCTCAATAAGCAGTTGGTAAAGTCAACCAAGTGCTGCGTATAGCTCATAGGATAGAAATACTGAAATTTTGCCTCTAGACCATGGCAATCATGTCACAACCTGCTGTCAGAAAGTTCAGAGAAGAGGGAGGAAGAAATGATTCATCCCAAATACACACAGAAGTTCAGAAATGTTTGCAGTAGTTACACAATGTTTTCTGCGTTGCAACACTCGTGTGGTACCCTAGCAAAAACACGCATACGTAGTTTCTCTGATAACTCAGTGTCATTCTGGGCAGAATGAACCAAGCCCAGTGCTGGTGTGGGTAGTCAAAATACTAGTGATGACCATAAGTGTCCATCTTTTAGCAGGACTGATGTGGTTTTTATGTACTTGCCCTGTGGTGATGTTACTGACAGGCATGTATGCAAATTACATGGCTATTAAGTATTATGTGCACCTGAATACATGGTTATTTTCTAAACTCATGTAGCTATAAATGCAAAATATGCCCTTGTGTTATTAGACACTTTCCTTTACGTAGGGTTGTACAGCTCATGCCACGGCTGGACGACAGTCAGGACTGAGGTCTCCACTTCAGAGCAGTCTAATTAATGGTCCCGTTGTTCCTGAATGATTTTGCAGCACTTCAAGTGTTATAAACTGTGTTCACCATCAAATTCCAAAACAAACACGGCAATGTAATTCAGGTCCCGATCATCAAGACATTCAGCAGCCTTGCTGTAGTTATTACTTCAGTTAAATACTGTAATAATATCATTCTTGCTATGGCAAGCAGTTGAGTGGGTGTATATGTAGCAATTGCCTCAGTGGGCAGAATTTGCACAGACGAAAAGGAAGTAGATGAGCTGTAATATCAAGTGTGGGTGACATGCCTCCTTCATACACCCTTTTAGCTTGCCTACGCAAGATGTACACACCAAACAAGGCAGCCTTCTGAAGGGCTGAAGGGTCAGAAAACCTTACAGGAACATGAGTTTTGCTGAATGGATCTGTCTAGGATGCTTTATGCTTCAGGATTTTTAGAGAAAAGTGCTTAACAAGACAGTCTTTAGTTTTGTGGAGGTTTTTTCCTAACACCTTCTCATGTACTATCAAGTAATTTTCATTTGGACATTTCTGAAACTGTAATTTCAGATAGAATCACAGAATGGTTTGAGTGGGAAGGTACCTCTAAAGATCATCTGGTTCCGACCCCCTGCCATGGGCAGGGACACCTTGCACTACACCAGGTTGCTCAAAGCCCCATCCAACCTGGCCTTGAACACTTCCAGGGAGGGGGCAGTCACAACTTCTCTGGGCAATCTGTTCCAGTGTCTCACCACTCTGCCTAAAATGAAAATTTTATAAATGTTTTCTTCTGCATCATTAAGAAAAGGCCGTGTGAATGATAATCTTAATTAAACCACAGCAGATAGAAAAGGTTAAAGCCTGTATGAATTTCTTGAGAATCTGAACGTTAGAGAACACATTTTTTTTCATAGAGGAATATATTTAAAGACAAATGAGAAAATATTGTAACTTATTTCAGATTACAGGAATGTTTCATTCTTAAATAAAACCAGAAAACCCAGCCAAAAATGTGACAAACCTCACATGTGTGTTGATGAGAAGTCAGAAGCTGTACTCAAGTTTCTCACTTGAGCAGTTTTTCTTTTGATATAAAGTACAACAGATTAATGCCTGTATAACATGCTTGGTCCAGCATCACTAAGATGTTTGAACCATTTGTTCAGTAAGCCACCCTTTCAGACAGAGAACAGGAAAACTTTTGGACTATTTTATATTTTTATTTATTTTTATGTATTTAAGACCAGGTTTTACTGGTAGGCCAGTCTGTCTCTAGTCCTGGTAACACAAAAGGCTGAATTCAACCACACCTGATGGACTTAACCATAGAAGGGCAGTGACAGTGATCTATGGTATCACTCCACAGACAAAAATGTTGCTCAATTCTACTCAAGGAAGTAGAGGGGCAACCCTCTATGGCCAGAGCGGGACTGGAAGGGATCAGGTCAATTCAAGAGGTGATCAAGTCCATCCCCTACTTAAGGCAGTGCCTCCTATGTCTGTGTCTTCATAGATGTTTGTCTGTATTGGTCTAATAAAAATCTACTGATAGGGATTACCCCACAACACTACGAGATTATGATTACTACTATTTTATTACGATTATTATTATTATTATTATTATTATTTTGTTATGAGTCTTCTGTAAAGCAGATAGACAGTTAAGAAGATAGAGGATTGGTCTGTTGGGAGGGATTGAAAGATGATGAATTAAAGCACTTTAATATTCCATTAAAATTAGTAGTAATCACCGATACACATCCATTTTCTTTGTTGCAATTTTAGATGTTCAGTTCCTGGCACATGAAAAAAAAATAGGAGATCTTCAGGGGTATGTAAAATTAAGTCATCTTTGCAATAAAACAATAATAAATCATGACTTCAGGTAATTTTGCAAAAGCAATGCTATTAACTGAAAGGAACCTGAATAATCGGGAAAAAAAATTAAGCTTATATTTTAGTAACAAGAAAGTGAATCCAAACCACCATACTTTCTTAATTAGACTGCTTTAAACCTGCATGTCTTTAAATCCCCTTTTCCTTTCAGGAAAAGCACCAAGGTTCTTCCCGAACTTAGTTCTTTTTTCTAGATTTTAGACTTCTAGCTTTTCAGTGATTTTTCAAGACCTTGCTGACTAGCAAGGAATTAAATTGCTGATTTACAACACAGTGACTTTATTCTGTCTTAGATTTACTGGTATCTAACGTTACATTTATAGGTGTAATGGCTACTAATGAAAAGTTTTTAAAAAAATATTAACTCGACATGTTTCTAAAATAGAGCCATCCATGAAGGAAAACGTGCAATCTTTCGCGTAGTCATGTTTCAGATAGAATCTGAATTTAGGAGACATGATGCAATGTGTTAATCTGCATTCATTTTACTTCACTCACTGTGCCACAGATCTTTCTAATAACGCTGCCAATTCAACAGAGCAGGATTTTTGGTTCTCATCCACATTTGAGCTCATTTTACATGGCTCTAGCAGTGTGAGGACAGCTGAAAAGCTGCTTACTATTCATATATCTCTAGGGCTTCTTCACAGTCTTAGAGCCAGGTCTAAAATAAGGATTCTCTACAAATATGCAGTTCATATTTAAATGCAATTCATGCAATGAAAATGTAACTCATTTAAAATGCAGTTACTTTTAAAAATATATATTGTATTTTCACGCATATTCATGCCTATGCCCACCATGTGAAAGTGCCTATGCTCAGCCACCTGGGTTCAAATAACTTAGGGTACTCTGTAATAAGTACTGCTTGCACCTGTTTGAGGATTGAACTCATTTCATTTTCCTGTCTGAATAACTAGAGTTTTATTCCAGAGTTCATGAAGCGGTTGCCTAGAAAATATTTCTGGATAAGAAGTCTGAGCCACAGAACAGTCTATGCAAGTAGCTGACCAGCAGGAGCTAAGATGGTGTTCCCAGGTAAGAATGCTAGCCTTGATCTGGACAAAGAACTTGGATGTAGTTTTGCTTCTTTTGTCCCTGGCTACAGGAAAATAGGTAGGATGTAACAAGTCCTGGTGAGAGATATTCTCATCACTGATTGCCAGCTTTGCCTTTGAGAAAATTATGGAATCTTGGTCAACCCGATATATTCTAGCATGTCATGATTAAAATTGTACTTGATAATTTAGCATGCATATTCCCAGGTGTTTTATTCTGGATGAAACAGAAAAAAGAATTAAGTAAGTGGTTTTCATATAAAATTTCACTGGTTTTTTTCAGTGAGAAATCCCAGGAGTTTGCCTTTTTCTTCCCAAATTACTAGCACAGAACTCTGTGGTGCTCTTCCATCCCAACCCACGGATGCCTGACACAATGGCTCAAAAGGCTGCTCATCTACATTCATAGAATGCGTGCTCTTTTCTTGTAAAAGAAGTGCTCACTAACTGTAGAAATGGATCCATGAAACTTATTTGACAAAATACACCAGCTTATCAGTCTAATGTATTCTTGGGCCTTTCTATCTGCTCAAAATTTTTTTTAAATCTTGAACTGTCAGTTGGAATTGAAGGAGTCTACCATTTTTTTAGGTCAGGCAAGCACTATGTCATCTGGTAGTTAACTTAGGCCACTGCATGGCATTTCTATTTTTCAATATTTCCACAAATATACATATTTCAGTATTTTCATATCTAATTATGCACACCTTTTTAAAGGGATTGACCAACTTTTTCCTATCTGTAAAAGACTGTTGCTTAGTAAGGTCTGATGTCAGTATCCGCAGCCTTCCTGGATCCACCCTTTGAGCTCCTGGAGATTTATTCATTCCGTGTATTCAGGAAGGAGTTTTTCCCAGGGATAACAGCTGCCATGAGGCTGGAAGAGATTGAGACCAGGGTGACTGCTTCTTTAAATGTGGTATTTTTTTTCAGTGGGGTAACTCTGAGACTATTTTTTCCAGATGTTAAAATTTAATCAGAGAATTAAATTACCTGTTCCTAAACATTGCAACTCTAAGCCTGAGGTTTATGCTGCAGATATCAAGAAGGCCATCTCTTTTTACTTTCTCAACAATAGTTTTTTCAGGTGGCCTGGGAAGCTGATCACATTAGCAGCCAAGAAATCCAGAGGTACAGTCATCTCCACACTGAGAAAGCATAACTACTGTGGGAAAATAACAAAACATTGGCAAGGAGGATTGCAAACATGCTCAAGTGACTTGCAGCTGGGGTGTAGAAAAACTCATATATCGTACTGATCGTATAGTCTTGTGTGCTTGACAAGTAGAACATCTGTGTTTAGATAACATAGGCCTGTGATAGACTCAGAGGCACCTTGTCGAACACGCTTGAGATTCCTGCCCTGCTGTGGGAAAGATCAAAGCATGGTTGTAAAATACACCTGTGTGAATCCCTGATACATAGGCAAAAAGAACAGGTTTGAAAAACTCTCTAGGAAGGACTGAGCTCTGTGGTGCCTGCGTTCCTGCTTGTGTGCCTCTGCCCGAGTGCTGCTTCGGAGATCCCTCAGTTCGCGATGTAACGAAAATGATTTTACTCTTTGCATTTCATCCGTGGTTTTGTGGTTGTTCCTGCGTCCCGCCTGTGTCAGCTCACACAACTGCAGAGCAGATTGCATCGAGGCTTGTTATGACACTGCTAAGGTGGATGGAAGTGTCCTCTGTCATCACAGCCCACACCACGAGAGTTCAAGCTGTATTTGTGGCCTCAGTGTCCTGAGGATGTGTACTGCCATTCTCACATTGCCCACGTCCCATCTGTAACTGCATCCAAACTGCTTCCAACAGCCCTGCCACTACTGAGCCCTCCAGAAGGACTTCCACTAGTGATAAAGCCTTCCACATTTCTTATGTGCCTCAGGGATTATGAAACCCATTGCTCAGTAACTGTGAACAGCTCCTGAAGGTCTCCCATGCAGTTAACGTACATATAAACAGCCACTTGAAAGTAAAAAAGAAAGTGACTTCCCCCAGCTGCAGTCCTTTGGAATGTATTGCCCTTATGGATATTTACTTCTTGCCATTCTTCCTTTCTCCTCCAGAATCTGCTAAGAACATGGGTTCTGGGATTTTGGCATCAAGAGAGAGTCTGGCTGGCTTCAGACGTTTTCCGTCCCACGTACTCATGCAGTGGGCATGAAGAGAGTGGGAGGGTTCATAACCTACATACTCACTGGTAAGACTGAAAACGCTTTAAGCTCTGAGGACTGGACACACCAGCGTGCAAACCTACACATGGATGGCACACCCTCAAGACTCCAGTTACTTTGCTGCTGAGAATACCTAACAGTTGGCATAATCTGGCTAGTTTTTAACGCAGTAGCAGATTTGATACAGGACACAGGCTCAGGACTGTCTCATGTCAGAAACAGTCCTAGCTTACTGACCTCGAGAAGGAAAAGTTTGTTCATTCCTAAGAAGTGAAATAATTCTGGTGAAAGATTATAAAAATATCTATACATTTTTAAATGCTCTATTATTACCTGTAATTGTTAGGTAAAGGATGAGTCCTAAAGAGTGCACTCCCTGATGATTTGGTCATGTTATTACAGATTTCATCTTGAATGAATGTCCTCTTTCAGCTGCTGCCCTAGGCCTTGTGACTGCATGTCTGCTCTATGACTCAGCACCGCAGCTGAGATCATCCTTGTTTCCAGCCATCAAGGGTACTGGTTGTCCACATAACTCCAAACCTAACTGAAACTGCAAACAAAATTCTGTTGCTCCTGGTAGTATGTTCTTACTCCTGGTAGGATGTCCTTACTCCTGTCATACGCAGGTAGGAAGCTACTGAAATTTTTACCATTTATATTTGAGAATGTGTAGTTTAATTCATGAATCAAAGAGTACCTGAAAAAAAAGTCCTTCTTAATTCCCTGAATCAGGACACACAAACTAAAAATACGTTTTCTTATGTTCTTTTCAATTTTTTAAATTTTTATTCATTTTTATGTGCTTAAAATACATTTCTTAAGATACTTTAAAAAATAAAGGATATTTGTTGAGAAGTGTCTACAGTTAAGGGCAGCTGTTGTCACACTGACGTTTTCTACAACATTATGAGCTAGGTAGATTGCTAGATAGCCTACTTAGTTAACAGGAGTTTCAGAAGTTCTGCTTTATAGTAATATAATCCAAAGACCCTTAACAAAACACTTGTATCCTATACGCTGTAGGGTTGTCAGAGCAGTGTTTTTGTCAGAATTATTCACCCAACAAAACAGTTCTGCTAAATGTGCAGCTGAGAGTAGCCCATAAGAAAAAAAATAATTTGAGTAGATTTTTATTTTCTTAATTTTCTTGCCTCAGTGCTGTGCCTCCATGCGGTGATGCCTCAGTGAAAAAGCATCTCCTGACCATCACAAATGTGGCCAGTATGAGAAGCAGTTTAAAGTCGGGGACTTCTTCAAGATTCAAGATCCTTTTGTATCCTGGTCAGAACTTACCAGGATCATTAAAGTAAAAGTGAGAGAACAAACCATTAATTGATTTCACATCTGTGGGTCAAGACCATCACTGAAACCAACAGGAGTCTCATTTACCTACAGTCATAGAGCTATATTAAAGTTATACTTCATAAGCAGTTTAATTGAAATTATAACAAATAATTAACTCCTCCATTAACACCGCCCAGATGTGGAAATAATCTTATTAATCATCCCGGATTAGAGCACTGCCTGTAAATAATGTTTTGTAAGAGCTGACATTATCTAAAGCCTTTCTGCATCAATATTTTTCTTTTTCTTTATACATTTTATATATGTCTAGATACAGACTTTGTTTCTGGGTTTTGTTCTTTTTCTAAAAAGAGTTTCCAAGAAGAGGATAAAAAACGCTATTTAACAAGAAGTTTTTAGAAGAGCAACAGCAATGTTAAAAACAAAAGGATTCTTCGTACTTTAGTGCCTTGATGCATCTGCATCCACTTGCACCAGCTAATATGTGTGTCCTATGAAAGGAAAATTATGCCATATTCATCTACAGAAGAGATCAGCTAATGTTGCAGTAGTGAGCCTATATTGACAATTTATGACTTTACATTAGCAAATCTTAATATCCTTTCTATTTAGTGCTTGTTTGTATAAATTACTTGTAAATGATACAAAACCAGATTAAAAGGTCCTAAGTATTTTACATGCATTACAGATGTATTTGCCTCCATGTGATAGTGGAAGTTGCATTGTTTGTTGAAACAATCTGTCAAAATTCCACAAGACTAGATGTATTTTAATACAAGGTTACCATTTCATATTCCACTCCTTCTATTTGTTAATGAAATTTTCTTTTCCTCATCTTACACAAAATTATTCCGAATCATTTAAAAAGGACATTAATTGCTTAGGGTTAAAGACCTGGCACCAATTTCAGAAAAGGTAGCCTGCCTTATGTTTAAAGCTGGAGAAAGCTAGTAAGATGGTTACTCCCAGCGTAAATGGAGACTTTGAGGGAGGTTAGAGGCAGTTTCTGACAAAATTCATTAGAGTACCACAATTTGATATCTGATAGATTAGAAACTCCTGTTTTATTGACATGTTACTATTACTTCATAGTTTAAAGAAGTCCCTCAGGCATTTCTAAAAATTGTGCGTACGACGATAATTGCCACTTTTCCTAATTGGTTATGAAAAGAAGTCTTAGGTTTGGAGGCTGAAATGTCTTTTTCATCTGTGACATTGTATGCTGTATGGCCACAAAAGGAGGACCAAGACTTTGAAAAAAATAGCCAGGCATTGCAGCAGTGGTCTGAAACGTTCAAAAGCATTGGCTGCTGAGGCTCTTAGCAACCTGATCTCAGAATATTCGCCCCACTATCATCCTCCCAAATTATCACACCAGAACCAAATTCTAACCAGGTTCACATAAAATGCAGTGGAATTCCTGTGAAAAAACCCTGAGATACAGCGTAAAATTATAAAATGCAATGCAGAAACTCTAAGAGATCATCTTGACCATCCCTGGTCTAAAAGAAGTTCAGCCATCTCTGATTATCTCTGACTGACAATCATTTCACATTTTAAATGAGAAAGCAGGCAGCTCTGCAGTCCGGAACGATCAGGATTCAATGTCTCATTACTTCGCCCTGTAAAACTTAGGGTCTGCCACTAGAACCCATTAACTGGTAGTGTTCTCCTATTAATGGACTTCCTATCCTTCATATTTTCTTGTTTGCTTTTCAGACAATCTCAGCACCTTGGCTGGCAAAATCCTCTCTGTCTAAATATATCTAGGCTTGAATTAGTGAAAGTGCATTTTTGAAGTCGCTCTTTCACCACCATTTATATGATGGGTTCACAGATTTTTCTGACAAGTGAATTGAAGTATATCTGTAATTTCCTGATTAAATGCGTAGCCATAATACATAGAGTTGTTTTGCTTCCCTCTCTTCCCCAAAATATGTCAGACAGCTAGTATTCAGTTCTTGAGATGTGTTCATGCAGCCTGCATGGCCACCTTCGTGGACCTTCATGCAGCTCCACTAAGTGCCAACACACTGGCCTCAGTCGTTGCATTCCTAGAAAGTAATAATTACTCCAGAAGGTCAGTGGCATTAGACTCTACAAAAGGGATGACATTTGCTCTCAAAGAGTACAGATCTCCAAATATATCTTGTGGAAGGCTGTAATATTAAGTTTCATTCATGACTGCTTAAAAGATTTTTGAGTTTGTTTTTTTTTGATCATCCTGAGATTCTGGCAGTTTCTCAAGTAAGGTTCTTGATAAAGAGCAATTGATGGACTGATCTCACACCTCCCTTGATATATCAGTAGAAGAGAAACCAAGTGAAAGGTCACATTTTGCACAGATGTTTCTTCTCCAACATGTGAATTGTTATCGAAAGTGTGAACACAGTTCCCTCAGTTTGCACAAGCTAAATCTGGATTGCATTGTTAACAGTTTTTGACGAAATGCGATTCCAGAATTTTTTTTAATCTTCTATAAATTAAAATTCTTACTTCTCACAGTATTATTTTTCTTTGGCAGTTATGATCAGGAACAAGATTATTTTCTATTGAAAATAACTCTTAAGTTCTCTAATCATAATTTCAATATTGGTGCAACATGAGGTTTTTGTACACAGCTCCACTTGCTTTTGCTTTCCTGCTTGAAGAATACTGTTTCTTAACAACTTAGAATGCATAAATTTTTAGTATTAAGATTCCTATTTGTCAATTAAATTTTGAAATATTATTAGGGAGATACTTTTCTTTCTGGCAACATTTGTACTGTTTTAATTTATTTCCTGTATTGTGATTGATATTTTCAATAAAAGTAGTTCAAAATCAGTTCTAGAGGCAGTTCCTTGAAGGAGTCACAGAGCTTGAGTAACCACACAGCTCATTCTACTGATAAATTACAAAGACCGAAAGCTGCTTGTACAATTTGAGTCACAACTCAGAAAAAAGATCCTGGTCTTATCATCGAAGGTTGTTTGAAATCATTAGCTGAATGCTTAGTGGGAGTTAAAAAACAAGACAGAGGGTGTCATTTTGTGACCATACAAAAATATGGTGCTCCCAAAACTTGAGTAATTTGTCTGGTTCAGGTAGCTATATCTTACAAGGTCTGTAAGGGTCTGGACAATGAGGTTAAATGTCTCAAGCATTCATCTAAGGTGCTAATGTGAAGGCCAGAGCCTGTGAGTGTTGGACACAGGGCCGTTGTACTTCTCTTGAGCACTGGTCCTGAGCAAAAGGCCTGCTCATCCTGGCGCCTGGCAGCCTGGTGCTCAGTCACCCAAGTGACACCTGGTCCGAGGGAGAGACCCTCACAGCCCGATGCTGCTTTGGTAAAGCTCAGCAGAACACTTGTAATTGCCTCCATATCCAACTCCCTTTTTACAACTAACAAGTCAATAGTCCTGCACCGGGAAGAGGTCAAACAGAGGTAGATGTGGTAAGGGGAGATCGCAACCACCCACTCCATTCAACACCCAAAAGACTTGCCCCCCCCCTACCTGTAAGGAGCATGCGTGCTACTTTACATGGGAAGCGAGGTTAACTTAGCCTACAACAGAAAGTGTGGTTATCATCAAATAATTAATTAGCATGAAAAGCGAAAAACTCAGCTAAGGGGAGGGGGCTAGCTACCTATAAAAACTGAGAAAATCACTGTGAAGACGACGTCCCTCAGGACCTGGACACACACCTCCACCCCCACCCCCCGTTTGCTGGATCAATGCTGGACCCAGGACTGGTGATACCTTTTTATTTCTTCTTCTTCCTCTTTTCCTCTCTAACTTTGCTTTTCTGTTCCCCCTTATGTTCTTTTCCTTCTCCTCTGAAACTATAAAGCAAGGTTTATCATAATCATACCACAGTAACTTGTCAATCATAATCACACTACTGTAGTTTACTTGCTGTAATCATACTACCATAGTTAGCTTGTTGTAATTGTACCACCGAAGTTTGCTTACCATAATTGTGACCATAATCATGCCACAATAAGTTGATTTATCACAATTATGAATAGACCTTGTAAAGTAATAAGGACCTCTGGTGCCGTTTCACCTTAACCCAACCAAGGAGATCGGCGAATCTGAGTCATTCTCGTTAATGGATTGGGGCATTTAATCGCTCTCGTTATTGGGGTGTGACAAGGACATAGTCAAGTTAGAAAGGGCATAGAGAAAGGCAACTAAAATGATGAGGATAATGAAACAGCTGTCATTTGAGGAGACACAAAAACCTGAGAATCCTTGGTTTCCAGAGAAGAAAGCTGAGGGGGATGTGGTTGGGACTTATCCTGTCGTGAAGACAGCAGCAAAGGTGAACAGAGAACTGTTCATCAACTCCCACAGTGCTAGAGCTAAGGCACACTCAGTGAGACTAGTAGGAGATTGCTTAAATAAAGATAAAAGGAAATACTTGATTACATAGCAGACAGCGGACTTCTGCAATTTGCTACCAAGGAAGCTCATAAAGGCAGAGGGTGTCAATAGGTACAAAAAGGGATTAGGAAACATCATGAATAACTGCTCCTTAAAGCGGCACAGAGAAGGACAGGCAGAAATGTGCCCTCTAAGACTCCTAATACATTTCTGCATGCTGGGGAAATACATAGGTAAAAGACTGCAGAAAACAGCCATGCTCACATGGACTTCCTGAGGAGCATCTCCTGTTGCCTTTCTCAGAGCATACTGGGCTAACTGGAATCACTTCTCTGTTGTAGTACGGCATGTCTTATATTCCTAAGAAAAAACATTTATTTTGTGCCCGTTCTAGATGCACCTCCTTGCAGTGTGGCATCATTTAATTACTGTATATGAAATGCATTTGTTATGCTGATTTAAAAGGCTATTTTAAATGGTTCATATTTTTGCTTGCAACTCTGACATCAAATAATTGTAAAAATAATTAAGTAATTAATTCTTCCAGCTGACAGCAGTTGTGTCTGAATCAAGCATAAGTGAAATACTGAACAGAAAAATGGAAAATCCATTCAGTATATTGTGGTATGAAGGCTGGTGTCTGAATTTAGATTACAAATTTAGGCTCTAAACATCTTATTTACTATAGAAGTATTTACCTGGTATCCTGCTGATAAAGTGATTAGTTGCTGAGTGGCAGAGCTAGCCTGTGTTAATGCAGAAATCAACTGTAATCTGTAAGAGCAGCGTCATGGTAATAAGCAATAAGCAAAGGTCCTTCCAGTGTGGTTTCTGTATCATGCTGTTCATAAACGGTCAGGTGCTCAGAATGCTGTGCTTCCAATAATAGCTTTAGGCAAGGCATCCTGCAGTTTAACTCTTTGCAACATGCTGAGGATGCAGTAAATGAAACTACACATTAGTCAACATTCAGTGGGCAGTCAAGAATTAAATATTTCAGCAATTATCGTTGAGTCTTGGCAGTCAAACATTTCAGAATTCTAGTATGGTCGAAACACTGTGAAGACAAACCAAGAGCATAGCATATGGCATGCTTTGCTTGTGAAGCATTAATTTTACAGAGGTCTAAAATTTCTTGATTATATTGCTTCTGTGACACTTGCGTAGTTCTTACAAGTCAATGCAATAGCAGCTTTTTTAGCACCAGTATAACTTATGTATAACTTATGAATACATGAATAGGTGTACCATGCTATAATTTGTAAATTAAATTTATGCATAAAAATAACATCAAAATAAATGAGTACATGAGGGAAGTAAGAATAATTCTGAAGTCAGCAAACTGACATGACGAATGTGAAATCATCACATAGCTGAGCACAGGAGATCGTCGTAATGACAAAAAGTTACCCATTTTTGTGATCAAACTTTTCATTACACTTTGCAAGGAAGCTGCTTAAGAAATCTGCACCTGAGATTTTATTTGTCTCTTGGATTATGCACAATGTGGCGTTTGCGCATACAATACAATACAATCAAGAGTAGGTACCTACTTCCTATGAGAAATATTCAAATTCATGGTTTACTTCTCTGGTCATTGTGATTAAAAAGAAGCAAGCATTGCACATGCTTGTCCAAAGAGGAAGATGAGTAAAGAAATTCACACTTAATTCAGAAATGTGGAAGCAAATGAAGACTCCTAATGAAAACGGCAGTTCTGAAAGCAACACCCCACACACACAATTTCAAAATTCGTTTTTTAAGAAAGCAGAACTGGTAAAGAAAGGCAATCTATCTAGGGACAGTCCTTTTGTTTATTTTCTAGGTAGCACCAGGACCTTCACTTCCTGCAGTCTAAAAGCCTCATGTGAGATTGCACTTCCATTTTCAGCTCAAAAATCAAGAATTCTCACAGACTTCCTGCAGTATTTTCTGAAGTGTTTGAAGAAGACATCTGAACAGTTACAGGCTTTACAGGCTCTTGGATTTGATGACATTGTAGCAATACTCAGCTGATGCAGAGGCTTCTGCCAGCTTGAAGAAACACCTTTTCCAGAAGAATACCTAATACATGTTTCCCTTGGATGTAGACATAATAACTAGACGATACTAGACAGTCCCTTTTGTACAAAACAATTGTTGCCAGAGAACATCTCTTCATATCTAACTCCTAATAAAAACCAACTGTAAAGATCAGGAAATATTTTTATTTTTAAATAAAAACAAAAAAAATTCTTCAATAAAATAAATTTATTTTTAGTAAAACCACAAAGCCACGAAGATGATCAAAGGGCTGGAGTACCTCTCCTATGAGGACAGGCCGAGAGAGTTGGGGCTGTTCAGCCTGGAGAAGAGAAGGCTGCGGGCTGACCTTAGAGCAGCCTTCCAGTATCTGAAGGGGGCCTACAGGAAGGATGGAGAGGGACTTGTCACGAGGGTGTGTAGTGATAGGACAAGAGGGAATGGCCCTAAACTAAAAGAGGGCAGATTTAGGTTAGATATTAGGAAGAAATTCTTCACCATGAGGGTGGTGAAACACTAGAACAGGTTGCCCAGAGAAGCTGTGGCTGCCCCCTCCCTGGAAGTGTTCAAGGCCACGTTGGATGGAGCTCTGAGAAACCTGATCTAGTGGAAGGTGTCCCTGCTCACGGCAGGGGGGTTGGAACCAGATGATCTTTAAGGTCCCTTCCAACCCTTACCATTCTACGATTCTACGATTCTAAAGAAACAAAGCTATTTTAAAGGAAGTTGTAGTCACTTATTACATATTGATTCACATTTTAAATAGAAGTGATTTAAAATAATATTTCCAATGTTGTTCTTCAGAATATGCATATTCCAAAAGACAAGAGTATTCTCTTGGAAATTTGGGATAATTTTAGAAGAAAACTTCCTTATCTCCTAGATTCCAGCAAATTTTTTTCCTGTTTTTTTTTTTTTGTTTTGGACACTCTGTAGACAAATTTTTCATTAATCTGGGCTGCTAGAGAGTTCGGAAATATATTTGGCTTTGAAGTTCAGAAGTATATTTTGGTCTATTTGAGTTTTTGAAATGACGTACCATGGACTTGCCTTTCAACAAAAGACTGTACTTTTTCAATGTTTGTCCCCAAACCAGGAGAAAAAATATATATATAAAATGAAAATAAAATTTAAAATAAAAGGTAGAAATGAAAACCTGTTTTCTGACCAGCTGTGGTTTAAAATAAGTAGCAGAATACATATGTCACTACAAACCTGCAATAATATTCATTTGGAAATTTCAAGCCAAAATTACTTTGAAAGCACTCTAGTAATAAAACCAAGGGAGTGTTCTGAAGCAGCTTCTCATGGAAGCAGGTGTTGTGGTTTAACCCCAGCTGGCAACCAAGCACCACACAGCCACTCGCTCACTCATCCCCACACAACAGCATGGCGGGAAGAGAACTGGAAGCAGAAAAGTGAGAAAACTTGTGGGTTGAGATAAGAACAGTTTAATAATTGAAATAAAATAGTATTAATAATAAAAAAAATGTAATGAAGAGGAAAATAACAAAGACAGACAAATAAAACCCAAGAAAGAAAAGTGCTGCAAATGAAAACAATTGCTCACCACCAACTGACCGATGCCCAGCCAGTCCCTGCGCAGCAGCCCCCCAGCTCACCCTCCCCCTAGTTTTGTGGCTGAGCATGGCATCATATGGTGTGGAATATCCCTTAGGTCAGTTTGGGTCAGCTGTCCTGGCCGTGTCTCCTCCCAAGTTCTTGTGCACCCCCAGCCTACTCGCTGATGAGGTGGTGTGAGAAGGAGAAAAGGCCTTGACTCTGTGTAAGAGCTGCTCAGCAATAAGTAAAACATCCCAATATTATCAACACTGTTCCCAGCACAAATCCAAAACATAGCCACATAAAAGCTACTATGGAGAAATTAACTGTACCTCAGCCAAAATCAGCACAGCAGGTTACGGCCCAGTGCTCTGGAAGCTCTTTGTTTTTAACTTCTGAACATCAGGTTCAAAGCTGCACAGCTCTCCTGCAAGTGCTTTTCCAAAATGAGTGAGGCTGAAAGTAGCCCATGACTGCTAACAGAGATGGCAGCTGAGAATATAATTAGTAAATAGTAGCATTTACTGTGCTAAGGAGTGGGGATGAAGACATGTTAGCATAAAAATGAAAGCGAGAGGTAATAAAAGAACATGGCTAAGGCTTTGACAGGTAAAAGGAGCTGGGGTAAATGAATCCCACTGGGAACAGTTAAGCAGCAGAAACTATAATCATTTTCCTGCAGACACTGTAGTAGCAACCAATGTTATGCCGCTATCAGCAAAGATCTTTGAAAACCATTGGCAAAACACCTCCTGCTTGCAGAGACTCACGAGCTACCCGTGCTGTGGCATGGACAGCCCTAATCCCACTGACAACAGCAAGGGAGTTGAGTGAACTTCACAGTGAAAAATCAGCACAGGAAAGATATGGACCTGTTGCAGCAGGTCCAGAGAAGGGCCACAAAAATGATAAGAGGGCTGGAGCACCTCTCCTATGAGGAAAGGCTGAGAGAGTTGGGGCTGTTCAGCCTGGAGAAGAGAAGACTGCGGGGAGACCTTACAGCAGCCTTCCAGTGCCTGAAGGGGGCCTATAAGAGAGCTGGAGAGGGGCTTTTTACAAGAGCAAGTAGAGGTAGGACAAGTGGTAATGGCTTGAAGCTGAAAGAAGCTATATAGATTAGATATAAGGGAAAAATGCTTTACTGTGAAGGTGGTGAGGCACTGGGACAGGCTGCCCAGAGAAGTTGTGACTACCCCCTCCCTGGAAGTGTTGAAGGCCAGGCTGGATGAGGCTTTGAGCAACCTGGTCTAGTGGAAAGTGTACCTGTCCATGGCAGTGGGGCTGGAACTAGATGGTCTTTAAGGTCACTTCCAACCCAGACTATATTCCTTGGAAGAGTATAGAGAAGCTGCCCAGTTGTGTAGGGATCGGGTCAGGAAGGTCAAGGCACAGCTGGAGCTGAACTTGGCAAGGGATGCAAAAAATAACAAGAAGGGCTTCTACAGGTATGTCAGCCGGAAAAAGATGGTCAAAGAAAGTGTACCCCCGCTCATGAGCGAGACCGGC
>Ga0065711_1035767_pt1 | contig 21854 bp, 10 predicted proteins | sample Hoacrofraction12_FD_59098 | JGI IMG/M metagenome (GOLD analysis project Ga0065711, IMG submission 59098) | Hoatzin crop microbial communities from Cojedes, Venezuela - Epithelial fraction 12 v2 (version 2) | ecosystem: Host-associated > Birds > Digestive system > Esophagus > Crop | place... | reverse complement strand
AATGTCCCAGGATCTCAGTTTTTAGGGAAAACGGCTTAAAACCCAGTCTGGCGCTTCCTCTGATTCCCGTGTGGGAGTGAAGCCGTTTAAGCACCGTTCCAAGAGCTGGGTTCCTTGTGGACTTCGTTGCATTGTCAAGCTCATTTTTGCACTCTTGAAAAACGGCATTGCATGTGGGAAGAAAAGAAAAACCAGGGGCTTTTGTGTGACCACAGGAGCCCAGGAGCTAAGCGCAAAACCTCCTGGTGAGAGATGGACGGCAAAGTTAGGGCCTCAAGTTACATCAGGGGAGGTTTACATTGCATATTAGGAAAAATTTCTTTACTGAAAGAGTGTCCAGGCACTGGGACAGGCTGCCCAGGGAGGTGGTGGAGTCACCATCCCTGGAAGTGTTCAGAAAATGTGTAGATGTGGCACTTCAGGACATGGTTTAGCAGACGTGGTGGTGTTGGGGTGATGGTTGGACTTCATGATCTTAGAGGTCTCTTCCAACCTTAATGATTCTATGAAGAAGAGCGGTGCCTTTTGCAAAGGAGTCCCAACACCACCCCAGCTGCGAGAGCCGGCCCCTGCGCATGCGTGGTAATGCCAGTTCCCCGCCTCAAAGCGCCACAAAACCTTTATGAGGTGTTGAAAACAGACGAGGGAATAATCTGTTACTTAGCTTTTTCCCCAAACTAGTTGTGGTAACTAGAAGTACAGGCACATCTTAACTCATACTGGTATGACTTCAAGAGCTCGAGGACCAAGAACGGTGATAAACATGCCAGCTTGCAACCGAACATTATTGGAAGATGTGTGTTCAACGGTGGACAAATGCAAGTAGGGTCAAACTAGTTCTGCGATGAAGCGTGGAGGGAAGGTAACATTTGGCAAGCACGGACCCATGACAAGAGCCTGCGCTACATTCAGCACAGCTCTGCGTGTATCAGCCATGAAAGCCTTCCCAGAGCCAAAACGCCTCTTGGTATCGCAAGGACAGGTAGTGCGTTGTGGGTGGTTTAGTCTTTTTTTTTAAATAGCGCATAGAGATGGCCGGTTAATAATTATGCATCTGAAATACTTTCAGTAATAATTTTGTTTCCAATTTTGAGTATTTTGGAAGGGCGGAAAATTCCAAAGAAAAATGTGAGTTCTGTGTTCATTCTGTGCTTGAATTCCCTAGGGTTTTTTACAGCACATTATCACATCACTAGTTGATGTGTTCACACAGGCACCTCCTGTTTCCTCCCCCAATTCTTTGGCTACATCGGTAGCCTGATTGCACAATGAACCCCTGAATCTGGTTTTGCCAGTCTTACCCAACTATGCTACCGGCCCATGCAGTCTAGTCTTTCCTTCAAAACTCCAATCAGCTTCCATGTTCCAGCAGGAGTTGCATACGTCTTAGCTTTTCACTCTTTAGGAGCTTTTTTCCCCCTTTAACTGGCATCTCCATCCTACTTTCTCTGCACACACAATTTCAGCCTTAATAGGACACGTAGCAGAGCTCAGATCCCTTCATTTAGACTCTGCAGATCTGTGCCAACGTGCACAGCAACGAGTTCTGCAGAACCCCCTGCCTGCCAACGGACAAGCCCCTGATCTTGTCCCGTACACGGTGATTGGCAGGACAACTCAATCACCTGTAAAGGGAAGGAAAAGTAAACAGAACTGACCCCAGATTTCGCTTTCTATAGGAGAGCAGACTGAGGGGCACAGACAGCTTTGAAGAATGAGGGCTTTCAGCACGTAATGCAGACAAGGGGAGGGGAGCGCCACGCAGAGCAGTGGAGGAACTTCCGATTCCTTTGAACATGAAAGTCAAAGCAGATGTAGGGACTGTTTGGCTTTCAGTTCAGCCCTCTGGGGCAGCCTGCAATGCTGGGATTATTCCAGTTTCTGCCTACGCAGTTCTGGCAAGAATAGGTGATCAAGCAGAAGTTAATTAACAGCTGCCCCTGCTCCTCATCACTACCTCACATTGTGCAACTGCTTCTTCCTCCTTCGCTCTTTGTACTCTATCCAATGACTTGAGCCCTCTCAGCTCTTCTTACTATTTCTTGTCCCAAATCTTTCTTTTTATTCTTCCTCTCCTTTTTCCCCTCTCCAAAGGAATATTCACACTTACTTTTATTTCTGAAAATAGCATGCACATGTTCTTTGTTATCTTCAGTAGTCAGCTTACATAGTCGCCCTCATTCCTCAACAGAAAAAAAACACATCAATAAAATGAAAAGAACTGTGAAGTACCTAAAATGTATTCACTGTTTCCCTAAACTTCTGTGCACTACAAACATAGGGCTTACCAACACATCCTCCAAGTTTAGTAATTAGAAGTAAATAAAACATACAGCATAGAAACTACCTAGAATTACCAGTTTATCTTTTGGTCATTATTCTTTGGTCATTATTCTTCTTCTATTAAAACATCTACTAAAATATAAGTTCCCCTTGGTAGATGTTAACCTCCTTTAGTGGAGTCAGACTATTATTTCAAATAAGGGGAAAAGAAGGGAGAATTCATGCTCCAAATGAAAGAAGCCTTTAGAGAGAATGTCTGATCCCCTTATTTCTGCAAGGCCTTTGCCAATCTCAGCAGATAATCAAGGATGTTGAAATGTACAGTTTCCTTTTTGGTTGAAGAAATGAGGTATTAACTGGCACACTGCTGGGAGCTGGGCACTGTATGACATTGCTATATCCATTAAATAGTTTGTAAGTGTTGTCAGTTTAGCACCTTTAAGTACTACCCTCATACACATACAAAAAAATTATCTTAAAAGGTCATTTTTACAGTGAAATTATGAAAAGCTGAAATATTACATCGAGTATGAAAATGTCATGGCAGCTCCATCACTAACATAATACCTAAAAAAATGCCTAGAAATATTTCAGTGTATCAGGTCATGTCAAACACGTCAGGTCTTTCAATTATCTCAGCATTCCAGTGGTTCTCTTCAGGTCGAGCCTTCAGTGCACAGCCTGTTGCAAGAGTAGGTGTCTGAATCTCCATTTCAATGCTGCTCTTCAACTGCTGGAGAAAGAGAGAAAATAATATCTTCTGACTGTGCTTTTGCCCTAAGAAAAAAAGGAATCTTTGTTGTGGTTCTGTAAAGACCATTTTAGGAGGAGTTATACAATAGCAAGTCAGCAGAGAATACAGTCCCATTCACATAAATTACCTTAAAAATATCATTCTTAGCTTAATGAAAGTGTCAAGTTTTCAAAGAAAGAAATACAATAATACATTTCCTCACCTAGGGAATAAACTCAAGAGTAAATACGTTTTTAACTCATCCATCAACTGTGAATGGAGAAATAATAGTATCAAATCCTGTGTCTATTTTTTTTTCCTGTCAGTGAGCAGACAGTTAAAGCCGTGACCTACCTGTCTGAATCCAAAGAGCAAACTCTTTTTTTGTCCATCAAAACAACACCATCTATAGTAGGGAGACTGACCTCTTCAAAAATCTTTCCAAAGAGAATTGTTCCGGCTTTCACTCTCTAACTGTGCTTTAACAGGAAGCACCTCTCTCAGCGATCTCTGCTCTTTTGTCTAGTATTATATGGTAACATATAAAGAGAAAAAGACTGAATCAGATGTCCTTCCTGGTTTAAATTGCAAAGGGAGGAAATTCAGTATCCATATCTGAAATCTCTGAAAAATAAGACTTTGAAATAATAGACTGCAGACTGCTACAAGGTCTACTGCAGTCAAATGCTGCCAGAGAATGTTCCCATCAGATATTAAGATATTTCTTGTGCTCCCTAGGCCACACTCAGTTTTTTTGATTATGTGGTACACGTGGTGTAAAAGAGTCCAGGTAAAGTAAAAAATAACAGCATATGTGTTCAATACAATAGCTTTCTGTACTAAAGAAATATATATATACAAAGATTGAAAAGGTTAAGAAATATTAGAGTTAGGGCTACCTATATCTTTAGTCATGTGTGAATTGTTATGCTAAGTAATGTGTGTCTTTTTTTAGGATTAGGCAGAGATGGGTCCTTCTCCCTCTTTTACTTCCTGATACAGGATGAAGGTGTTAAACCCTGGGATCTTCCTGCCTTTACCCTAGCTCTGTATGCTCTATATGCCTACCTCCTTTTCAGCCACTGTGAGACCACCCCCCATCTCTCATGCCCATACAAAGGACATCAGCCTCAATTCAGACCTCACTGCAGATCCCGCCACAGCAGTTAAGTCTGAAAGCTTCAATACAAAACATATCTCACATGCAGCTTTCCTGTCTCTCCGTTCAGCTAAAATTCTTGTCTAGGCTCATCTCCCTGCACATTTACATCAATGTTCCTTTCTCTAGTTTTCAAAACTGCAGTTCTGATGTTGCCATATCTATTGTAATGATTCTTCTTAGCTTCTACCACATTCCTTTTCCATTTTCATCCCTCCAGTGAATTCCCCTCTGCTGCATCAGTCATAAATTTCTTGGGTTTGATTTCAGTACATTCACAGTTTACTCTTTCTTTTATCTGCCATTTCTTTACGGCAGATGACATTTGCCATGCAAACGTGTTTAACACAATGTATTGGCTTCCTGTTCTCTGTTAAATTTTCAGACAAGTTTGGGGATTTTTTCCAGGCATCCTTCATACTTCAAGTGTATTCCATGTAGATACCTGCAAACTCAGTTCATTTTTCTTCTCAAAATACGCTCCTACCACCATTCTCCCGAAAAATGTTGTAAGGTCCAATGGATACTGTTTCTCACGTTGTCTCAGAGTTTACTTGAGTATTACTCTGCTATAGCTGTCTGTTTCTGTTTCTTGTTCTATGCTTGTATTTCCAGTCCATTTGGGGCAGATTTAATATTTCCATTTTTTCATTGTTTTTCTGTCTGTGATTTATTTCAGGTGTAGCAGAATTTTGAGTCATGATTAAACCTCCTAGACATAAAAGCTGCAGAAGGAATATTAGTAATTGTTATCATGTGACTTTCAGATACTGAGCTCAAGTAAGCTGTTCTTTTTGTTTGTGAAGTACATATGTTTAATAATAATAACGAATTATGAAATTATTAGACTGTAGAGGTGCGTACTGGTTCAGGTTAAGGGTCTATCTAGCCTAAGTGGACAGTCAGAGAAAAGCAGGAATGGAGCAAGTATATATGATACTATCTATTGATCTCCCAACTTCCAATTATTTTCAGCTTTGGCAATTTCTTCATCCTGATGTGGTTTGTCCATTTAGTGGCCTGTAATGAGTATTTTTTCAAGAATCTTTCTTCTAAGAACTTGTCCATTCTCTCTTGTAACCCATGTAGATTTGTTTATTATCATAACATTATCTGGCACAAAATTCCACAGATCTACCACCTCATGTATGAAAACAACCTTTCTTTGTTTGTTCTGAACCTGTCTGCTGTCATCTTCTGCTATATCTCCTAAGTCATCTCTTTCCCAGGCTGAAGAATCCCAGCCAATCCAGTCACTGCTGATACTGTGACTGATACAGACTTCCATTTCTCCAATTACCCTTGTTTTCCTTCCATGAATCTTTTCCAATCTTTATAAGTAGCCTTTCTGTAACGAGAGGACAGCACTGAAATACAGGCAAATACTGCATTTATTCAGTTGAATAATAATGTTTTCTGTTTTGTTCTCTATTATTTCCCTAGTAATTTTTAAGACTTTTTTTTTTCTTGGGACATGGAGTGAGCACTGACTGCACTGAACTGACACTTCCATAAAACTAGTGTAATCCCAAGGTCTTTTTCCTAAGTGGAAACAGTCAACTCAGAGTCCATCATTTGATCTGTGAAGCTAGAATTGCTTTTCCTCAGCAGCATTGATTTCTTTACATTTATCTACACTGCATTTCACTTGCTTTGCATTTATGTAGATTGAATTTCATCTGCTGTTTTATCTACTGTCCAGTCAAAGAAGAGTTTACACCATTAGTAGCCGAACTGTCTCATACCTGAGTTCTTTCAGAGTTTTTGTGATAGTGGTGGTTTCCTAGTATTTTATCAGAGCATTTCATATTTTTTTCTTAATATTTTATCTGTAGCTGCTTCCACAATAACTTCAAATTCAGACAGATTGTCTGCTGAGCCCTTTTCCTCCAGAGAATAGCACTCTATTATGGGAGTATTGTAATTTCTTTTCCACAGAAAATACTCATGGAAAGAATTCATCTCCCTAAGTACATTTCATACAAATCATCCGCTGGCCCAATGGATGCTGGCATATTTTTTGCTGTGTTTGAAATATGACTTAGTACTAACTTTGATTCTTTTATCTTGTTGATCCTCAAGTTATTTTTACATTCTGCCTAATTGATCATATTTTTACATTTAATCTATTAGAGCTTATGATACTTTTTATTTTCTTGTTTTAAATACAATTTAAAGGATTCCTTCCTGTTTATAGTAGTCTCCTTGACTTTCCTGGAAAGTGATTTCAGCTTCCTTTTATAATGTCTCTTCCATTTCCACAGGTGATAAGCACTAATGCTGCGATTCCAGTACAATGTTCTCCAGTAGCTACATGCCTATGCAGATTTAATTCCTTGGACTGTTCCTTTTGGATATCTTGTTAAGAAGCTTCGTAATTTCCTGTATGTCCCTTTTGAAGTAGAGCACAAGAAGTGTGGATTTTTGAGATCTGTCGCCTTTGTAGGAATGCTGAATAAGCACGCGATCACTGCTGGAGAAGAGCAATTTAGCAGTTGCATTTTTATTAGATGCTGCTAGTTGCTCGCTATGAAGTCAGTGTCTGTGTTTTTGGATGTGGGTTCACTAACCACTTATTCCATGAAGGAGTCATTCACAACATCTACTGTTTTCATCTCCACTTGTATCTCAGTAGCATGTTCATCCAGTCTGAAGGGGGGTAACTGAAGTCCCTCAGTACAACTGCTACCTTCCTGATTTTTCTCAGAATATTGCAGTCTGTGTTGCCATCCTTTCCGAGTGGTTACTAAGAGAGACCTAGTACCACCTCTGTCCAGTTCAGGCCTGGAATTTCAATCCATAGAAATTCAGTGAGGTGGTTAATTTGTGGATTTTATTTGATTCTGATTTCCTGAATGTATACTATGTCTTTGCCCCAGGCACAGTTTATTGTATCATGTCGTGTATATTTTCTGTCTTGATATTACCATATGCCACTGATTTTCTTCTTCCCACTAAATTTCCAATGCCTGCTATGTAATTTTTTTAAGTAAGGGAGAACATTCATGTTTCTCCATTTTATTTCTTATACTTCTAGCATTTGCCTATAAGCGTGTGTACCTCTGTTTTGTTCCCATCTTGCAAACTCTTTTAAATAACATTCAGTTAGTTTCCCATTTCCTACCTGAGTATTTACATCTTTTGGCCAATCCTTAGATTGGAGGATTGGAGGATACAGAACTTCCAAGTTTTTCTTTTCAGCAGCATTGCCATTTCAGAGCCACGTGCTCTTGTGCATTTGTGAGCTCTTTCAGTCTCCAGTTTAAATGCTCAGTTATGACTTTCTAGATTTTAAGTGTAAAACTTAAAATCACACAGTGTCACTTGTTGTTAGGAACCTGCACCAACAGGCTTTTAACTCTCCCAGGGCAGTCTGGGTGTCAGGGTGCCACACTCAAGACCAGCCCTGTGACCTTGGATCAGACTCCAGAGAAAGAATTGTGTGAGTGTCCTGGTTTCAGCTGCGATAAAGTTAATTTTCCTCCTAGTAGCTGTTGTGTTTTGGATTTGGTACGAGAAGAATGTTGATAAAACTGATGATTTTAGTTGTTGCTAAGAAATCAAGGACTTTTTACAGTTTCTCACATTCAGCTAATGAGCAGGTGCGCAGGAGCGGAGCTAGCCCAAGCTGGCCAATGGCAATATTCCATACCATAGACATCACGCTCTGTTTATGAATGGAGTTGGCCAGGGAGCAGGAATTCTCTTTTCTGGCAGTTTCAACTATGCTTTTTTGGGAGGGGAGTTCGAACTTTTCTGTGAGTTTCTTCGTTTTTTTGAGAGTTCTGTGAAATTTGTGAGTTCTGGGCTCCGCAATCGTTGCTTGGGGACTGGCTGCTAACTGGCTGTCGGGTGGTGAGAAAATTGTATTGTGTATCGTTTGTTTTGCATATTCAGTAGTTGTTGTAGTAGTAGTAGTAGTAGTAGTAGTTCTTTTGTTGTCTTATTAAATTGTCTTTATCTCAACCCACAAGTTTTACCTTTTCTCCAGTTCTCCTGCTGAGGGGAAGGGAAGGGGTGAGCGAGAGGCTGTCTGGTGCTTAGTTGCCAGCTGCCGGGTTAAACCATGACAGTGAGAAAGAGCTGGGAGAAGTCTTGCTGGGGGTGCTCTGCAGCTCTGGAGCTGAATTTAAGCTCAGGTCTTACCCATGGTCCCTGCCTGAACAACATTGTATTGCCTTGCCTGATCTTACCAGCATCTTGCCTGATCCTGGCTTGACCATAGACTTGCCTTATCACTACGACCTGGCTGGTAGTCATCAAACCACTGGCTGACCCTGGTTACCATCACCAGACCTGCTCTCCTCTTATTCTTTGGGTACCCTGGCACTCTGCCCTCCCTGCCTTGCTGTCAGCACCAGCTCCTCATTCACCTTCCCTTATGGAGCAACTCCCTCTTGCAGCTCCCTGACACCTCGTTCAGATGAATTTCAAAGTGCTCCCTGTATTCTGAAACTGTTCTCGATTCATGATGAATATTAATTCTTCCTACTTATGTTATCCAGTAACGGTAGTAAAAAATCTGCCTTTCCACCTATTCCCATGGTCCCAAGTAGGGCAGGAAGCATTTTACAAAATCCTGTCATAGAAAGGTTAGTCTTTAGCTTCCTTGTTTGCTTAAATGTTCTTCCCTTTGTCAATAGTACTGGTGCACCACAGCCAATTACTCCTTCACAGCACTTCTTAGGAGCCCATCCAGACTCCCCAAGGGGGTTTGCCACCTGGTAGTCGCCATGCAAGCCTGCAAGCCTCTTGGGGTCACAAACCCAGCCATCTATATGTGCAATGACAGATTCTCCCACCAATACAACCTTTCTCTTCCTCATTGTTGGAGAAAGAAATTAGGTGCAATACAAGTAAAGAATGTCATTCCGTTCTTTTTTAACAATCGAGGCTCGCTCCCTCTTAACAAGATCTGAAAGACGTGAACATAAGCCAGTGATTCCCACTGATTTCAGTGGGCTCTGGCTCACGCTTTTAATGATGAAGACTGATAGACTTTTTCCAGACGCAGCCTTTCATCCTTCAAACCATTCCATTTTTCTGAAAAAATCTGGGATGTAAAGAACATCTGCCACAATGAACATAAAAAGCACAGACCTGCTGTTACTAATGGGAAGTATTCTAAGGGCTTGTATTTAAAGAAAAAAAGTTAATTAATTTACAAGAATAATTACTTTGAATGTGAGTGTCAATGACCCTTCTCACATAAAACTCTTCCAATACAATCTTGTTTTCATCTCAGTGAGGACAAAAGATGCTTCAGCTATCCTGACAAAAATCTTTGTGAATTGCTATAAAATAAGTTCTACTGAAGGGGTTTCTGTAGCTTCCTTTTAAATTCTATTTAGTTATTGTCTGTAAACAAAAGAAGCTGAACTGGCCTAGTTTGGATTTGTATGAAAAATTATAACGAAATAATGAAAACAGTAAGCAATAAAGAAAGGAAATAACTGCTTTTAATGTTCTCTGTTAAATGTAATTGTGACATTTAGGAATCAATTTGCTTCTTTTTCTAACATGCATTATTTCACTGATTAGCACAATGTGTAGCAAAGACATAGAAGACATCTTTTGTTGTAATTCTTATAGAAACTAATCTGGTTTTCATCTGTTTTTTCCAAAGTATGCATTTTTTTTATTGAAAAATTGTATTTTAAGAATTTGAGATGATTCAAGATCCAATCCATTGCAAAAGAAAAGACATTCAGTTATGTTAGAGTTCCATTTCATCAAGACATATATACACAGTTTTCTTTTTTTTTTTTTTAAAGAAAAACAATCGCTAAGACATGCCTCTGTTAAGGTACCCTGCTGCCAGCATATGGCAAAAACACTGGCACCTTGCCTGGAAAGTACAGCAAGAACTGATAGGTCTGATCTCATTCTGTGGCTGGAGAGAAAACAGACTACAGCAAAGGCCAGTGTTATGGCCTGCGACCATCAAGTGCTTGGCAAGAAGCACAAGTTCCTGAAAACAGAGGCAGGAAGGTGAATTGATTTTGCAAGTCAGGGAAAGAGATTTTATCTCCCTAAGTGATGGCAGAGCCCCCAGAACAGTCCTTGTTAGAGCTGGACCTTCAGAGGTCTCTGTGTAATTGTGTTTTACATGCTACTGTGAAATAAATATTTCAAGGTATAAATGTTTAAGAAATAATGGTGCTAACTTAATATTTAACAAGTCAGTCTCAATTTCAAGTATTTCTTGAGAACTGGGATGAAATCCTGCAGCAGCACAACTTCTAAAAAAGAGGCTGATTTTCTTCCATGCTGTTGTATTGCTGAGCCAGACATTCAGAATAATAACCTGTTCCATGTGAAAAAGAGAAGCACTGACTTTTTTCTTTTTTTTATTTCTACATTATTTGAAACCTAGCTTGGCAGTACACAGTTTTGGAAGGTTTAATGGTACTCAGTGGAGATGGAATCTACTGTAATTGTCATGGTTCATAAACCAGAGATTCTCAAGAGACTTTAACGCTTCTAGTCCCAAATATGGTCAAGACTTCTAGCTAGATGATTACACTCCATCTTCCATGAAGATATTTGTATGCTAAGTATCATCCTATAGTGATGATCATTTTTATGCTTATACAGATTAAATATGCATATTCCACTGTGACAATTATAAGGGGAAATAACAAAAACACTGTATTTAAATTATTTAACAGAAAATACCCTAATTTCAGAAAATAATAGCGGAGCTTTAACAAGCTAATTTGTTACAGTCTAGCAGGAACAACAATCTGATGTTGAAGATGTACCTTTCTTCATCCTCCTAAATGTTTCATAATTTAAATCTTAATTGTAAAAGGTTTCCTAACCCCTTCCCCTTCCTCATTCCACTCATCTTCCCATTCTCAGATGAAGAGAAGGGGAGAAATCAGAGACCCTGGATTAAACTCTTTCCCTTCAATACTTCTACTAGAAAGGGAAAGAAATCACAAAGAAAAAGAATAAGACCACTGGGATTTTTCTCATCAAATACAGAATGGAATCAACTTCCAGATTGCTTTAAATATTTGTCAAACTCAGAAAATGCTGTAAAAATTAAAATATAAAAGTTTTTTTCAATTGCACTGACATGATTATAACTTGGTGGTTTTTTTTGTTTTTTTTTAATAAGAATGTCCAACCATAATGATGTGTCCTTCGTGACAGTGATGGTAGGGTGCGGTTTCACATGAAGTCTGACATCTTCCATTCCTAATACTCGTTTCGAATTTTGCAATTATCCAACCATACAGTGAGCCCGATTAGCTTTTTGATCTGACAGAAAGCAACCCTACCAAGAAGCCCAGTGGCTCCGAGACCAATTGCTCTGGTGCAAGCCAGAGGGAGGGACAGGAGCACGTGGGGAGAGAGGAAAGCAGGTACAACTGCCCAGCTCACCAGCAGTCCCTGTTAGACTGGGCGTGAGACACACAGCGGGCGCTAGCTACGTCATCAGATCAGTCAAGCCTGTAGTGAGAGGGTACGATCCCATCGCCCCTCTCCCATTTGCTTCTGCTGGATGCTTTTTGTAGTCACATCCTTTATGCTAGCATTAGCGATGAGATGGAATCGATCCAGATAAAAACTTTTTCTTTCATCTCTTTTGCACAGCCTTGTGTGAACTGGTGCCGGAATATGAGCAGCCAAGGGCAAAGGATGAATAAAACTGTCTCTTCGAGTAGCACTTTGGACTTACTGTGAATTAAAATGACTGTGTAACCTCGGTCTTAGTGATTCACTACATCCTTTACTGTTCCATGTAATAAAACCATACCTGTCTGTGTTCTCACTACTATTTATTTGTATTCTGTGATTCAGGGTGGCTCTAAAGAAAAAAGGTTTGGAGAATCCACAGGACACAGTCTTTTCTGTTGCCCCTCAAATGACTCTTCTCTCTCTTCCAAATTCTGTGGTCATGAAATAGTACACCAGCAAGTCGATTTAAAAGAACCAGGACCTTGAAAATCATGCTTCCTCCCCTCCCAGATCAAATGGGGGAGCAGAGAGGAAGAGATGGGGATCAAAAATTCCCACTATCCTGATTTGTTTCCTCAGAAGATGCAGTGTGGATTACTTCTTTCAAAACTCATTGCATAGGAATTTTCTCATTTTAAGTCACATGAATCATTTCAGTTTGGCCAAGTTTTAATCAAAGCTCATTTTACCCTACAAACAAATCCACTGAATCCAAGTTTGATAAGACAGGTTGTTCTTTTAAAGACTTATTTATTTCACTTAAAAAAAAATTTAGTTCATCTCTAGACTAGCCTCCTTACATGTTTTGTTGTGGTTTTTTTTTTTTTTATTTAGCAATGATTCTGCTGTGGAGAGAGTGTGTAAGATGTATTTCCCATGGAACATATTTTTTGTCCTGGTGTTGCTTTTCAGAACTCCAGCATTTCAAATTATGCTTGTAGAAGATACCAATTTTAAAATTTACACATTTCATCTACATCTGTTCTGCATTCCATGGAGAAAAGACAAGAGTATTGGATGCCTGTAGGAGTACTACATGTGTTTGTTAAGACAGCTCTTTCACACAAGTGTTAGTGTTTATGTCTTCGTAAATAGGGATGGCAGCCTGAAGGAGGTGTTTCTTAAGGGCAAGTCCCAAAGAGGAAAAACAGATGGGCAGAGACAGCATCAATGGAGTAACATCGCAAAGTATACAGACAAATTTAGTCAGACAAAGAGGTTAGTGAAAGATAGGAGTCAACTTTTTTGGACCAAGGATGTTCTGAAACAAACAAGTAAGCAAACAGAATATTCTGTTGTCTTTAATCTGATTTCTTGTGTGATGTAAGATGAAAACAGCATTTCACAGAAAAAAAATGAAAGTACTTTATGAAACTCCTTCCTAATTAAATTTGCTCTTATGTTCTGCCTGTTCTCAAACAAAATTTTTGATGTCTTAGCATATATAAAAAAAAAATCAAGATATGCTATAGTTTTCCCCTTTACATCATTTTCACTTCAGTCTAGACTCTGCTGTTCAAATAAAATAAGAAATTCCTGCTCAGAAGTCTTATTACAGGTATATATTTCTTGCGATCACACAATGTGAATCTTACAGATATGCGCTATATAGCCTTCAGAGGAGGATGGCGTCAGTCACACATCAAAACACGTTATTATCCTTCTCCCATAAATACAATAACACAGTTCCCTAGATTTAAATGAAACTGTATTTAAAGAGATTATAATATGGGAATACTACTTCTTGATAAGTGGTACATCATATAATTTTTTAACGGAGTAGAAGTTTCCAAAAAACCACAAGTAAAACTCAAGAGTAGCCAAAGCAATTACTTTCATGCACTTTTTGATAAAGCTTTTGTGATTTATTAGAGATCATGTGATACTTTGTCTTGTTAGAAACAGAATGCTGAGTTTTGTACTAATCTAGAAAAATGTATATACAGACAAACAATGTCATTTCACAAAATGTGGCAGATGAGTTAAGAGTACAATGCAGCACTTCAACGTGCATCCAGGCACAAGAATCCAGGTCTATCTCCTTTCTCCCAAGTAGAGTGAGTACAGTATATTTATTTAGTGGCTAAAACTCAGAAAGTAGGCAAGCTGGGACTAGATTTCATATTCCGCTACACTAGAAATTATCTGTATAAAGTACTAATGATTCAAGTGAATGTGATAATTGGAGATATTGTAATTGTAAAAGGGTGAGGGCTTGGAGATCCACTACTTGCTTCTTTACAAGAACCTGGCACTATGCCTTTCCATGCAGATTTTCTTTATGTCTAAACTGTACTTCAGGTGGCAAAGCCAGGAAGAAGGTTTAAACCACTGCCACGGTATTAATAGTTTATCATCAGTTATAAATGCCACTGTCTGCAAAATCAGCCTGCCTACAAAATTTATCAGCCTTTGCAGTGTCTGACATCCTAGCTCTTGTAGGTGGAGCCCCAAGACTAATGTTTTTGCACAGCGTGAACCATGTGAGAATAGCAAGAAACAGATATTATTAGATGTTCTGCGCAAGCTGTCCAGGTCTTACTAGGTTCATACCAGGATATTGGAGGTGTCTTGGTTTTGCTCTGAAGGGTAATGAAAGCATGAGGTTTATCCAGTAATATCTTCTGAAATGCAGCTGAAGTCTAGCCCCCTGCATCAGCTTGTATCTCCAGTGATTTTGGCAAAGGCCAAGGATGAGATCCTGAAAGAGCTATTTATTCTAGGTCTACTTTAGATTGCTTCTGGGAGCTGCCTGTATCTTTCCACTGATTTCAGAAGGAAGACTTGCTTAAACTAAACCTCTAACTTTTGCATTTCTAAAGTTTTGTGAAATGTATTGCCCCCACGGCACTGTTATTCACTGAAACACAAGCAAAACACGCTCCACATTCACGCTTTTTAGATGGCTCTGTGTTACCCAACAGTGTCAGGATCTGCAACATAATTCAAAGACTCCTGAACTAATCAATAATAGTTCCGGTATTAGCAGCTGGATTGATGTGCCTCTTCTTGCTGCAATGCATAAAACATCCTGGATTTCTAAACTACCTCCAAAACATTCTTTTGCAATTTCTGGTCAGTAAACCCTTCAACTTAGCAAGCATTAACCTTCCTCTAAAACCTACAGCAGAAAAAAGAGGCAAAAAAAGTTTTCTCTGGAAAGTACATGAATAACATTCTTACTTCCCAAACAGCAGTATCTGTCCTGTTCATAAATCGCAAGAATCCCTCTTTACCCTTTCCATAAAGAAAACAAAACCATACAACTCATGTTAATGGAAGAAAAATGATATTTTCTCCAGCCTAGGTTTGCGGAAAATAGCTTGATCAAAATTATGTCTCATCCTCTCCCCTAAAGGCTCTATCACTGTCTCAAATGAGAATAAGTTTTGTCTTATTGAAACCGTTAGATTTGGGAGCCTTATTCTTTCTATAAATTGTGTTTCCATTAAAATACTGACATTCTCCATTAAATAAAAAAAATATAGAAAAATAAATTAGAGCACGAAATTTATTTATACTTTTCTAACTGTGTAATCCTTTGTTGGCGCAGCTTGTGCAAATAATGCCACAGCAATAAGACTATACTTTGTAAACATATGCTGTTTCCATGCTTCTTCGTTAACATTATATTGTTGTCTTTAATGTTTGGAATACATAGTGAATGTGAGGTCTCATACATCATTCCTTACAGCTGTTGCACAGTCAATTATACGTTTTTTTTTGTATTTTTACATTTCAGAAGCTGCTTATAAGCAGCTTGCTCTATTCCCAGACTGTCTGCTTGAGTCAATCCTGTGACAGCTGCATCACTTTCTCCTAAGCAGCAATATGTCCTGGAAAGGCCTGTCAATACCAAATTATTCTTGTCCAGTAAAGGAGAATAGCTTTATTCAGAGAGCAAACTCTGATCAGATTTTTATAAATAATTAGCCAATAGCTGATGAAATATAACAGTTTTTAGTAGCATGAACTTGACTGTCATGCCAGCTCTGGAAAGCCATGACTTGTCTCAGTTAGTATAGACTCCCATCATAAAAAAGATCAGCTGAGGTTTGAGTAAACTTCAGTAAAACTATAGGCAAACAAAAGATTAATCAAAGGCTAACTTAAGTTTTGACCATCAGAGCAGAGGACTTGTGAGGACTATCTGTTTCTTCCCCAGAAAATGTAAAAGAAATGGCACAGAATGGTCCTGGAAGCATTGTTCAAGTGTACTTCTTACTTCACAGCAGAAACTAAAAAGCATCATTTAACCTCCTGTGTATTAATATGAATGATCAAAAACCTTAAGACAATTACAGGCATTAGAAACAGAAGCAGTTCTAATTTGTCTCTAATGAGTTGTTAAATAGTTGAAGCAGCACCTAGTTAAAAACAGTTCCAAGTACCAGTCTTGTTTACATTTTTAGTGAAGATTTTGACTTTCTATTGTGCCATTAAACTTAACTTTTATTTATAGTTCAGATGTTTTTTCAAATCAAACACAAGAGCAGCTTACAGGCAAAGACCATCTATGGATGCAATCACAGGAAACAGATTGCCTGTAAAATGGCACTGAATCACCATAGTTTTTAGTGGTCTTCTGGTAAGGTTCAAGCCCTCCAGTCGGGTGCAAGCTGTGTGGGGCCTATACTTCTGCATCCTAACTTTTGGCAGATTATATAATTTGAAACAAATTATATTTTAAATGTAAAGATCAGCTGTTTCATTTGCTGTGTTGAACCTAGAGAGTAAGCAGGGACCACAATTTAGTTCACGTATTTGATTCTCAGCTGTTCTGCTTTTGCCATGTCATTCTCTTTCTCGCTTCCTGTTCCTAATAGTCACAGAACGATACTGCATTTAAAAAAAACCCCATACACTTTATAAATGTTTGTATTTAAAACGTGAGTATTTTCATCCATTTGGGAATGTCTTATTACTCTTACGCATCTCTGTTTCTGTTTTTCTCCCATAACTGCTGAAGTCTTTCTACTGAAATGTTTTGTTTTCAGTAGGCTAAGAACTCTTGCTGGTGACAGGTGCTTTAACCTGTTTGCTCCTGCGGGATCTGTTACCTGAGGTGCTTCCCACTGTCTCAGCCCATGCTGCTCCAAACGCTCTGAAGAGATTGAATTGAGACAGATTTGAATCTGTTAACTGACAGGTACAAAACCTCAGTACTCTGTTATGAACAACCCATATGGCCACCAGGTTCCCTGTGAAATACACACTTTAATAGGTTTTCTACGCAAGGAATGGATAAGAGCACTTTTATACTAAGAAATACTCGCCCAATGATTCTTTTTTATATCCTGTATGGACAAACAAAGAACTTACATATTTTTTATGCCATTTCACCAGTAACAATTTATGACAGCTGAAGAACTGGGATTTTATTAAAATTATGTTCAAGGACAAAATTTTAAATACTTGTAAATACATCCACATTTCGCCAGAAGATGCGTAAGTTCAGTAAAGAATGATTAAGGAAATCCTTGCTTCATTTTATTACTGGTAATTTCACTTTTGCTAAATAGCACATATTTACATATTCACTCTCTTTGTATAAAGAGTGTATTTATTTTCATTTTAAAATGAAACCCTGTATTTTGAAGTAAGGATTTACTTAGTTTAGAGTAATTGTAATTCCTTTAATGCCACAGCAGTCTATATAGCTTTGCACTTAATAAAAGTGTGATATCACAGAAGTTCTATACATTAGGGCTAATATCTTTAAGCTTATAAATAGTATTGTAAAAATCCAGGACACAATTTATATTTCTAATGTAAATGATTAATTAAGTTATGTACACAAATGCAAGTGAACTAAGAATTTTTTTCTCTTGGTATTAATAGAGTATTATTCTGTGACTTGCTGAGCAGAACATAAACTCTAGAAAACTATTCTTCCCTTAATAATAGAACATACAACCACTGCTGCCAAGTTTTTTTCTTCTCCAGATGCCTAGCACCAGACATTTATTTAACAGAAATTTTGCTTCTATGGTTGCTAGTAGGTTATGCCTCATAACATGTCTTTATATCAACTCATTCCAACTGAAATTGGGTGTTTTTTTCAAAAATAATTATCTATTTATAATGCTAAAATTATTGTGCACTTTTAAGGGTTGTATGAAGACAAGAAGCTTTATCAAACCATACTTTTGACAGACAAATGAGAGAAGTAGTAGAATATTTCTGTACCATGCATTTCAGTACCATTTGTTATTAATTTCTTCTTAGTTACAGCCCTGTGTTACTTTGCTAGTATTCAAGATTTCCGGTAGCTATTTTCCTTTCACAATAGTTCTCTTAAATGCCACATGTATTTTTGTTGCATTAAAAAAAAAAATCTGGTCTATATCTGTAATTTTTTCTTTCAAATTTTTTTCTTTGTAAACATAACATTTGACTTGACTAACTGTAACACACTGAAATTCTTGGCCTTTTTTTGCAGAACTGTTATAATATTTACAATTTTTACACTTAATGGAAGATTTTATCACCACATGCTATATTGCAACGTTACTGCCCCTATGCATGCACCTCAGTCCCGTAAGTTCCCCTAGGCCAGGGATGCAAGAATAGGATATGCAGCCACTCCATTTCACTGTGTTAAAAACAAATACGTTGGAAGGAAGATGTAAACAGACTAGTCCAAATAGGTTTGGGAAAGGTGTGCAAACACATATCCTGTTCTGCTGTTGCCCCTGCTAAGTGCAGAGAAAGGAACATGACTTACAACAGAAGGAACAAACACACAAATGGGGACAAGAAGACGTAAAAAAAGAATCACAAACCACCAAAAAATCACAAGAATCCCTGTGTATTTGTTGCATGTAAGCCAGGGTTTACATGTACAAGTTAACATTTTTTTTCAAAGTTTTTAAATACTTTTTGCTCTCCTAGAATTCCTTTTTCCTCCTAAGAATTATTTTGAAAAGTCTTTGCCTTTTTACCAAAACTGGTATGTCCTACAGAAAATTCTCAGTTTATACATTGTTCTGATTAACAGAGAACTGTCCTGATGGTATAGGACAACTCACAATGAATTTAGTTTCTTGATGTGTGACCAACTGGAACATGTCCAAATCAAGTAGTCTTTCTTTCCTATTTTCCTCCAAATAAAATATGTAACTTCAAAGTGACTATGTCTCCGTTTGTTTTTAATCAACTGATTCTGTCAAACCTTAAGAGTGCAATTCTTTAGATAACGTCTGATTTTATTACAACTTCATATTCCTCTTCTTCAGGACATTAGACATGATTTTATCTGTGGCTAAAATCGATTGATTTTAATATAAAAAAAAATTAAGCACACCATAACTGATGTTAAACAGAGTAGAAATCTATGGATATGAGATTCATAATAACAGGTAAGGTTTAGGGAAGAAAGGCTTAAAAACAGGAAGGTCACGAAATATGAAGACAAAGCATCTAGAATACAGGAAAAGTTTCTGAAACAAAAAGCTCAAAAGAGCCTAAGGATAGGAACAAGATATGATAGCAATCAAAGAAGGACAAGTGAGAGACAGAAGGCATGAGGTGAGGCTGTACAGGAGAACAAAAGAAAAGAGGAAAAAATAAATGATAAAGCACTGGAATAACCCGAGGACTTGATTTTCAGCAGTGCTGAGCGCTACTGCAAATCTAGCCCCTTGGTTCTTAATGGACCGGTTCATCACAAAACCTTGCCAAAATACCCACAGGATTTATGGATTCACTTATTTAAAAAGCAGAAACCTACACAAAAATAACTTTACTCAGAATAAAAGAAGTGACTAGTCTAACTAAAGCATCATAAATTTAATTGTCAGGTGTGAACACGAAGACACCAAACTTTAAGAGGAAGTAAATGTGTTTACTTTCAGCTTGAGTAGCTAAATGACAGATAAAAGAGTGGAAAAATTCTCTACCTTTATCTAGTGTTCACTCTTTTTAAGGGAATGGATGGATTCTTGATGCATAACAGAAAATTAAGTCTTCCAGTATGGCCAATATATTGACATCATTGCTATAAGTTAACACATACAATTTATGTAACTATAGCATAGTTCAAGCACACAAACATGGCAGCTAAGTAGGTATTTCCAGGAACCATGGATCCACCATCAAGACACCATGAAGCGGCTTCAATTTATACTCAGAATTTCACCAAGCCAAGCAAGCGAGAGATTGCATTTTTAGCAATGCTTGCACTGGGTGTACATTAAGAATATTAACTCACGATTTCTAAAATTATAATGAAAAAATCTGTTTTCTGATTGTTTTCAGACTTTAATTTTCTTGTCTGTAATATTCATTAACATACACAAAAGTCCAAGTAACACAAATAATAAGGCACGTATATGAGCAGTGAACCAGCTGAGCCATACAGGCCCAGACAATAAAAGCTGATGTACACAGTGGTTAAAATTTATGAAAGCCCATAAAATGCATGACAAATTTTGCAAATTGATCAGGTGCTATGCCTCTGTTTAAATTCATACAAGCACAAGAATCCAGCAAAAGTATAAATCATTGGGAAAAATATATACTGAGAAGCATATAAAAACCATGCTGTATTTCCTAAAAGTAGGTGCTCAAGACACGCCTAGTGGAAACAGTGTATCCCTGACAGACTTCCCTTAGTAAGGTAGAAACCGGCTTCTCAAAGTCTCTGAATTTCTGCCACTTAGCCTTCTGTCGAAAGCAGGCTGTTTCAGTCCGAGGCGAGTTTTGCTGAGCAGCCCCACACGGTTACTGGACATCTATCTCCCCTTTGGTCTCTCCCAGGTTTTCCTGCAGCTGCTCCGGCACCTGGTATTTCCTGTGATCCAAATACACGGTGGAAAGTTCAACTACTGTACTAGAGGGTGAGCAGTGTAACCTTCCAGGCTAACCTTGGAGGTTTCAGGTATTTCTCTCTTATAAAAGAAATGGTGGTGATACTATTATTTTCAGTACTTTTAACTGCGTGGGCAAATTGCTCTTTTCATTCGGAAAAAATGGAAAAATACTGGCCCCACCACATAACATACACTGAAACAGTTAACAGACTCTTGGAGCACACACATGCTCTTTTCTGAAACAAATAAGAGAGAAAATAGGATTGCATTGCTCCAAAGAAAACATTGTTTTATTTTTTCTGGTGTCATCCAATGACTTGTCAAATGTATCTGTACAAGTTGCTGAATATCGCCAGCTGCCAGCATTTTTATCTTCTCCATGGTTATGTTAGCCAGATTAAACTGGCTCTGACAAACTGAAAATGTTGGATTACAGAATGATAAGCAAGGAATCATGTGATTTATTTCAGAATTTATTGTGACAAGGACAATTTGAGGCAATTCTTGAAAATATGCAGAAGCTCGTCTGCCTGTGGAAGTAGTAAGTGAAATAGAAGACATCTGTTTGCTTAAATACATTTGCTCTCTAAAATTAAATTTTTTACTTCAAAATTCTACTTTGATATACATCCACACAAACCGTCAGCATTCACGTGAAGTTATTCTGTTTCTAGTCTAGGAAAGGGACTCATTTTGTCTTAGTAGCACGCCGGTATTTCCTCTACTTAAAAATGAGTTTCTTAACAACTGGGTGCAAACTTTCCTTTGGTGAAAGAAATCAAAATGGCTGGTGATCCTACCCAAAGACAGGCATTAGGTTCCCAGTTCTACATAAAGTAAGATCTACAGCAATGGAGACCAAACTAGGGCAGCACTTGGACACGCTCAGCACTATAAAGTAGCTCTGTTGCTCATTTAGAATTACTTAGTAATGAAAACCAACCCAACGCTGGCCAAAATAAGTAAGATTTCACTATGAACCTCTATGCCAAAGACTTCTGGGTGGCACGTGCACATTAAATTTGAAAACCAAAGGTGTCTCTCAGTGCTGTGTACACACCCAGCTTTTGCCACCCTGACTGTAGCGGAGTAATTAAATTGGCAGCTTCACGACGAATGTCACTCCCCTAAACCCTTTTCAGGACAACGAAACCCTAACTCTCCTGTCTCACCTGTAAACCACCCCCTCAGCTTTTACCCCGGGCGATGGGAAAGACAAGACCTCCAGCGCCGGGTTTGCCTGGCGGAGGAGAAGCCGAGCGCGGGCGCCCGTGGTCTGCGCACCCACAGCCCGTCGGGAAGGCCGCGGCGGCTCCTGGCCCCCGCCTGCGCGGCAGCGGCTCGGAGCCGGCGTGAGAGGAAAGCGCCGAGGCCGGGCGGCCCTCAGGGGCCGGCC
>Ga0065711_1008269_pt1 | contig 21855 bp, 14 predicted proteins | sample Hoacrofraction12_FD_59098 | JGI IMG/M metagenome (GOLD analysis project Ga0065711, IMG submission 59098) | Hoatzin crop microbial communities from Cojedes, Venezuela - Epithelial fraction 12 v2 (version 2) | ecosystem: Host-associated > Birds > Digestive system > Esophagus > Crop | place... | reverse complement strand
GGCATGCTCACTGGCTGAGGATCTTTGCCTGGGCCAGGGTCTCCAGCTCGGGGGGATGATTTTTAGTGTTATAATGAGGGTACTTCAACTAAGGATACATGAATTCTCAGCACTGCTGCCAAGTTTGCAGTATACATAAAACATCCTAATTAACTGTCCTTCTCAAGGTCCAGTTGTTTGTCCTCAGTTCAAGCTACCAAGTGTTTGTTCTTCTGATTAGAGATGGTTTAATGTCCTCCACTTGTCAGCAATCTCCTTGGCTGAACAAGTCTGTAACCATCAGGTTGTCCTTATCTGGAACACTAGCTGCTAGTTAGATACTTTTTTGTTAGTTAACTATCCTTAAATTATAACCTTATTCTTAATTATTCGTTCATTTTATTAAAATATATCTAAATATTTGTCACTGAGGTAACAGAACCATCTGCTGGCTGCCAGAATTTTATAATACAGCTGAATCCAGACACAAGAGAGCAGAGATGAAATCGTAGTATCAGCAAAGCCAAGGCAGAAACTCACAGTCAGGCCAGAGGGTCACTCGAAAGTTTACCTGCCAGAGTTTTAAATCCAGTATGCACTGGGCTACTTTTGTGCCCGCAGATACAGTCAGCTGTGCTGTCCTTTGCTCGCTCGCTTCAACAGGGGTTTCAAATGGTGCCCTGCCACTCAATCCTGAAGCCTGAAGTTTTCAGAAGACCTGGTGTTTGTACTGAACTCAGTGTCCTCAAAATTACAAGAGAAGGAGGGCATTTTTCTTTGAACTCCATATAGTTCCATTTTGGTTTAACTGTTACAGGAGGAGTGAAGCAGGCAGTGAGCTTGCTGACATTTTAGAACCTTTTTGATTTTGATGCCATTTGGGTATGAGGAAAAGATTTGAGTTTTGGCAAAGTCACTCAACTCAGCAACTAGAAAATGCATTTCCTCAGTTTCTTCAGCCCAAAGTTTCTCACTGTTAGCTAGAGGCACCTCTACCTACATTGGGGGCAGCTTTGAATTTACTGCAGAAGAGAACTTTCCGTTTCCCAGCTCTGCTCCAGTGAAGGTGTGAAAGGTCCCCTCCTATGTCCTACGTCCACATGACAGCACCAGATATGAGGACAGACCCAACCTTCACTGCAGAAAGGAAATCCAGAGTGCCTTGTAAGAAGTCCTCCGTAGCCATACTGCCTGGGACAAAATTCACATCTAACCAAAGCACCCTCCATCCTGCCAAGAATGCAAAACAGGAACCTGTGACTAACTCAGACACTGCTTGAAACAGAGCAAGGAGCCAGCCACAGGCACATACCAAGGTGTGCAGGGGAGTGAAGTTGCTGCAATCTGCTGCTCTAACTAGAGGCAAGGGGAATGTTTATTAGCCTTTGCTCAAGCTAATTCCCTTCCCAGCATCACTGAGCATGCCTGCTGTCCCCAGACTCATAGTATCTTGGAGTACAACCACACACAGTACGTGACCAGGCATCTGAATGACTGTTAAGAGAAGAAGTGAAAGGATTTTTCCAGCAAAGGGAGTAGAGGAAGAGGAGAGAAGAAGACAGGTCACTGACAAACCTCAGAACAGCTTTACTGAAACTGATCTTTTTTTGCAAGTAAATTCATTACAGGGGCACCTCCCAGCCAAGGAACGCTCTCAGGAGTCCTGGCCACCTCTCATGCTGATGCTGCCAAAACAGCTAGGTATTTTTTTTCAGCAAAGATTTTCTAACTGGAACTGAATCCTGCTTCTATTTCCAGGCAAGAAGAAACTCAGACCTCTACTGACCTCACTTAATTTTCTTCAAAACCTGGCCAGCATAGATGAGATTTTGTTAACACAAAGAAAATTTGTCAGATTTAGATGTAATTGAGTTCCAAGACACCCCATACTGGGTCCATCCACTGAAATTTTACAACAGGGTCTGTCACCACCAGCAAATGCCATCTGAAATAAACAACTCCTCTCAGCAGCTCGCATTCATACTGCAGGAGTCTGTGAGCACATCTCACCCTGAAGTGCCAGCAGGGAACACCTGGGAGCCGTGAGAATGACAAGACAAGGAACTGCAGGAAAGGTCAGACTGTGCTGCGGCAGCAACATTTGGGCAGGATCTCCTGAAGCAGGAGCGTTTGTGAGAAATCTCAAAAAACAGCAAAAGGAGATTAAATATATAAATGCTGCAGGGTGGAATTAGGGAGTTTCCCATGATTTATATAGGGAGCAGCAGAACTGCACTCGCTGTAATTTTAACAGACTCGCCTTTTCAGCACCTGGGGAAGTGGCATAAGTTTACACCTTCACGGTAAAAAATGCGAGGCAGGACTTGTGCCAGCTGCGCAGTGCCAGGCAACGCAGCCACCACATGTGCTGAGACCCACCCCCAGCTCTATAACCAGCCCCTGGCCTTTTCAGCATCCCTGTGGTCCGGCATGTTGGAGCTCTTCAGTCAGGGTCCTCTCCAGTAAGTCACCCTCACTGTCGCACAGTGTTGTTTGTTTTGTCCCCGGTCCCAATCTACAGCGTCAAGTAACAAAGCAAGAGCGACTCTTGCTGCTGTGGCTCAGTAATTCCTTGCCACTCAAAAATTGCCACCCTCCTCTCTCCCAGCATGCTTTCCCTTTGCTCTGAAGGTCCTGGTCGTCCACTACTTCACTCTGCAGTTGGCCACAGCCATCTAGACACCAGCAATTTTTCACCTTGCCTCCTTACAGACACCACTAGACATAGGCTTCATATTGCTTATATAAATGTCCTAAATGATGAATCTAGCTATTCATTAGTTCCTTCTCAAGGGCTACTACTGAAAACAACCTGCCATATCAGAGATATGCTCAGGAGACCCATTAGCATAGGATACCAGTGTCTCTATTGGGATTTGGTAGGCTTGGTCCTTCCCTGATGCTATTTGGTGTTTGCATTCACAGACTGGAAGTAAATACAAAACCATGACAGTGAAATTTGCAGATGACAGGCTGATAAATAACAACAATGCAGACAGTCTCATGCTCCTCTGGATAGCTGCATAAGTGAAGCCCATACAGACAGAGTAAGTTTTAAGCACCGCCACGCAAGGTCACAAAACAGAAAAGAATACAAAAGAGAAGGAAAAGGAGTAACACATCTACAGAGTGGAGGCCTGTCTTTTGATGAGCTGGGATTTATAGATGCAGGGGAGAGGAATGAGGCTTCTCTGTGATATTCTGGCAATTCTGGGAAGGGGAGCAAGATGAGGGAAATTATTTTACATTGTACTGGAGAAACCAATACTAATACAGTTGTGGTACCCACTTTCATAAGAGATGCTGAAAACCCAGACAGGTTGCAGGGAACTGACATAACAATCAAGTGCTGTGGAAACACCTTATGTAACCGCACTTAAAGAGAGTCTTCTCTGCTTAATATGGCAAAAGGGAGACCAAGTGGTGATTTGTTACTCGGTATAAAGACTTCTGTTAGGTAGCAAATTGCAGGTTCTAAAGGACTGTCTAGTCTAGCAGAGGAAAGACATAAAGTACCACTAGCTAAAAATGAAAACTGAACAAACTTGAATTAAAAACAAGGCACAATTTTTTATCAGCATGGTTATTTACCCATGAGATCTATAAATTGGAACTGGTCTGGAACTATAAAAAGGAACTGGACTCCTTCATCTGAGGTCTTTTGAGAAGACAATGAGATATACCTGGAAGATTTACCTAGCCCAGAGTAAGTGGGTTAAAAGCTGTGCTGTCGCCATTTCAGGACATCACACTAGATGACCTGATACTCTCCTTGAACCTGACCCTAAGGCACACAAAGGACTATGTTCCTGGTCACACGTGAAAGGCATGGAAGGCCAGCATCTAGGAATCATGAGTCCAACAAACAGCCTGCCCTCGCCATTCAGTTCTGGCAGACTGTGTATCGTAAATAATTCATACCACTGCAAACAGCATCATGAATTTCCATCAGCTGCTGTCTGATCCCAAAACATGCAGGAACATACATAATTGCTGGAAACAATGGCTTTGAATTTGCTTTGAATTTTGATTTCAAGCTTCAGTCATTGCTCCTTGGTCAGCAGGCTTCAAGCCTGAAGGGTGGCTTGTCTGTAAGTTTTCTGTAAACAGAAACGATTGTTTCAGTTTCTGCTTTAACTGGGGCCTCCCAATTTACCAGCTAGAAGGCAGATTTTGGGATTGTATCCTAAATGATATAAGCAAATTTGTTGAATAGTTTTAGCCTTGACTTTGATCAAAATCCTAATCTGTCAAATCCGTAATCTACTAATGGCGCCAATGCAAAAAAATCTGACCAAATTTCACTGGCTTTCCTGGGTTTAGCATCAAGATCTGGTATTGCATCTTCTTCCAAATATGAACTTGATCCCTGGGGCCTTGGTCCTATGGGAGAAAAATATCCACCTGTTACCCAGATGGAGAAAACATCCGTACTGTGGTATTTTGCTGAGTGTATAAAATGTATCAGTGAATTAAAAAGCCACAGAAAGAAAGAGGTGGTTTCAGAGGCATTGAAGGTGGTTGAGTGCATTCAAAGGAAAAAGGGAAGCTTCTAGTATTCACGTCTTACTAACGCCCTGCATAAGCATTTCCTTGACTCAGGTGGGCGACAGATGGTCAATGCAGTTGAACTACCGAAAGAGGAATGACGGAGCACTGCAGATCTGCAGCATGCACACAGGAGGTCAGCTGCTACCCTTCAGAAAAGCAAGGACAGCAAGTGCTCTGCATCTGCTGAGCCGCACCTGCCCGTGACTGGTGGAGAAGCTTTGGAACACTTTACAGAAGCAACAAAGAGGAGAGGAGGGCAGTTAACTGCATCTTCTCAGCTCACGGGAGTGATGAGCATAGGAGCTACAGGATTCATATCACGGCCTCCAGGGCAGGATGGTTTAACTCTCTAGACTGGGAGATCCATGCTGCTGGGGAAAGAGATGGTATCCATTGACCACGGGACTGTGGCATTGAGGTCAGAGCTGCAAGTTTACCAAGAGCATGCTGTCACCAGCAAATGACTTCATCTGCTTTGGCTTCTTCTTGTTTAAAATGGCTATGGCAATACTTAAGTGGCATTAACAGGGTACTAGAAAGGTGATGATACCACAGACAGCAATGAAATCTGCACCAAGCTGGTCCATGCGGTAAGTTGTTGGTTTTTTTACCCTGTCTCACTTGCCCACTATAGTTTGTCTTCTAATTTCTCAACACTGTGGACTGCTGTCTGTCACCTCTTAATATATATGCTTGACTCTACATGGAACACCAGACACGCTAATGATTTGGACGCATACAATACACAGGTATTACGAAACTCTACTGTGTTGCAGTGAAACTTGCCCCACTGGGCAGACCCTTATCATCACCTTGTTTTCATATTCTGTCAAATAACATTTTATTATCTTCTGATAGTAAAAGATTGAGCCACACAGTACTGCACAGAGAGAAGACATTAGGGACAGATTTGTTTAAGACATTCTAATATGCAAGTAAGCTATTAAGAGAACATAATACTCCATGAACCTCAATGAGTGTGTGTGTGTAACAGAAATCCAAGCAGTGCCAGGAAAATTGGTGCTATGATTTCTGTTCTCTATTGAGAAATCACTTGCAGTCATTAATACACATCATGACACAAACCTACTCTGGGATAACAACAAACAGAATTCCTGCAATATTACATACCCAGATTTTGTAGTTAGCATCCTTACAGTTAGGCTTTCTAACCATAGCTGAGACCCAGAAGTTATTACACCTAAGGAATCCCCTCTCTTACACCACATACCACACTGGCTAACCTCTCTACTTACAGAACAAAACATTTTATGACCACAGAGAATCACCAATAAACTTTGAAAGAGAGTGCATGTGAATAGCTCTGAATCTGACCACACCTGAGAAAGGATCACTGCCTGGAATTAAGAAGTTTTCAGAACTTCCTCAGAGTACACATCCCAAAGACATTGTTCACAGCTACAGAAGCTACTTTACCCCATCCTATCTGAAAGCCAGAGACCACAAAAATCATAGTGAGTTTTTCCTCTGCCATCTACACCCTCGTATGCATCAACTGCTTATACCAACAATACCACTAGAACAGTATTTCTCTTTTATTTTGTCCATCCTAATGTAATGCAGCAGCTGACAATGAGTAAGCACTGAATCATAAGAACAACATCTCTCTACAGACTTCCCCACCATTTATGATCCCGTATGTGAGAACCTCTCATATGAAGTTACTTAAACAGAGATGATATGAAGAGGATTCCATTCCCCTCCTTCCCTCTGATGCTGTGTTGCAAAACAAGACATTTGGCTGGGCCCACCGATCTTACAACAGTCTATGGGGAATCCCACACAGTCTGGAATACTATGGGAACAGAAAGCAAGGCTAAAAATATGCCAGAGCCATCTGTTCACTCTACAGTGATTGTTTTGTGTTGCTCTGGAAACAAAGGGTTAACGTGTTGAACTGTTTTCCTAAAACCACTGATTCACTCACTTGCTAAAATAAGCAGGGCTGCATTAACACCTTCTCCTCCACTTCTACCAGAACTGAAACCAAGGCTTCCTGGAAAACAAGGCTGTTAGCAAAATCTGTGACAAGCTGAAATGAAGTATAGCCCATTACTGTCTCGTTCATTAGCATAAGTCAAAGCATAAAATAGTCAGATCTCATGAGACTCAGTAGACAATTGGTTGTGTGAATGCAGCATGCTTTGCCTTTAAACCACAAGGAGGAAAATGTTTGGGTAACATCAGGCTTGCCTTCAAGTGCTGCAGCATGGATTCATTTTCAGAGGAAACATTCTTCCTCTCTGCAGCTGTGGTGTGTGTGATCGTTCTTGTCAGTACTTCAAGCGAACTTACACAGAATAATGGTTTTCATGGCTTCCAGTTGTGAGACATCAGCCAAATGGGATCTACTCCAGGAATAATTCTAATTTTTTTAAGTAAAACTGGGGAGAGAGGTGGGGCATACAGTGCCAGCTCATCAGCCAACACTTTCTCAGTGCCTTTCTTGCTGACACATCTGCAGTCACATTTTAATTGAGGTGTTATCATATGCAAAGAACAAACAAAATACCAAAGATGAGCAGGAAGAGGCTGGAGAGGGTGGGAAGAATAGAGCAAGTCTGAACCATGACTGGTAGGTAGGTCACAGCACGCAGCTTAGACTTCCCCTATACCAGTGAAAACAGTGCCCAAAGCCAAACAGAAGCTGCAGAAAATACACCAAACCAGAGTCTAAAGCTAGTGCCACTGCTACAAGTGTGCTCCAGGCTTGTGCTGAAATCCAGGCTCCAGACTGCATGACTTAAGCAAAATCAGAACAAGACACTTTTCTGCCAACCGTATGATGGCACTCCATTTGTTCATCTCTGATTCACAGGTCAAAAACATAGCTTAGTGCAATGGCAGGCTCCTGAGTTCCGACATCACCCAGTTTTGTCAGCAACATCCTTACAGGTTGGATTTCTAGCCTTAAAGATACAAAGCAAGTATTACACTTAGATAGTTACTTCCCTTGTATGTGTGCTGATTGTTGTTTCTCTCCTTAATGCATAAAACTAATCAAACAATATGCAACCAGAACACAGTGCTGTGTTTCATACACATCTACTTTCAAAACCAATTTAGATTGTGGTCTGAGAGCCAGCCACAGACCTGCCCAGGGCAGCACAATTTGGGCATCCTCAGCTCTCTCAGCCTGGTCTCCTGAAATCAGTTCTGAATCCAGCTGTTAAAAGGGAATATGCTTAGCTTTTGGCACGCTCAACAGACAGAGAGGATGAAATGTAGGTCTTGAGATCTGATCTCAAATGCAAATGCCTGAGCAGCAGTCCTGAAATTAAACTGAATGAAAGAAATTTCACAGCAAATTAATGCTTTGACACAAATCCTGGGAGGAATGCGTATCGGATGAATCCAGCACAGGGAGACACATGTTAGTTAAGATGACAAACATGAGGCAGAAAGGTATGATTAAAGGAACAATCCTCCACTTAGTTGAAGAGAAAGATGCTTAACCTTTCAGAAGAGTGTGGCTGGGAAATAACGTCCTTCCCCAAAGAAACAGAGGAGGAAATGTGCAGTAAGTACCACTCACTATGGTGGGATAATTACCAAGTCTGAAATGAGGTTGACAGGTTTGAACAGCAGCTGACTTCTCTGACGTCAAGATAAGGGAAGCACAGATAAGCAGGCTGTGACAGCAGTAGCAGAGCACGAGTCAGGACTGTTAATGCTGCGAGGTGAGCAATGAACCCCACAAAGAGCAAACCTACCAGGGGCTGAGGAAAGGAGGGAGTCCTCGCTGCATCAGCTCGCACAAGCAGACAGATTCCTGACTGCTCATACAGCCAGCAGTGTTAATCTTTCCTAATTCTTCTGTGCCTTTTTGCAACTGCCAGCTCCAGGCAATGTAATAGCCCAGAAGCCCCCTCATGTCTCCTGTTCCCATGTCATGAGCAATTCNCCCATACAGAAATGCATCATTCAAACCGCATAGGAGGAAATTTTCACTGTATAAAATCACACTTAGAAATCCACATTGCTTTTTTATCTACACTGGGAAAGACATTAGAAAGAATGATAATTAGCCAGCATTTTTGTGTAGAAAGGGACAGATGAAATACAAAGCCTGTNTGCATAGAAAATGCATGCTCTTTCCAGCCTTGGAAGCTGTGGAAGGGTGCTTTATGTTACAGTACTTCGTATACTCTGCATACTTATTAGCTGTTACAACCTGGTCGATANTAGTACTTCTTAATGGTTAGAAGGCTGAACAGAAGCAACATCCAAAGCCTAATACAAAGAGAAAGGAAATAGAGGTGCACAGCTACGATGGAATTGTACTTTTGTAGTTTAGAAGTGTGCCCCATTCAAGTGTTATCAATTAGTATTGGTATTGTAAGAAGCTCAGTGAGGCACTGGACCCAGTATTGTCAGCTCGCTGTACACACTATTGAAAAGATAGTATCTGACGCAAAGGTAATTTTCTCTGCTGGCATGTGATTTTACCTTCTCTTCTTATCTAGAAACAGATAGACTGTAAAGAGTGCTGGGCTGGGGACTATGCAGGAACAGAAGATTTTGAAACAGAGATTTGGCTAATGGAAAAACCCTACTCTCCAGAGCAGACATACGAGCTGTACTGTGGCATCGCTGTGTATGGAATCAGGGTGCTTGCGTGCACATGTGCCCCTGTCGATGAGCTGTGAATGTTGGTCAGTGTGCGCCAGGTGTGCTGTCCCTGTGATCACCCCACGGCAGACACCGGCTGGCTACAGCACCTGGCTTTTTAGCTGAACGGAGACACCATCCTACTCCCCATCTAAGTTTCCTCTTGTACACAAGAGACCAAGCCCCACAACAGAACAAATAAAGAACAGTAACAATACAGCACTTCACGAGCCAGAGATTCAGTTGATATTTGCCAGCCCTGTGCTAGCACTACCTTTTGGTCTACATCACATAACGTAAGAGTGGTTCTGTGACGACTTCCATCAGCTGAAAAATCGCATCTCACAGGCTCAGGTAAGCAGGTCACTGTTCCCAGTCCAGCTGCCAATGAAGATAATAGTCATCCGAGAGGCATTTCTGCCCACCTGTATGTGGGACTGTGACCGTTCATGCCTATACATGCAGCACAGAAGTCCACAGGGCTGTTCCCGTTGTGTGGACTTAGTCCTCTTACAGCCTTTTAAGAAATTACTGGTCTGGTTCTTGCTCATTTCTACTGCTGCCTTTTTCAACCAGATTTTAGTAGGGATGTAGCCTGCATTTTCTGTTAATACATATATATTTACCATCTCTCAGTGGTATATGTTGATTTATTGTTTATATCTGTTGATGCTTTGTGTATCAGGATGTGAATTCATTTTTCCCCACATTAAAATCAAACCAAACAGCCTGATGAAAAAAATAGTAATTTTGATTTTTTCCAGCTAATATATGTTCCCTGTAGGTATTATGACAACACATCACCACAGAGCCCCTGACAGTGAAAATGAATTGCTTGGAAAGCAAAACTAACTAACCCTTTCGTTGCAAAAACAAAATAGCTGCTGTTTACAGTGAATCAGGAGAGCTTCTCCTGAGACGGACCCTCAGAAATATGGTATGAATTGGTCGCTGGAGCTTAAATTATTATCTCCTGTGTAGAACATCCCCTACCCCCTGCCAGTCAGACTATGTGCAGTTATGCTTTGGAGCATCTATACAAGGGGAGAGTGGACTAGTTTATCCTTTTCACTGTACCTCACCCCATTTCCAGGTATAAAACTTACAACAAAACATTATTTCTAAACTCACCGAGTTCCTTTGAAAATCAGAGTAGGTGCTTACACCCCCTTCTTGGCCTTTCAGTTCACAGGCTCTTCTTTGCTTCACAGTTACCAGTTTAAACACTCTTGGCAATTTATTGATCCCCTGTGAAATCCCTAAATAGGCAAAAACTGACTACTGTGTATTTGCCAGACCTTCCACAATGCAATTTCTCTCAAATACTCAGAGCTGCTGCTGCTGCTGCCTTCTCTCAACCTGCCAAAACTGTGCTTCTATCTATTTTCCTCCAACATAAAGATGTCTTGTAGGAATTACAATCAAGAGGTGACAGAATGAAGAAATCACAATAGATTGATACTGCAAGACCTTCAGCCAACTACATTTCACTGCAGTGTTGAATCCAAGAAGCCAGTCCACAGCTAATAGCTAGACACATACCAGCCACCAGAAATCAGAGGTTACTCCTCCTGTATTTCCAGGGGTACAGTTTCTGATGTGTGTTATCTGCAAGTGCTCGGAAGATACTTGTTACAGTAAGAAGGATGTAATTTACCCTTCAGTGATAAGGCTCCATGAAGCCCTGTAGCACAGGTAGATGTATGAAACATGAAGTGGGATGCTGAGAACCTGAAAGAAAAAAAGGAGCTTTCTGAGAACACCTTTCACTGGACTAGATCAATAAAAGAATCCTCACTGGGCAGTGTGTCGTTGGTTTCCTGGCCATGGAGTAGATGGTTTCATGGTTTGTAACCATCTCGAGTTAAACAGCTGGACATTTTTACATCTGTGTAGCAATGGCAGTGTCTATCTGACACTGCTGATTATGGCCTGACATATGAGGGCTCACCAGAGAGGGCTGATGGACTGATTCTGCCTAACGTGTTTATGGACTGGGTACCTTTTCGTACATATTTTCTTAAAATTTCTCTATGAAGACCCTGACTCCAGGAAGTGGGGAATGTCAGGGCTGCAGCTTGGTAAATATATCAGGGGAAATGCCAAAGGAAAACCAAGCTGGTGCTAAAACACCGTGCTGGTGCCTCAGTAACAGCAGGGAGGCACTCTTACCCTCACTGCAGTACTTCACCCCGCAGACTGACCAGCCAGCAGCTGCCATATTTCTTAATTATACTGGTTTGGACAGGATCCATGCACTTTGTGTAAGAGTAGAATAACTTCTGTGTAAGAGTAGGGATAACAACCTCATGGGCAAGGTGTACAGATTACAGAGAGGGGCATGCTGCCAGTGCTGACTCTTGGAGGGACCAGAGACAACACAATGTCCTGGACAAATTGCACTGTGTCTCCCACCAGCTGGACAGGTCTCTGCAGTTCTCTGCGTAACTGTGGTGGGCTGGAGCTGCATGGCCTGCCAGATGTGGGAAATGTGGAAGTGGTCCTGGAGACGCTTTGTGGTGTTCTGGGAGCAGTTTGGATGAAGGTGCTCTAGCACAGGGCAACTGCCATTCAAGTACATATATCTAAGTTGAGTCACAATGAAATGTTGCACCTGATGACAGCTCAGCTTTGCTATTCTAGGTGTGAGTTCACTTTTCTCACAAATAAAGATTGATGCATTTTTATTAAATGACCAAGTACTGCCGAGGTAGGGAAGCAGTGAGGAGGGTACAGAGGTAGTGAGGCAGCCATAGAGCCATCACATCATTAAAAGTTCACATCACACCAGACAAGGTTAACAAGGGGAGGGAAGTAGATAGGAGGGGGAAACAGCTCCCTTAGCACCATACTAAACCTGACCTTGAACAGAGCCAGAAGCAACGGACTTGATGCAGGAACCACTTGTACCATATTATACAATGAAAGTCATGCTAGAAGAACTTAACGGCGATAAAATCTATAAATCACCAAAACCACAGGGAGGTATTTAACTCTGAAAAGTGCTTTTGCAATGATTTCTAAACCTTGGCAAACAACACTTAGCCTCTTATGTGAGAGATGCTGGAAGGCATCGTTATGATGTGGGACTTAAATCAAACTTGTCTCATACGAGGACTTTAACCTTTGCTGGATGTATATTACTTTCCAGTGGCCACCACCATTCAGATATGGTCCAGCAGTCAGGACTCCCTGTACTACAGGACATATTCCACCTTCATTGGTCCAGAATGAATCTCTTCACAGCCAGGTTTGTCAAAGCCTCATTAGGCAGGACCAGCACAAAAGTGAAGTGCTGAGAATTACTAATAGGCACCTATTTTGAACCTTCATACTTGCTGGTCTCAGCAGCTTTGTGCTTTTGCCCAGTGCACTCTTGGTTTTGGAATTTCTATCATCCTAGAGCCCAGAAATACTGGTACAGACCGTTGTTCCAGACCTGGATAGAGAGGGTATCTTTCCACACATCTCAGGAAACAGGAGTTCATCACCGCCATTACTTTGCAGATTTAGATGGGATGAGGAGCCACAGAACAGGACACATTATTTCTTGCCCACAGTTTACAAGATGGTTTTGCTCTTCACTGTAATAGAAATCCCTCTTAGAAGGGGCCATCAGGAAAGCCTTGCAAATGCTTTTCAAAACACAGCCACCAAACCAGAGCCTCCCCCATACATCTCTCTGTGCAGATGTCTTTGGTCTTCTGCTGAACCCTCCCTGCAAACAGGGGACCTCCACGTTTCTTTGGAACAACGTCAGCACAGCTCTTTCATGTAGTTTGCATCCAGCAATGAGATCAGGGGAAGCATCAAGGCTCTGCAAAAAGGAATATTTTATCAGCGAAAAAAAAAGGGTGCTATTTATCTGGCCAGCAGTCAGAGAGCCACGAGCTGGCAAAGGAGACAATTCTCCTGCTCCAGGGTGGTTTGTATCTTGATGATAAACTCTTGTGGCTAAATTGCTTCTGGCTCCCATCATGTGTCTCACTGCTCCCTGTTTATTTACACTACTGCACTGGTGAGAATTATGGAGAGCTGCAACAACTGAATTACTGCCACACTTGCAGAGAACAATGGCAAGGCCTTTTAAAGGCTGCTGCCCTAGCACATGCTTTGTCTGGGATAAAAAGGAACAAATAATAATAATTAAACAAAAGAAGAATCTTAGAGCATAGTGCGCATTGAATGGTGCACCACTGAATGGTAGCATCAACACCAGCCAGAGGTCAATCGTCACGCCAAAGAAGCAGAAGCTAACATTTGTACAAAGGGAGTATTAGAAGATAATGTTTGTGTTCTTGTTACTCTCAATTTTATGGAATGTGCGTGAACAAAGGACTTGGAAGATGAATGGCAAGTGCGGAGCTCAAGGGAAGCTTTAGTCTGATAGCCTTCCACTAATGAACCTCAGCCTAAAGCTGCACAAAACCAAAGGCTCATACTAGGTCTGCTTGCTGGGGAGGATTCCATGGGTTGGGAACTAAGCAAGTGCTGCCCACCTCACCAGTGCCTTCAGTGTCAGCACCAGAGGAAGACAGCCAAACCTCCTATGGGCTAGGAGATTCCCACCAAGCCTTGACTGCCCTGCTGGGGGGCACTACAGCAGACAGGCCGTGTTCCAGGTACAGTCATGAGTCCTCGGACACAGTGAAGGGCAAACAGCCAGGACGGATGAACAGTACCACAAGTGCAACCCTGCACAGGCCAGCTGTGGCACAGGGCCAAAGCTCAAAGCAGAGAATAGGAACCTATCCATTGACCCGAATACCTTCTGGTCAGTGTGCAGGATCAGCAGCGAGGATACGCTAGTTAACAGCAAGCCCATTTCACCATTGGTCAAGCTTCTCACAAGCAGCGGCACTCAGCAGAAGTGAGACTTACCAAGGGATTTGACAGAGATCAGCAGCTTCACAGAGCTCTGCCAGAAGTTTTGCTATGTACAGGGAACAGGCTATAAACTGCAGACTCACTTTTTCAGTGTCAGACTCCTGAAAAACTGCTTCTCTGTTCGTGATTTTCTGTTGTTTGCCTGGGCACTGCAAACATGGGATACTCCATTTCTAGGACACTTCCTTCCTGCACTAGCTCTCTAAGTAAATTTTATGTTCTTGTATACTTGACCTTTCAGAGTAAGCTCTAGCCTTTCTCATCTGGTTTTCAAGCATTTTCCTGTGCCTGTATTCCAAGATCAATTACTCAGCTGATTCAAACAGGAAAGCCTACACTTGCTCCAAAAGACACTTGCTATGTGGGCTATTAATATCTTACTGGTCATATAATATAGGTATAAATTTAATGCTCATACAGCATGCTGAATTAAAGCCTTGCAGACCAAAGCCTTAACAGCATGTGTGAATCAGGTGCAGGCAATAGTCTTTCAAGGTTTCTCATCCCGGCCATTCAAACCTAACACGGCACCTCTAAGATGTGGTCTGACAGTTCATTTTATGCTTGGACACACTACATATTGACAGCAAAGGGAATCTGTGGCAACCACAGCTACATCCGAGTCGCAGGCCAGTGCTTCAGACAGACTAGACAATCTGTCACTCCTTGAATAAATTATCTGCTCAGAGAAGAATGTAATATGATGCTATTCTCAGAAAAATCACTCTCTTCCTGTTGTACTTTCACGGTAGTTTAAGCTGCATACACTAACTGCTCATCTGTGGAAGCTGGCAAACATAGCTGAGGCATTTTCTGCCACAGGGTCTTCCTTTATCATTTAAAACCACAGCAACACCAGTAACTTCTTTCAGAAGAGACAAGAAGCACCGCTCAAGTCCATAATGCCAGGAAGTTGGCCCTCCGGGGAAGATGAGAGTCTCCAGCTTTAAAACCAAAATCACGGGAAACAGAAGTGGGAAGGGGAGAGAGATTTCTCTTCCTAAAAGACACAGCAACACAAAGTGCAGTCAGTTCTGATCTGCACTCGCACTGCCTCTGTCTGTGCCAAGCCAGCATCCATACAGCAGAATGCTCCAAGTTCTTCAATCTGTGACACCGGAAAAATATTTCGGAGAATAAGACTTTTCTATACAATTCCTGATGTGTTTTTCTCTCGTCTCTGCTGAAGTTAACAACAAACCTCTGTCATTACAGAAATGCAGTTCATTTTTTTTTTCCCAGGATGCTGCTGTTGTCCTCACTGAAACAACACTCTCAAAGTTCATACAAAACATCTAATGGCAAGGATGGAAAAAATCTGCTCCTTGTCTAAAAGGCCACGGTTTAGCCTGAGTAGGAGCTGCTGGCCCTGCTCCAGAGTGAGCATAACTGTATAAAGGGAATTCTGCCTGAATAAAGAGCTGCAGACTGAACTTCTAGGGAAAGCCAACTCGGACTGTTTGAGCACATTAAAGGAGGTCAAACGTTAAGTAAATACTCATTTAAGGAAGGAGGGCAAGTAATTAGTAAGGCTAATTCTGTGCTGAAATGGTCTGGATGGTGCACACATACACACTCATCCCAGCACCTTCTCCCATACAAAAGAAGTCTCCGTTCTTGAAAGAGTAGCTCAGATTTCAGCAGACCTGGGTTAAACTACCAACTCTGCCACAGACTCAGTGTTTTCATCACGGACAGGTCATTAGTTTCATTACATGTCCACTCCCCAAACCCCCAGGACTTAGTGAAAATAAGTACCTACTGACTAAGATGCTTAGACACTACAGCAATGAATCTGAATCTGTGTGCATATGTAAGTTTGTATACATTACAGTAAGTACTTGCAGCAACGAACAACACTCCAACAACTTTCAAGAGGTAAAGCAAATGATTCTCTGTCCCTGGATCTATTCCTAAAATAGGTCCTGTGTGAAGGAATCTCATTACTGGAAAATAAAATGTTATTCCACTTCAGGCACTGGAACAATACTACTGTGGGTAGCTGACCTATGAAAAGAAGCAAATGCCTTATTCAGTGTTATATAAAACCCATCAGAAACACCAAGCCTGACTGGTTTGAACTTATTTGGCCTGTACTGTCATCTACCGCAACACAGCTCGCACAACCGACATGCAGAGGTGAGGAGATTCTAAAAATAACCAGTGCAGTGAAAGAAAGGGAGAGGGATAAGGAAGAAAATGCTTCTTTGGCCTGGCTGACATACTGGGCAGCAGTTCACAACACCCAAGGAATGCCTGGTTCCAGTCCTGCTCTGTTAGCAACCCTGCACTCCCCAATTTCTCAGTGGCAGACCATTTATGGAAACTTAACATGGCCTAAATACATATATAAGACATGCAAGAAGAGATTTTTTCAGTCTGAGGACAGGCCAGAAATTGTCACAAATCAGCCAAAAGAGAGCTCTGACACAAGACAAAATCTAGCTGTCAGTGAAATGATGCAGGACATCACCCTGACACTAAGTCGAATATACATAGCTGCTAATTCAGTAACAGGAAACCAGTTCCCACATTGTTTAGCTAGAAGTCTCTTATATGAGCTGTAAAACTGGATTTAAAAAAAAAACCCACACACTTATGTTGCCCTCTGCTTCCCCAAAGAAACTACTCTGTGGAAGCTAATGCAAAATCTTATTCTTGTATGCAAGCTTTCCTCCTCTGCTGGACTGTTATCCCAGGGCTCAGATCTGAGTCACAGGATCCTGTCACAAGTTTATGGCTTGCTGGGAGAAATACTGTTCTTCCCCTCTTCCCGCTCCCATTCTCATTTAACTACAGCATATTCCAATTCTTGCACAATTGGTGCTGCATAAGTGAAAAAGGCTTCCCGTAAAGTACTAGGAAAAGTGATGAAAGCAATGTAATTGTTCTACATAGATTAATGGTCCCAGCACATTTTATACTAAGTCATAGACCTAAGTTTATATAGTACCTGGGAATAATTTGCAAGCAGACATAACACCCAGATTTCATCTAACACTTTCAACTACCTTGTATTTTATCACTGACATTGACTTCAGGTTACTGCTGAGATGGGCAGACATGGCGAGAGCAGGAGATTAGGCATGAGTTACCACTAAAGCTGGCACAGATGTACTGCATCCCAAATCCTGCCCTTGCAAACTGAGTGTGTCCTGATGAAGCAAAAAACACAGACAAGAGTCTGGCTAGGTGTGCAGATCTCCTCCAGCCACCCACTAGAGCAAGACCTGAAACACAACAACAACATTCCCAATACTGTGTGCAATTATATCAGATGCAGGATTTAACAGTTGGCTAGTTAGGGTAAGATCCAGCAACAACAAATTTTACTTCCTTCCCTATAATCAAAGGTTTTCTCAGGCTCCTTGTGTTATTTTTCCCCTAGAGAAAGCATTCAGAGCTATCCTGGAGTAATAGAGGATAGACTGCCTGTAGCTCTCACGTAATTATCAGTTGTCATCTCATCTGAAAGACAACCCAGAAAGGCTCCTGCTGTGTCAGATGTACAATTAACTTGTTCCTCTCTAGCAAGGGCACTGTATGAGTGAAATGCTTTGGAGGCTCTTCTATCTCCTAACAAATACATGACAAAGCTGTGCTCTCAGTTCAAACCTGGGACTGGCTCTAACTGCTTTTTACTTTAGTCTCAGTCCTTCAAAATTACTGTCATTGATTTGTACCGAATATCAGTCGTTATCCTACAGCCTTAGACTGCAGTTAGTGCTGCAGCAGTAAGTGTCCTGCTCTGTGGTTGGCATTTACACATACTTCAGCCTAGGATATGGGTAGACTGTGCAGGGTAAACTGTGCTGTGCTTCTACAGGTCTACAGTTTGTCGATGGTCCACTCAGATTCACAGGTCTCTGTGGTACTCCAGTCACAAGAAAACATGTTCAAGCACACACAGAAGCTTCAAATCATGCAGTCAGAAATGCTGGCATTACACAATTTGGTTTAATTTCATCTCAGCATGGCATACAAACACTATCTCGGCTCTTGCAGCTTACCGGATCTGTGCTGTCATTTCGCAGGCTCCTGAAACGTCCCTGTGAACTCTGATTTCACTGAGTGCTCAACAGTGGCTCTCCAGAGTATCACACTGCATGGCAGATTAACGTCTCATACTTATCCAAAACATTAGACCAACATCCACAGGCAGCATCAGGACTGCCCAGTGCAAGCCATGTGCCCTGGGTATGGGCTCAGCACTGATGTGCATTCTGCCCTTCAGAGCTTTTGGAAATAAGACAGGGAAGCAGAGGCACAGGATATTGCAAACTCATGGCGTGCTCAGAGCAAATAATAAAGGGTGAAGTGTAAGAACCCGAAGGGAATGCAATATTCAGAGGGTCAGGTGGCAGCAATAAAACATCACACTTCACATTACTGTTGAACATAACAATTTATCAGATACTCTCAGTAAATTGTAATACTGGTTCCACTTCCCCACCCCAGAACTAAACTTGTGTTACATACCAATTGCTGAGCAGATAGGTATCTACAGCCAGTGCAGCCCCATGACAAAGCTACCATACATCAACTAGTCCTGATCTTCAAAAGGACAAAATTTACACACTAGACAATGTCAAGACAGAACACTGATTAAATAAAAGAGAAAGTTACTGCAAATTCTGCTTAGCATTTTTCTCTTCACTTCATAAAGAGAATGGAACAAACTCAGGACCTGCCAAAAGAAGAAAGGAAATATGCCAAAGAATCACCACCTAGCACATAGCATACAGCCAGCAAGTTCAAATTCTGACAGCACAAAAAAGGCAACAGCAAATCCTATGCACATAACTCACCAGGAAACATTTGGAATGCGGGAAAAGACTTTCAGTGTGGGCCACCAAAGCTGAGCACAAACAGGGATCACTGGCACTAAAATAATGGAACCAATGTAAAATATTTACTCTCAGAAGTGGAAAAAAAAAAAGACAGAGCTTTAGAAGTACGGTATATTTCTAAAGCACTGGACTGCTGATGTAGTCTGCATACTGGGTGAGCAAGGGCAGATCATACCTGTCTGTCACTGTCCCTTAACCAGATGGTACTGCTCCCACTCATCCACCAGAACAGCTGATCACACCAGCTCCCACTCTCCACTGCAGCCCAGAGAAGCATATTCTGATTTTTACGTCTAGAAATCACAGCCAGTGACCTGCAATGTGCACAGAAAAGCTCTTCCAGAAGTGATGTTAGTATGGCAGTTCATCAGCCTTCCACCCCTGGCACTGGAGTCCAAATTCCATGTTTAGTAGGGTGTGTCTGGAGTTCACAAAGGATGGGAGAAAGCACTCTGGGCATATCTGGGAAGATGTTCCTTGGAGATGCTGTCCTTTGGCTCTGCCACTTTCATGCATAGCCAGAAAAGCAAGAGTGTGAATGAAGTGAAGCTCTGGACCCATAGCCAGGGAGGAGGTAGATCAGAACGTGACAAAATGATACTGATCACTAAAGGTTTCCAAAGGATGGCTGACACATGCTGCTTCTTTCTGCGCAGGGCTGTGAGGCTGGACCCAGCTGCTTAAGGACTTTTGCACAGCACAGCTGCTCTCAGCTGGGCTGGCATCCACCCCTTTGGCTGTCTCCTGCGCAAAAAATGGGAAATTCCTGGTCAGGCAGAGCGCTTGCGCAGTTTTTCTACAACAGCTGTTCATACCTGCATCTCTAAGAAGATAAAGAGACCTGTAAATATTTAAAACAGAATCTATGAATCATCTGCTTGTTTCTTCTGCATAAGCGTTATATAACTGCTTTGGGAACAGGGCTCCTGAGTTTTAAGCATAAACTGGTACAGCTCCTTTTACTCTAACAGAACCATTACAGACCCTGTTCCAATCTCAGAGTGGCATCAATCAGAATTTCACTAAAGCTCAAACAGTTACACGAATGCTAGAGTAATAGAGAACACAGTTAGACCCTTGAAGTGTCCTTCAATCTAAAGGAATAAAAATCCTAAACAGAATTTGCTCATCTGATAACATGCAAAGAGAAGTTCTAAATTTTTCCAGGTAGTTTTCCACGAGGTCACTAAAGCCTTTGTTTTCTTTTATTCATGTTCCCAGTGTTTTCAATAGTGTCAGAGGACAGACAGGTTCTCCCTGTTGTTATCTCTTCTATGCCGATAAAAAACAGAATATGAAGCTTCTGGGATTTTCAACAGTGAAGACCAAAGATAGTCAGTCTAAGATGAAAAATCTTTGTTTTTGTTTGAAAAGATCAGTGAAATCTTACTACAAGGACAAAAACACTGCAAAGATTTAAACAAGTGCTCAGTTTGCATTGGAGATTTAATTCAGAGCTCACAGGCATTTTGGTCCTTGTTTGGCTGAGCCCAGTTCAGATAAAATTGTGAATCTTTCATACAGTCAGAACTGTATCTTCCTTCACTTCCACAGACACATCTACTCTTTCTGTAACATGCAGACTTGAGCTAGGAGTAAGTTTTTGTTCTTCCTGAGCAAGAAATTAAAGAAGGAATAAGAAGATCTGGGATTAAGCAGTTGGTAGATATTACAGTTGTCACTGGTAAGAAAACGTGAACACTGCAGAAAGACATTTACAATAAATGCAGTCATCACATGTGTGTTCAGCCACTACTTGTTAATCTTTTGCATTTGGTACTGAAGAGAAATCTGCTGATACTCTTCAAGACAGTATTTCCATCCTTCTCCCTCTGTGTTCACTACAACTCATCCATTAGCGTTTTTGCTGAGTGCCTTTTAGCTGATTTGAAAGTGTCAGGACTGATTGTTTGCTGAGCCTGTGTCACAATTTTAAAATCCAAGTCAATTTTAAAAATGCTGAACAGATACCAGGAAAGGTACCTTATTCTCTTCCACTCTATCCCAATGATTCTGAGGCTTATTAATTTTCTTTGCACCTATTTTTAGTTCTGTTCTAACCACCATCGCCCTTGGTAAAGGATGCTCTTCTAAATACACAGCTGATCCTCTTCTCCTCCTTTTCAAGGTATTTGTAGCAAATAAGTTAGGCTCTGATCTACCCATCCTCTGCAGACACAGGGAGCCCTTCTAAAGTCAATACAGCTCCATAAAGGTGCAGACAGGTGCAAGATTTTTCAATTTCATTATTATTTCCATTTGTTTGAGGAAATTTCCTACTGGCCACCTCAATAGTCTGGTAGACTTGTCTAGGATTCAGAGAGGAGCCCATGCAGAACAAGCCAACGCTCAGGTATATCAAAACTTCACCACCTGACTTTTGTGTGCTGATGGACTAGATTGTGTCACACAGCCACAATCATACATGCTCAGCTTTTCCATGGAAAACAAACACGAATCTAACCCTGAACTGAAATGTAGCATATGGTCTGACTTCATACAGTGTCGTGTTTTCTCTCTTTGGCATGAGCAACATACTCATAAAGAGCAATAGGGAAGACTCTGGCGGATGACCACACCATGCTTTTAACATTATAGGCTCGTTTCCAGGCAATTGGTCAAGCTCTGTTCACGAACACTCTGATCAGACAGTGAAATGGAAAAGCAACTCTATGTCCACTTCAGTAATGTATGGTCAGTCTTTTTATAACAGGAGCTCTAGCTTCTGACAACACGCCATCTATGATTTAGGAAGAATATGTGAAAAAGCATATAAGAAAACGCTATTTAAAGACAGCAAGAGTCATGAGAGCTACAGGTAATATGGCCATTTTCCTGCCAGATACAGATATAACACTTTCACATAACATCCTGTTGTGCTGACTAATCCATCACTGCAAGAAACTGTCAAAATATGTTGACAGAGCTTCATGTAGTGAATGGGATCCTGTTTATT